>Ga0307488_10001423_pt1 | contig 19965 bp, 2 predicted proteins | sample SB02metaG_FD_202248 | JGI IMG/M metagenome (GOLD analysis project Ga0307488, IMG submission 202248) | Sea-ice brine microbial communities from Beaufort Sea near Barrow, Alaska, United States - SB 0.2 | ecosystem: Environmental > Aquatic > Marine > Coastal | place: USA: Alaska | collected 2017-05-06 | reverse complement strand
ATCGGCCTGCATACCACTATCAAGACAGGCCTGGTCGCAATAGTTAGGCGCACCATCACCGTCAGTGTCAGTCAGGCCGCCGATACTGATAAGCGGATAAGCATCTGCGCCGTCCAGCAAGCCATCATCGTCGTCATCCGTATCGGCGTTGTCGCCAACACCATCCAGATCACTATCGCGGGTTTCTGTGGCATTCACGGGGAAGGCATCAGCCGCATCCAGCACCCCGTCATTGTCGTCATCTGTATCAGCGTTGTTGCCAATACCATCAAGGTCTGTATCCAGTGATTCTGCAGGATCGGCGGGGAATGCGTCCAAAGCATCTACCACACCATCATTGTCGGCATCGATGTCAGCAGTCATACCTGTATCAAGGCAGGCCTGGTCACAATTATCCGGCACACCATCGCCGTCGGCATCACTCAGACCACCGAGGTTAATCAGCGGGTAGAAGTCCGCCGCATCCAGCACCCCATCGTTGTCGTCATCAGTGTCGGCAGCCATACCCGAAGCAATACAGGCCTGCAAACAGGTATCCGGCGCGCCATCAGCATCGGTATCCGTCAGTCCATCGAGGCTCGCCAGTGGGTAAGCATCAAACTCGTCCGGCACACCATCGTTGTCATCATCGCCATCAGCGGTCATGCCCAGGGCCACACAGGCACTGTCGCAAGCATTGGGTCGGCCATCAGCATCCGTATCTAACAAGCCGCCAATGGCCACCAAGGGAAAGCCATCATCAATATCAGCTACGCCGTCGTTATCGTCATCGGTATCGGCCGCCATGCCAGTTGCGAGGCAGCTTGCATCACAGTCATCGGGGCGCCCGTCGCCATCGGTGTCGGTACGACCACCCAGGTTGATAAGTGGATAGCCATCAAGATCCTGACTGGTAATACCATCACCATCTGGATCAAAGAAAAGGCCAGGCACAGTCGCTTCCAAGTCTTGGTTCTGCCCCCAGCACACCACACCGCTGTCATCCAAAGCACAGGTGTGATAGCCCCCGGCGCTCACCAGCACAGGATTTGTTAACTGTGGTACGTTTGTCAGACCATGGATGCCATTACCCCAACAAACTACACCGGTATCATCCAATGCACAGGAGTGCGATAGCCCTGAACTGACTTGCACTGGGTTCGTTAACGGTGGCACGGTCGTTTGCCCTAAAAGAGAAAAACCCCAGCACTCCACGCCACTGTCATCCACCACGCAGCTGACGCCACTACCAACACTCACCTGCACAGGGTTGGATACAGTCGACGGCACGGTGAGATGACCATAGGTGTTAGGTGATCCCCAGCACACCATACCGTTGTCATCCAAGGCACAGGCGCTCTGCTTACCAGCACTCACTTGCACAGGGTTAGCCAGCCCCTGCGGCATGTTTGCTATTTGCCCGAAGGTATTGTCGCCCCAGCACTTCAATGTGTTAACCATTGCACTGGTGTTGTCCAGTGCGCAGGTGAAATTAAAACCTGCACTCAACTGCACTGGGTGCGTAAACTGCGGTGTGTTTGTTATTTGCCCATAGGTATCGTCGCCCCAGCACACCACGCCTGTATCATCCACCGCACAGGCGTGGCTGTTGCCAGCGCTCACCAGCACAGGGTTTACCAATGGCGGCGCTGTTGCCTTCGAGCTACTATTATTTCCCCAGCACACCACATCGTTATCATCCAGCGCACACGTATGATTAAACCCAGCACTCAACCGCGCCAATGAGCCTTTGGTATTTAGTGGATAGGCGTCATCGGTATCTAACAGACCATCGTTGTCATCATCAGGGTCGGCCGCCATGCCGGCAGTGCCACAAGCCGAATCACAGGTATTCGGCGCACCATCAGCATCCGTATCCGTAAGACCACCCAGGTCAACCAGTGGATAAACATCAACGCCATCCGGAACACCATCGTTGTCGTCATCAAGGTCAGCGTTATTACCTGTCCCGTCCTGGTCTGTATCCAGTGACTCTGTAACATCAAACGGGAAAGCATCAACCCCATCCAGCACACCATCATTGTCATCATCAGGATCAGCCGCCATGCCTGAAGTCTGGCAAGGGCTATCACAATTATCGGGTCGGCCGTCGCCATCGGTATCTACCAAGGCACCGATAGCCACCAACGGATAACCGTCGAGCGTGTCGCTAATACCATCATTATCGTCATCGGGGTCGGCCGCCATGCCGGCAATGACACAAGACGCATCACAGGTATCCGGTGCACCATCAGCATCCGTATCCGTCAGGATGCCAAGGTCGACCAGCGGGTAGACATCTATTCCATCCAGCACGCCATCGTTATCGTCGTCCAGATCGGCCGTCATGCCGGCATCAAGACAAGCCTGGTTACAGGTGTCTGGTGCACCATCAGCATCCGTATCCGTAAGACCATCCAGGCTAATAAGTGGGTAGGCATCAGCGACATCCAGCACACCATCGTTGTCGTCATCTTGGTCGGCGGCCATACCCAACACACCACAGGCGTTATCGCAATCATCCGGGCGACCATCAGCATCCGTATCAACCAGGGCACCAATGCTGACGAGAGGGTAAGCATCGACGGCATCAAGCACACCATCGTTATCGTCATCAACGTCGGCGGCCATACCCAAGGCAACACAAGCGCTGTCGCAGTCATTCGGGCGACCATCAGCATCCAAATCACTGCGCCCACCCAGACTGACGAGTGGGTAGGCATCTGCCCCATCCAGCACGCCATCGTTGTCATCATCCGTATCAGCATTGTTGCCAATACCATCCTGGTCTGTATCCACCGATTCAGCGGCATTCAAGGGCAGATCATCAGCCCCATCCAGCACACCATCATTGTCGTCATCAGGGTCGGCCCCCATGCCGGTAGCAACACAGGTCTGGTCACAGGTATCAGGCGCACCATCCGCATCCGTATCTGTGCGGTTGCCAAGGGAGATGCGGGGGTAGAGATCCACTGCATCCAACACACCATCGCTATCGTCATCAAGATCGGCGTTGTCACCAATGCCGTCCTGGTCAAAATCCTCTGACTCGGTCGCATCCAGGGGAAATGCATCGGCACCATCCAGCACCCCGTCATTGTCGTCGTCAGCATCATCCAGCCAGACGTTAAGATTATCGATGGCGGCATCGGCAGACTGGCCGGCGATATCTCTTTTGGTAAACGTTACAGACGTGACCGCGGGCAATCCTAAAGAATACCTTTGCAGCGTTGCGAGGTTAGCTGGCAAGTTAAATTGTTCACTCACCGTACTGCCGTCGGCTAACAGGCCCGTGATAACGACCGGACTGCCATCGGCAACAAACAAGGCGGCCGCATCAACAGCCGTAAGAAAGAATGGCGCGTTATCGGCGCGCCGCAAGGTCACCTGTTGGAGACCCGACCCACAAGCCTCCGCACACCACGACAGCACACTGCTGGAAAATATCTGCAGATCAGAGATATCCCAGGCGCCGTCCGCAGCGAATATATATTCGCCACTAGCTTCAACGTCATTACCGTCTAAAGTGATAACAGCAGCCTGCCCCATTAACGGACAGAGGCAGAGCACAGCTGTTAACAGCCTTTTACACCAACCTTGAGCAGTCAAAAGCAAACCTCGAATTGAACGTAAAGACAATAAAATGAACCCATGCCGCGTCTGCTTTGCAGACGTGGCAAAAAACAATGAACTTTCGCATAATCAGCGTAGTGGAAAAATGGGTACAAATACTCTAAATAACGCCGTTGGGGACACTAGGCAACGCTGTTAACCATAGAGTTCATCGAGGGTAGTTTGCACTGTTTCAACGGCCAATGGCCTGCCGAGAGTCTTTGAGGTATCAACCTTAGCAATTTCCAGAACCTCTTCGATAACTCTAACAATCATGGGCTTGGGGGGCTCAATGGGCGTATCGAGATCGATATTGAAGGCCACATCCAGTTTTAGTGCTTTGCCAAGGGGGCTCACCACCGGCAACAGGGGGCGTGCCAGTTTTGCGACGGCACCTTTGCGGAAGTCACTTCTGGTTGACGTTGTGCCATCTTCGCGTTCAAAGCTGGTATAGAACATACCGACGGCTAAAGAAGCCAGGGCATAACCCTTGTTACTCACATTACCAAACTTCTTGAGCTCGGCAGCACTTTCAGCACGCTTGGCTATTCGCGCTAATGTATCGATTGTTCCACCACCTTTACGAATGGTAACCCAGTCAGAAAATTTGGAGATAGCACTGGCATCGAACTTTTGTCTACCGCCCTGAATCGACTCCTTCGCACTGGCAACAAAGTTCGAAAAGCTGATATCAGGCATTTTAAAGTCAGCGACCTTTTGCCGGACTTTAGCCAACGCGTTTCCGGCAAAAGACTTTGACTCGACTATCTTTATTGCCAAAGGATTGAGTCGACCAAGCTGGCTGACGCTGCGGGCTTCGGCCTCAGACGTTATCGCCTTGCCTCGCGAGCGTGTTGAGCCAACGTCATTTATCGGATCTACGGCGACAATATCATAGGACTTGTATTGTTTGCTCGACGAAAACAAATTGTTGCCAAAGGCACCGCGGACAGAACTTTTCTCCAGGACCTTAATATCTTTAATCAACGTACTATCACGCACTACCGTCTCCTCCAGCACGCCTTTCTTGTCCAGGCGGATTTTGGTGAAGCCATTCTTTTCACTGGTCACACCACCAAACCGCTGTAAAGACCGCCGCAAGAAGTTGGGATCTGCTCGTTGCTCAAGATTAAGTTTGTATTGTGCGACCTGCTTCGCCGGGCCAGCATTCAACTTATCCTCAAGGGAACCCTTGAGGAATTTAGTGTCAGCTAGCTCTCGTTCTACAGGGTCAAGCCGATCGCCAATCTGGAGAGTTTTACCGGCTTTTTGGTCAAGAACTGCTGCTGATTTTTGCGCCTTAGCAACTGCAGCGTCTATCCCGGCCTCTCTAAATCCTTTCAAATCCGCAGCGCTGGCACCGGCCCGCTTGGCTTTACCGACAATATCTTTCAGGTCGCCGACAGCACCCAGGCCGCCAGAAGCCCCAACCACAGCAAACAACCAGGCATCTTCGGCCTTCAACTTCCCGCCGCCTTGGATCAATTGACTGGCGGCTTCAGTCGCTAACTCCAGACCTACCTGGCCGACGACAAAAGCAGCTTTTTGAATTTTCTTACCAAACTTCACTAACTTTGAGACATCGCTGGTAGTTTTTGCGATCTTGGCGACTTTCCTGGCGATATACGCAGCCTTAAAAACACCACTTAATCCGCCTGACAGACCGTCAAGCAGACCTGCCCCAACATCCGTGCCGAAAGTCACCCAGTCGTAATCTTCCTGAACCCCAAGTTCTACCAACACCACCTGTGTCAGCAAAGAAGATGCGGCAGCCGTCGCCACACCGGCCAGTGCACCAAGACCCAAAGCGCTGGCAGCACCAATGGTGCCGGCAGCAGCGGCACCAGACAAGGCGCCCGCTGTTACTATTGACAACGCAATACCCGCCACGGCAATAACCACTACCAGAATGATTGCAGTAACCTGCTTACATTCGGCGTCAGCATCTACGGCGGGCGGTTCGGGCGCATTTACGTCCGGCAAGGAACTGCCGATAATCTCCCCAGGTTTATACAGGCTTACTGTTTGCGAATCCAAATAGACGTTTGATGCTTTAGCCGGGACGCTCAATCGCGCGCCAGCTTTAGGCAGGCTCATATCAGGCAGGCCATTAGCATTTGCGATAACGTACCAGAGGTCCGCTGAACCGTAATACTGGGCAGCCAGGCTACGCAAGGAATCGCCTTCCTGCACCGTATGAGACTGCAAACCGCCTTCTAAAGGTTGTGTATCAACGTTAGGTTGTTGCTGTGGGTCAGGATAAGTTAAGGGGTTATAACTCTTGTAGTCCACCGACAAATATGCGCCTGCCAAATCAAACAACACTGCGGCATAGGGTTTGTCGTTAATGTAGACGTAATCGTGCGTATTCGCAGCGTCCGATTTGAAATTTATCTTGCCATTGATGTTATAACCAAAGACCTCGGTTTCCAGTACTGTGGCACCGTCGCTACTTCTACTTTCCTTTTTTATGGTGTTACCGGACGTATCAAGATAAACCCAGGTTTGATCAACAATATAACTCGTAGCACTGCCATTCTGCGTACCCGTTGAGACACCCGAGATCTTTAACAGGCTAGGATCTGATCTACTGTAATTGAACGTGGTACTTTGACTATTGTTGGCATCAACAACCACATTCTGCTCTAACTTTGTGATGTCGCCGGTTTTCAACTTATAGTAGGTATAGGTATAGGATTCTGTCGGATTGGCAGAATTCGAATAATCATAGGTCACCGACTCGATTTCCCGATAACTGCTATCGTAGGAATGAGTAATCGCCTTATACCGGGTACTGTTTAGATAAAAGGTTTCATCTTTAAGGTTACCCACCTGGTCATAGGTGTAATCCCACCTGTTCGAAGAACCCTGAATGCGCGAGATTAAGCCCTGCAGATTATAAGTATAGGTGGTCGTCAGGCCATGTATAATCTGGTACAACAGGCCTTGACTGTTATAGGTGTAGAGTGCCGTACCAACGCTTGCCACGCGATTTGCGCCGTCATAAGTATAGGAGGCTGTATTGTCGGAGGTCAGCCTGCCATTGCCATCATAGGTATAGTTCTGCGCAGCAACGGTAGAGTAACTACCGCCCGCTCCTCTTACAATATAAGTCCATGAACTTATGGCGCCGTCACTGTAATAGACCACATTGGTTGTTTTTATAGCAACGCCAGCTAGTAGCTGTACTTCCTGCCGCACCTTACCCGTATTGTTATCGTATTGGTAAGTCGTGACCACACCACTTGATCGTTCGATAGCAGCCTGCAGACGGCCTGCAACATCATAGGTGTACTCTTTATACAGGTACAAAACCCCATTTATCTTTGTGCGTTCGCGCTGAAGTTGACCCAATCTATTGTAATCAAAGCTACCCGTTGAAGTTTCCAACACTCGGCTAAAGTCATCAAACCCGATATCTTCCCATGTACCACTTCTGTTGACACTGACCTGTTGACCCAAAAAGTTGGTAGCATATTGTGCCACCAGCACGTACGACGGCAGGCTAGCGTATTGTCCTGTCTCGGCAACTCGAAGCAGCGCCAGTGCAGGCGCAATATCAGTAAATGTTGGCACACCTGTCTCGCTAGCGGTGCGGGACACAACCTGTGTTGCACCGGCGAAGCTAAGACTGGCCTCCAGATAGCCATTGTCATATCTACTGACAAACACTTTATTATTCAGGTTAATTTCGCCAATACGATGATCATAAGCATCATAAATATAGCGACTACCAGTCGCTATACCTTGGGTCTGAATGACACGCCCGCGTGAATCATACCTAAAATCAATTGTAACTTTTCCAGACTGCCTAACACGACGATCCCACGAATCAAGGGTATAGGTTTCGCGTGAACCAACAACCTCATTACCACTAGCATCAACAAAATAGGTGCTTTTCAGCGCATTGCGAGTATAAGTCCAAACTTGAGCATTACCCACCGGCAAAGTAGTTTTAACCCGGTTACCCACCAGATCGTATTCATGGCTGGTGAATGCACTTAACTCGTCCCACTCTGCATACAAGTTACCCAGTTCATTATATAAATATTCCCGAGTGCTTAGTGTCGTAAAATTGCTGCTGCCAGGATTCCATTGTCTGCGTTGTGCAAGTATCAGACGGCCCTTATAGTCGTACCTTTGCAAATCCGCGAAGTCAGAACTCTGACTGAAGGTAAGGGTGTAATTCGACCCTTCAGCATTAACGTAAACGGCATACGTTATTTGCGGTGGGTATGTCACTGGGTCATCTATTGCCAGGCGCGTGCCAAATAGCTCCGTAACCACAGCTCGCCCAAGGCGATCAACCAAATAGTGGCGCCACAAACCATCTCCGGCATTAGAGGCAACCAAATCACCCGCATCATTGTATTCATAGAACACTTCTTGTCTTCTGGCGCTGCTGGCGTTCTGTGTATCCACATACCAGCTTTGGGTTATGTGGCCAAACACATCATAGGTGTTGTGAAATTCCGCATTAAACGCTTTGGCTTCGCGGCTCAATATCAGGCGCCCCGCCTCATCATATTCATAAAAATCCTGTTGGGCTTGGGGTTGCCCAACGATATAGTCAAATGCAAGGCCAACAAGTCCAGCGGGGTTACCTACCTGGGAGTTCTGGCCGACCAATTCGCCGACATCGGTTAAATCACCAGTGCGGTGGTAAGTGACATTACCCGCCAGATCGTAGCCAAATAGTTCAGTGATATTAGGACCGGCAGCCTGGTTGAACGAGTTATCACCGACGACATATTCTGTTGAACGAAGAAGAAAATCTAATTCGTTATACTCGTACTCGATAACTTGATCACGTTCAGGATCAATAGTATTGCCGTTATCATACTTACGGGTATTAAACACATTGCCATTAGCATCATAGTAATATTTGGTTGCGTTACCGATGTCTCCCAGACTGGGTCTATAGTGTTCATACATCGTAACCATTTGGTTTAGCGCGTTATAGTCATATCGCTCTATCTGTTCCTCAGGTTGCAAGTACGCAAGGGTTCTAAGGATCAGGTTACCGGCATTATCGTAGGCATAGGTATTCACCAATTGACTACGCGCGCCTGCAATACCATAACCAGAAGACACCAGCACGGTTTCTGTCGCCAGCTTGTTCTCGGCAGTAAAGGTCCTATAAGTAGACCTACCATAAGAGCCGGCGCCTCTACTGCTTGCGGACAATTGCCCAGGTCGCCGTTCCTCATACTGGACGACAATATTACTTTGGGAGTCGTATTCAAATGCTGTCATATCACCGGAGAAATCCAGTTGTGCTTCAACTCGTCCCATTTTGTCGTAATAGAAAGTAGCGCGCTGGTCTTCGCGATCGACGGTTTGAACCAAATCACCCCAAATATTATAAGAATTGGTCTCCAAGGCCGCGGCAGCGACGGTCACACTTGTGCTGGCACTACCCGCTACAGTCACAGTCGTGAAGTCCGCCACAGGATAGGTGGTTTTTATGATGCGGCCGAGGATATCGTAGCTGTTGAGTACTTCAACACCGTTAACAATGGCGGGTGCAACACTGTCAAGCCAACCGCTTTGGTGGAATGTTGTGTCTGTGTTAACCACTTCAACATCACCGAAAATATTGTAGCTGTAGGTTCGCAATACCCCGCTGGCACTCAACTCAGCGCTGACACGACCGACTGCATCGAACCAATATCGCGTGGTAAAGCCACGCACATCTCGGGCGTCGGTTTGGTTGCCATCTAAATCGTAGGTGTATTCAACAAAGCCGCGCTCGGCAGCATTGGCGGACACCATGGTTTTATCAAAGGTCTGGATGCCCGTCGCCATAGAATAAGTTTGAATAGCAGGGTTGATCTGCCGAAGTAACCGATCGTTTTGATCGTACCAATAGCTGGTAACAAAACCACGGGCATTTTTCTGGCTGACCAGATTGCCCGACACATCGTAACCATACTCAACAAAATTGCCGATCGCGTCTGTGGTTTTTACCAGCTGATTCCTGACATCATAGGCAAAAATTGTCGCGCGGTTGTTAGCATCGATTCTCTTGGTAATATTGCCAGCAAAATCGTATTCAAGAGTTTGTTGATTCCGCCCTGTGGTTTCCGAACGCAGCAAGCCCGTTGTGTAGTAGGCGTAGGTGGTTAGCGTACCGGCATCTGCATAGGGTCGCGGACTGCCGTTAACACTGTAGCTATATTGGTGCAGCAGTTTGAAATTGTAGTCATCTTTATACTTAACGCGCGCTGATATTTGATTACCGGCCGCATCATAAGTGTAAGACTCCTGGATATCTTCTGCACCAATATACCTTTCAAGGCGCCCAGCGGCATCATAGGACCAATATTGAGTCCGCGCGGCCTGGTCTTCAGTGTCGGTTATCAGCCCCGCATTAGTCACCAGACCCGCTGCAATTGCCTCTACTACAGACAAATAGGTAGTGCTCTGCGCCACCAATTGGCCGACACCGCTGTAAGTGTATGTTTGTATCAAACCCGAACCAACTGTCTCAGTGCTCAATTGGTTATTGGCATCAAAGGTGCGCAAAGTCAGGCGATCCAGAGAGGATGATGCGGGTGTCGTGAATGTATATAACTGCGCGTTGCTCACCGGGGTGGCAAACGCACGAGTCAAGACCGCATTGCCAAAGGCGTCTCGTTGATAACTGGTCAGGCCACCAAGTTGCTCAACTTCTGCTGTCAGCTGATCAAATTCATTGTAGTAATAATGCGAACTGCTGCCATTTCGATGATCAACTTGAATAAGGTTGCCCATGGCATCATATTGATAGGCAGTGACGACCGGCTGATCCTCATAGAGTGAAACACCACCGTCAGTGGAGAGCAAATTGCCGGTTTTGTCGTAAACAAGGGTGGTTGTAACAATCTCTTGCCGAGCACTGCCCCAGCCTTCGGCATTAAAGTCGTGGGGTATCTTCGTACTTAGTACCCGCCCAAATTCGTCGTAGGTATAATCAGTGGTGACACCCATATCAACACGCTGGGTAATATTGCCGGCGGTGTCATAGCTGAACTGTACTGTAGTCACAACATCGCCGGAGCTACCGGTCGATTGCAGTGATTCGATCTTGGTTTGGCGCCCGAATAGATCAACGGTATAGGTGATTTTGGCACCTGCGCTGGTTCGCTCCTCTTTTAAGCTGCCGTCGGCAAACCAATCGGAATAAGTCGTCAGCAGCAAGCCTGGGCGTGAAGAGACAGGACCTTTAGCACTGATCTGGTTGGCAATGCCAGTCACATACTCGATACGATTGCCAACCACATCATATTTAGCCGACGTGGCACTGCCGGTCCCATCCACTGTCAAAATCAGGTTATTGGCCTGATCGTAGTGGAAATGGGTTTCCTGCGGAGATGCCAGGGCAAATCGCGGGTCCGCAGCATCGCCGAGGAAAAGTCCGGTTTGGGTATAAACAACATTGTCGAAGGCGTCGTATTCGAAGCTAGTGGTGTAACCCTCGGCATCGGTAAAGCTGTCCTGCCGCCCCATGGCATCGTAAGTATAACTTGTGGTCTGGACCCTGCCCGTGTTGTCGAAGAATCGGACGGTCTCCGAGGTCACAAGTGATGTGTCAAACTCATCAAAGGTATAGTCGGTTCTTATACCACCATGAGCACTTTTGATCTTGGGTATAAAATACAGCTCAAGGTTCACTCGAGCCCATGTCTGGCCATCGTCACCCAACGAAATACCGTTCTGCAGGCTGCCAGCAACACTGTATTGCAGCTGGTCACTGTCCACGGCAAAAACATTAAACGTCACCAGACCGTTGGCCGATTCAATGACGATGTTATTGCCATGGGTATCATAAAAATACCGTGTGACCTGATTCAAACCGTCAGGATCAACAACCTCTTTAAGTAACCGACCCAAGGAGTCATACAGATAGCTTGTAACCAATTCATCAGAGGTTCCATAGGCTCCTACTGTTTCCCTCAGATTACCATTAGCGTCATAACTATAGATTGTTGTTATTCTTGAAAAATTCGCTATCTGGCCGAGTTCTTCCATTGACAATGCGGTAACGTTCAACCACAGATCCCCGACAACCATCCAGGTTTCAAGGACATAACTGTCGTTTGTAAACTGAACCTGATTGCCTTCAATCAGGGGTGGAACAAAAGTGTATGCATTGTAATTTGAAATCACGCGCATTGTCGCATCTGACACGCTAGATAATGTCGCTGGATCAACGCCTCCCGTTCCAGAAGTCTTTACACCCAGCTGGTTTGACGCATCGTAGGCATAGTTGGTTGTACTATAAACATCGCTGCCAACAAAGACGTAGGCGGCATTGCCTTCGAGTTTTTCGGCAGCACCGGCGGTATAAACGGTCTCAGTCTGCAATACGCCATTATCCCAGACATAACCCGTCACCAACTCAAGGGCGCTGATGGTATATTTCAGATCTCCCGCCCCATCATAAACCCAGCGCTCCTGCTTAAGAGCGGTCTGTTGACTTAGGGTCAAAACACCCGCTAGAGTCGATACATCAATAGGCAAGGTATCGGCGTCCTGCTTCGCATATATTTTGATGGCTGTAACACGTTCGCTGCCACCGTCGTATTCCATAACGGTAATCTTACCCGCCGGCGAAACCTCCGCCCTTAATCGAGCGCCACCCAAATCATAGATATAGGTGGTCGTTCTTGCATCAACTGCACCCCATGCCTCAACTTTAGTTGTAATATTCCCCAGCGCATTGAGAGTCAAGCGGGTTTCATCACCCACCGCATTAATAGACGTCACTATGCGGCCGGCTTTGTCGTATGCCTGGGACCCATCGCCTCGAACAACCCCACCAGCCGTCTCGGTGGAGGTACTAGTCAGTTTGTTAGGATCAATATCTGCATAATAATAGTGGGTTGTAATGCCTGCACCTTTAGCAGAATCGAGGCGACTCAGGGCATCGTAACTATATTCAGTGAGAATATTGACACTGGCAACGTGGGCACCAGCAAGATATTCAGTCTTTGTATACACACCAGCATATTCACGCTGCTGAATTTGGTTGCCGGCGTTATCAAAGGCATAGGTTGTTAAATGGCCTTGGTCATTGAGGCTTGCGGACAAACGCCCGGCGTTGTCCCGGAACCAGTAGGTAACTGTGCCATCAGGCCCGGTTTGGCTCTGTAGGTTGCCGAGCCGATCGTAGCTGTAAGCGTTGCCGTAGGCATCTAACAAGAGCTGCTTATCACCACCCGATAGCGCCGCAAAGCCTTTACCGATAGTCGGATCACTTGCATCAGCAATGCCAAGGCTCAAGCGCAGATTTTTATACAGCGGTTCATCACTGGAGACCAGACGATTACCCACCGCATCCACTTGCAGGACCAAACGGTTGAGGACGTCATAACTATAGCTCAACTGGTTATCCAGTTTGTCTACGGACTCCACCATGTTGCCATAAACGTCATAGGTGTAACTCGTGACGCTGCTGTCTGCGGTCGATTCTCGACGCAAACGATCTAACGCATCATAGGTGTAATCCGTCGCAACACCATTATCGTCAATTTGGATAACATTACCGGCAGCATCAAACGTAGTCGCCTGATACTCGAGTTCCTGACCTTCCTGGCGGATAAGACGATTAAGGACATCGTAACTATAGGTTGTTGTGTAGATGACTGCCGAACCCGCTTGCGTAACCGTTTTTGACTGCAGATTACCCACCGCATCATAGGTATAGTCAGAGCGAGATCCGGCAGGGTCGTTTTTTGTAATCAGTTGATTGCGAGCATCGTAGGCAAAGGTGGTAACGCTATCTTCTGCGGATGTCGAAAATTGTGGTGGCTGGTCCGTAAAAAATTCACCATCATCGACGCCGGGAGGCAGCGAGGCGAAGTCTACCAGACCGACAGCCGCTGCCTTTGCCTGGTAACGTCGTTCTTCAAGAACATTGCCTTGGTCGTCGTATATATAACCAACAACGTCGCCTGAGGCGCTGAACTCTAATATAAGCTCACCATTATTATTTCTTATGTAGCTGGTAGGCGCGCCATTGGCATCAATTAACAGCGACTGAAAACCATTTTTGTCATAGGCGACATAGTTAACCAGGGTGTCACCATTAGCGAGGTGTTTGTTCGTGCGCACCAACTGATTGAGGCTGTTATACGCATAGTCACTAATAATATTCTGCGCAGGACCAGCGGCAGACACCTCAGTCTGAGTGACAAGATTGTTGTTGGCATCATATTCATACTGTCTGAGGTTATTCGCCGCGTCATACTCGCTGGCAACATTGCCAAAAGCATCATATTCATAGGCCGCAACAATTCGCTCTTGACCAACAATGTTGGCGGCCTGGGTGATGTTTTTTATCGCGCCGTTGACGTAGTAGTGGTATTGGGTTTCAGTGCCTGCAGCATCCACTTCCGTAAGCTGCCGATTCATCTCATCCCAGGTCCAACTGGTGCTGCGCACCACATCGGCCACGCCATCTGGACCGGCGGCAGCTGGATCGGTACGGCTGAGTCTGTTGCCCACTGGATCATAGGTATAAGTGGTCACCGCCCCCAACGCATCCGTAGCTGTAATCAGCCTGTTTAAGGCATCAAAGGCAAAGTTTGAAATATTGCCTTCGCCGTCTTTGCTTTGGGTTAAATTGGCAACGCGGTTATAGTCATATTCGAGACGTTCTTCGCTGTTACCATTGACATAAACCACGGCCTGCAGATTACTTTCGGCGTCGTATTCGTAGCGAACTTCTGCTTCACCAAGGGAGCCCGTGCCCGTATTACCAACACCCGTGACAACGCGAATTTCATTATTCAGCACGTCGTACGAGTAGGACGTCTCACGACCTTCCGCGTCAACAGTTCGAATCAGTCGGTCGACCGCATCAAAGTCATACTCGAGAATATTCCCGCGAGGATCGATCGTGCGCAGCAGATTGCCTTTGCCGTCATAACCAAATTGAATTTTTTGACCACGCGCATCTGCTGTCGAAATCACCCGATTTAAGGCGTCATAGGAATAGGTAACTGTTGGTAGTTTAGCTACCGAATTATTACTCAGCGCATCTGTCGAGGTGAGCCTGTTACCGACGTTATCATAGCTGTAAGTGGTGAGCCGATCTTCGCTTGGCGTCGCCCCATATTGCCTGACTTGCGATACCTGATTGCGCAGATCATATTCGTAGTCTGTCACCCGTTCGACGTCACTGCCTTGGCCCACGGTTTCTGTCTGCAGATTGCCAAAATCGTCATACGCAAGGTTAACAACAAAATCACCCGCAGCTTGCGTAGAAACAGTAGTTTGAGTCGCTCGATTCATCACATCGTATTGATAAGTCGTCGTGTTATTTCGTTCATCCACCGCTGCAACGCGATTATCATTGCCATCATAAAAATAACGTTGCTCATTAAATGCAGTGCCGATATAAGCGGCGTCGTACATAGCAATGGTACTGGCGTTAGTTTGCTTGACCAGTCGATTCAGCGCGTCGTATTCAAAACTGGTTGCGTGGCCCTCTTTATTGATAAACGCCAGTTGATTACCCACTTTGTCATAGCTGTAACGGGTGCTGAACAGGTCTTGGATTGCTTGTTTTTCGGCTTCAGTGAGGTCTGCTGCCAGTTTGGCGATTTGCACACCAGCGCCATCGGCCTTGGTATAACCAAGCTCAACGCGCAGCTTTTGGACAGCATCGCTGTCACTGAGAAGCAAAGCATTGCCAATGCCATCGGTCTCCGCCACCAACTGATTAAAATCGTCGTATCGGTAGGTTTTTACCTGTGCAGGTTCAGCGGCATTAACACCCGTAATCTGTATTTTTGTGACATTGTCATCAAAGTCATAGCTGTACGTGGTGACAGTGCCAAACGCATCCAGCACCTGCCAATTGCGACCAGCACTGTCATAACGAAACGTGGTCACCTCATTATTCTGATCTGTGGTACTTACTTCGTTGCCAGAAGCATCAAAAGCATGCGTGATGGTGTAGCGGATGGTGCCCGTAGCATCAAGGGGATCTTCAACCGCCGCCATACGTTCAACGACTAACCGATTGGTAAGATCGTATTCCAACTCCGTCGAATTGCCGTCCGCCAGCGCCGCACTCTTATCATCGGCAACGGTAATACGTGTCACATTGCCTATGGCATCATAATCATAGTGGGTGGAATGCCCTTCACTGTCGATTTCCTCGATAACCCTGTCTTTCTCATCGTAGACGAAGCGTGTGGTCTGGCGCTTTAGTTCATCAACCAGTTGCATACCCGCAACCACCGACAAGACATTAAGATTAGCATCGTAGCTGTAGCGCAACGTATGATTGTCGGCCTGCCGCTCGACCCACAACAAACCATTGCTGTCATAGACATAATGGCTGACGTTGTCACGCCCATCGGTGACAGAAATGGTGTTGCCTTCATGGTCATAGGCCATGGTCTGGGTATACTGGCGAGGTGCCAACCCGTCTTCCGCCACCACTTCGGGGCTCTTGATTTCCACCAATTCGCGTCGCGCATTGTAGGTGTAGGTTGTTGTTGCACCCCGCGCATCGGTTTCTGCAGTCACTTCGCCCAGATACAGCATTGTCGTACGCCGGGACTGCGCCACATCTACAGCTGCATCAAGGGTTTCCACCAGTCGATTATGTTGATCGTAAACGCGGGTAATGTTCTGCGTACCCGCGGATATTTCGATACGATTACCCACTGCATCGTAGACATTTATCGTGGTGCGATTGAGTGCATCGGTGCTGGTCAGCAGGCGATTGTCGCCATCAAAGGTGTAATGACTGGTAAAACGCTCTAAAAGTGCCGTTTGGTCCCCGAGACTAAGATCCTGAACAAGGACTGCACTACCTAGCGACTGGCGTAAGTCCTGGTAATAGGTGGCATCACTGTAGGCTGCCCCCCAACCATTACCGTCGATGACACTCAGGGCATTGCCAAATTGATCATAGGTCACTGAAGTTGTGATCCACTCTGCCGGCGTGGCATTCGCCACATCAGCGGCCTGCACCAAAGTGCGGGTTTGGGTATTGTTACCCCATTGATCGTAATCGTATTCGGTGATCTGCTGCTGTTGCGCCGTTGCAGTAGCTGCATTTGTACCGTCCAGATAGCGTATCTGGCGCGCCATGTTGCCAAAAATATCGTAGGCAAAATCCGTAATATCACCAGCAGTGTCAGTCAGCCGCTGCAGATTCTGCGTACTACTGTCGTACTCAAAAGATGTCAGCGCCCCGGTGGGTGCGGCTAGCGTCGCCGGTGTCGTGACAGTCTCGAGTTTGTTGAATAGCGTATAGGTATAGACCGTGGTGTTACCGGCGTTATCGGTGCTGGTGAGCATGTTGCCGCGGTCGTCGTAGGTAGAGTGACTGGTAAAAGCTGCTTGCAGGGCGTTGATCTCAGCTACGCTGAGATCGGCCACCAATTGACCAACCTGAAGGCCGCTAAGGTTAATTTTGGTATAACCCAATTCCAACCTTAGTTGTTGATAATAGTCGCTGTCGCTGTGGACCACACCCCAGCCGTTGCGGTCGGTAACGCTCAAAAGATTGTCAGCGGAATCGTATTTGTAAATCGTCTCGTATCCCAGCTGATCAACGGTCCGCAGTATGTTGCCACGGCTATCAAAGTGATAGTTGAGCGTATTCCCCAAATAGTCGATTATTGTCGCTGAGCCGGCGTTATACAGCTGCCCGCGGCCACTCGCCTGGGGCCCAAGTTCAAAGGCATAACTAATGGTGGTCGTCTGGTCACCCTGCTTAATGCTTGTCAAGACTTGCGACGGACCAGCAATACCAGCTGACCAACGCACGGTCTCATACCCAAACTCGATCTTGCGATCCAGATCCACCTGCACATTAGCCGCACCATCCACATAACTGTTCGGCAGGGCCACCGACTGCAGATAACCTGCGGTGTTGTAAGCATAACTTGTGACGTCACCACGGCGATCGGTGACAGCAGTTAAAAGGCCCGCTGTATAGCTGTAACTCACCAACCTGGTGTTGTTTTCGTCGTTCACTGAACTCAGCAAACCATTGCTGTAATTGAAGGTGATAACATGACCGGTGTCATCGGTAATGGTCTTCAGGCCATCGGCATCATAACCATAACCCATTAAAACACCGTTGGTGTTCACAGAACTGACAAGGCGACCCTGGCCATCAAAGGACCAAATACTCTGGTCTGCGCGAACAAGTGAAGCGCTACCGTCAGTGCCAATGGTCAGTTTTTCATAGGCACCAGCGCCGTCCGTTGAGACATAGGCGTTGGCATCACTATTCCAGCGATAGTCAAATACCGAGCCGTCACCCCAGGTCACGGTGTAATAGGAGACACCACGCTCTGCTTGCTCGGTTAAGGTCACCGCCGTACTCAGGCGCCAGCGTGCATCACCGAGACCGCTGGCGTCATTCATCCGCGCACGCGCGTTGTAGGTGCGTACCAGACCAAAATCCTCGCCTTGACTGACCAGGAAACTGTCTTTCTGGGTGTAGACTAAATTGCCGTTAGCAACATTGGTGTATAAACCCCCCGCCGTATCATTCACAGCATTACCGATCGCCTGGCCAACACCATATTGAAGGGAAGAGTTCATCAAACCGGTTTCAGATCCGCCAACCACTACTGTCATAACACTCGATCTTCCAAAGTAACTGACTCAGAACGTACAGATGAAATTTGCCTACTGGATATTTGCCTACTACCTGATCACTTAACGACTACAGACTAAAGCCTGATTCTACACTCGTAGCATGCCACAAGGAGCACGGCAGGGTTATGAGTACAAATACTCAAAACACTGATTTTAAAGGAATATTTAACTGTTTTTAGGTAAAAGCCGCTGCGACTTAAAAGCGCATCAGAACATTCTGGCTTTTCACCGGCCCACGGTTGGGCGGCGGCTTGGCACCGCCGCGCACATCGGCCTGACGCTGCAGATATTTGCGCAGAGCCTCAAAGACGGTCAAGCCGTCCTCAACGGGGCTTTTCCTGAATGCCGCCGTTAGAATCCGGGCACCTACTTCAGCTTTACCTTCCTGTTGCAACAGGATACTCACCGCAAAAGCAGCACCGAAGCTGTTTTGATTCAGACCTTTGGCACGGGCAATTGCCGCTCGCGCTTCCTCTACTCTGGCTGTCAGGGCATAGATGACGGCCAAACCGCCATGTGCCTCGCCAAATGTACGGTCAATCTCCAGGGTTTTTTTGAAGACTGCCTCAGCCTTTACCAGATCGTTATTGGCATAATGAGCCCAGGCAAGGGCAACCCAGGTACCCACAGCCCTGGGTGTTAGTGCCAACGTCCGCTCAAATGTCGCAATCGCTTTGACGGTTTGCTGGTTATACATTTGCACCAGCGCGCGTCCCAATAACGCTATTGGATTATTCGGCGCCTGGTCGAGAACAATATTGATTTGCCTTTCGGCGCTATCTATTTCTTGTTGTTCCAAGTTCCAGGACGCCATCACAACATTTGCATCGATATTGCGTGGCTGCCTCTGTATGAGTTTTTCACAAGTCTTGGCTGCAAGGTCAATAGCCCCCATCTCCAACTGAAAGAGCCCAACTTTCCCGCGCAAATAGTCATCAACGTTGTCATCCAGGGCGCTGGCGGCCATGACCATCGCTTCTTCGCGGCGCTCCAGATTGGCAAGGCAGTAGGCCTTAAAGAAGCTGTTTTCCGCATCGACAACACCGCCCTCGCTGGCGCGTTGCAGCGCCTCAAGGGCTTCCTCCCAACGATTTTGGTAAACCAGCGCAATGCCCAGATTATGATTAAGTACCGGCGCTTCAGCAGAGTCGACCGTCAGTGATCGCAAAATCCCTTCTGCTTCGCCGAAGCGCAGCTGCGAAATAAACACGTTGGCTAACCGGGCGCTGGCGACTTCGTGCCCAGGTTGTTTTGTTAAGACGTGATTAAAGCTCCTTTCAGCCTCCATAAACTGGCCCGCCGAGTGCTGCAGGTCGGCAATGTCCAGTTGCAAAGGTATGTTCTCAGGATCCATTTGCAAATAGCTTTGCAAGCGCGCTATTTGCCCCTGTATTTCTTCTTCTGTTGCCATTTTAGACCACGCTACCCTTGTGCAGACAACCTGTTACGGCGCCTGCAACCTGTCACAAATTGATTTGATAAAATCGGGGGCGAATTCTGCCCGGCATCAGTGAAAACTACCCACCAGCGCCTTGGCAACAATCGCCCAACCATCGATAAGGACAAACATCAGCACTTTTATCGGCAGCGATATGGTCATTGGCGGCACCATGATCATACCCACCGCCATCAGCACACTGGCCGCCATCAGGTCGATCAACAAAAATGGCAGGAAGATAATAAAGCCAATCTGAAATGCGGTCTGTAATTCGCTGAGCATAAAGGCCGGAATCAGTGTTGTGATGTCAATATCAG
>Ga0307488_10001422_pt1 | contig 19968 bp, 20 predicted proteins | sample SB02metaG_FD_202248 | JGI IMG/M metagenome (GOLD analysis project Ga0307488, IMG submission 202248) | Sea-ice brine microbial communities from Beaufort Sea near Barrow, Alaska, United States - SB 0.2 | ecosystem: Environmental > Aquatic > Marine > Coastal | place: USA: Alaska | collected... | reverse complement strand
TCGGAAACGCGTGCGACGTCGTGCTCTGGCTGTCGCGGTAGGCGGACAGATTGTCTCGGTTGTGTTCGCGAGTCCCGCCGGCGTCGCGCGGCGCGTCCAGACCCAAACGCTGCGAATCCTCCAAAGAAACCTGCGAGTCGTTCCACTGCGGTTGCGAGTTTGGCAGGTGTACCTGGTACGGACGCTGTGTCGCGGCGACGACCGGGACCGGGGGAAGCCCTAGGACTCCGAAAGGAAGCCCCGCTTCCCTCGTGCTGGGTCGTTCCCGCCCTTGTGCCGCACCTTGTGGATCCACAGGCCAATCCACCAGGTGCGTCAACACGCGGTCCACCGCGGCGTCGAGTAACTCGCCGCCGTCCACCCGCGCTGCGGTTGTGACAAGCCTGGCGACAGACTCAACACACGCGGGGGTAACCCCTTCGTTGTCGTACGTATCGTCCGCAACGATCGCGTCGATGGAGGCGGCGACCAAAACGTGGCCCCACGCGTCCGCCACGTCGGGCACGGCCCCGGCGTCGCGGACCAGCTCCACGAGCGCTTTGGCGTACCTCGCGCGAGTCGTGGCCAACCCGAGGGCGGACGAGTGGTCCCTTTGGCTTGCGGGGTCAGTTCGCGTCTGCGTCGGCAGCGCCAACACCTCGGCGACGCACCGCACGCACACGGTACCCACGCCGCGCGCGCTGTACACGCATCGCTGGCCGTGCCCTCGGCGCACGTGCAGCGCGGGGTCCATCGTGTGTGTGTCTGTGGCGCGGGGGCACGAAGGGAAGGGCTCTCGTTTGAAAAAGCAACGACGGTCGAGCTGATTTCTCGATCGAGAGAGGAGTTCCACGCAGCACTGCGGCGGCGGCAGTTTCCGACAGTACCGTCAGGGACGCCACCCTCGCGCATAATAGACCGCGAGTCTCGCGAGGCACCGGTACATCCCGTACGGCGTGCCGTGATGTCCGTCGCATCCCTGGAGCGGAAGATCAGGCTGCTTTGCTGTGATGAGCTCGGCGTGGTGCGGGTCGCGGAGGCGGCGGGTCGCGACAAAATCGACGACCTCGCGATGACGAAAAGGTGGGGCGACGCGGACCGCACACGACGGGTGGTGCGATGCCGCGCTGGGGAGGACGGGGACGGGGCTGGGGACGCGCTGGGCGCACCTGGAACCTGCGCCGCGTCCGGGTGGCTCGCGATTGGACGCAAGGACGGAACGGTGGAGGTCATCGACACCGCCACCGGGAACGATGTGGGCGGCGGCGCGCTTACGGTCGGCGGGTGCCCGGTGGGCGTGCAGGCGTTCGGCCCGGCTACTGGCCGCGCGGGCGCGCGTTTAATCACCGTGAACGAGCTCGGGGAGGCGGTGGTGTACGACGCGGAGGTTGAGCCACGGCACGGCGGAGGCGGCTCCTTGGCCTCGCAACTCGCGCCGTTACGCGTGGTTCAGGATTGGCAAGCAGCGTGTCGGTGGCGGGTTGGTGAATCGGCGCTATGCGCGAGAGTCGCGCCCGGCGCCGCATCCCTAGCCGTGGGCGGCAAAGGCCAGGGCAACGACTTGAAGGTTTACGACATCGAGACGCAAAAAGTAACTTACAAAGCGAAACCGCCACCGCAAAACTGGCTCGGGTACCGAGCGCCGCCGTACGTCTCGGCGATTGAGTTTGTCCCTGGGACGGATTCGAAACAGGTTTTAGTCGGAACCGGCGAGCACGTCGTGCGGTTGTACGACACGCGGCAAGACAAACGCGCGGTGATGGACTTGAGCGTGGGTGAGACCACGATCACTGCGATGGCGGTTTCAAAGGACGCGCGGTTCGCGTTCATCGGGAACGCGAAGGGGCAGCTTAACACGGTTGACTTGCGCGCGAAACAAGTGTTCGCGAAGTTCAAAGGCACGTCTGGCTCGATTCGGGAAATCGCAGCGCACCCGGGAGGAGAGCCTTTGATCGCCGTCGCCGGCCTTGACCGGTACCTGCGAGTGTACAACACGGAAACGCGAAAGTGCCTAGGGTCGGCATTCATGAAGCAAGCCCTGAGCGGGTGCGCGTGGGACTTGCGCGGGCCGGAGGGGGAGTTTGCGGCGGCGGCGGCGGAGGCGGCGGCGAAGAGACGAAAAGAGAAAGCCGAGAGGGCTGCGAAAAAAACGAACGCTTCGTCGGAGAAGAAAGGTAAAGCCAAACAGAAAACCAGCGCGGATGGAAGCGAGACGGGAGAGAAGAAGGAGAAGACGAAAAATACGAAAACGAAAAGGTCCGTAGCCGACGCGGACGACGGCGAAGTCGTGAAGAAGAAGAAGAAGAAGAAAGTTCTGTCTGAGTAGAGGTACGATATTTTTGTAACTCGTCAATCCCCACTTTGTTTGTCTCATCCTTCACATGTACAGGTGCCGGGCGCGCACCACTGCAGCCTCCAGCGTCGCCCGCGCCTCAGCCCCCGGCATCAGCCCGAGCGTCGCGAAACCCCACGCAACGTTCGCCGCGTCTTGAGGATTCATGTCCGGACCCACTCGCACCACCGCAGCCTCCAGCGCCGCCCGCGCCTCAGCCCCCGGCATCAGACCAGTTTAGGGTTTAGGGTTTAGGGAGTTTATCATCGAACGACGCAGAGCCATCGCGGGCATCACCGGAGCCCAGGGCGCGGGTTGCGGCGGCGGCGCGGCGCGAGTCAACGCCGCCGCCGCCGTCCTCGACGACGCGATAGCGCAACCCGCAAGCCTCGCACTCTTGTTCTTGTTCTTTCTTTTCCACTGGAAACGCCGGCACAAACGCCTCGCCGCTTTTGTCAACCCCCGGCCTCGTTTCGTGCAGCACTTCCTTCGCGGTTTCCGACCCGAAGCCGCCCGGTAGCCACTTTTCGTAAATCTTTTCAACCGCCGGGTTTTCGTGGCTCTGTCGAACCGCCGCGTTTTGGTCCAGGGCGTACACGGCGTCCGCCCTTTTCTGAAGCGTTTCTTTTTGGTTTTTCGACCGTGGTTGCCCCCCTCCCCCGATACACCCTCCAGGGCACGCCATGATTTCCACAAAGTCGAATTGCAGAGATCCGTCTCGCATGTTTTGAATTACTTTTTTCGCCTCGGCCAAGCCGTTCACGACGCCGAGCCTCAGGGTTTTGTCGATTCCCTTTCCCGTTTTTGGACTCAACAAGCTCACGTCGACCGTCTTTAGCCCGTCGAACCCGCGAACCTCGTCGAGCTCAAGCCTGGGTAGCACCTCGCCCTCCGTCACCACCGCGTACACCGTGCGCACCGCGGCTTCCATCACGCCTCCGGTGACGCCGAAAATCTGCCCGGCGCCGCTTCCGTGTCCGAGCGGGTCGTCGAAACTTTGCGGTGCCAAGAATTTTGGGTTGATCCCTTTGCTTCGCAGCAGCGCACCGAGGTCCCGCGTAGTGATCACCTCGTCCACGTCCCGGACGCCGCTCGTGACGTACTGCGGCTTTTGCGACTCGCCTTTCTTGCGCACGCACGGCATGACGCTGACCAGAAAAATGTCCTCCGGTTCGTGCCCGCCCCACACGTCCTTCGTCACGCGCTTCAACAAAGCGCCTAGCATCATGTGCGGGGACTTACAAGAACTTACGTAAGGCCACACGTCGGGCATGGTTTTCTCAACCAGCGAGATCCAGCCAGGACAGCACGAGGTGAACATGGGAAGCGGCTCTTTTTTGTGAAGAAGCTCCTTTGTGTCGTCACCGCCGCTCTCTTCGGCTGCTTCCATCACGCGTTGCAACAGCTCCGTGCCTTCTTCGCAGATACACAAGTCAGCCGCGGTGTTCGTATCGACTACCTTGTCAACGCCTAGGGCGCGCAGAGCGGCGACGAGCTGTCCAGGTGAGAACGCACCAGGGGGCTCGCCGAACTCTGTGGGAGGGGAGGAAGAGTGTTGTTAGTTCATGGAATCCTTCGTTGATGCGTCGCGGACGACTGCATGATGATGATGAGAGACCACGAGATTGTGATCTTTCCAGTGGCAAGTACCTTCGGACAGCGCGACGCGAACCGCGGGGGCGGTCTGCGCCACGACCAAACGATTTGGGTCCAGGGACGCGTTGTCAAGAGCGGCGAGGAACGCGGTGGCTTCCGAGGTGAGTTTCTCGGTTTTCTCGGACGACTCAGCGCGGGGTGGGGTGGCTGTGAGCGGTCGTCGGGGCGGTGCGCAGAAGACAAGACGTCGCGAGAACGCGCATGTTGGAGTACGTGGCGAGATGGAAAGGGCAAACATCGCGGTTGTGCGTGTTGAAGTGCCATCGGAAGGCGTCGAGCAGGTTTCCGAGAGCGAAGAAACTGGAACTACGACACCACAAAAAAGGTTCAGGGATAAAAAAAACAAAAAGTGACGAGACACTCGCGTGCTCACCGCCGTACCGCCACCCTCTCGATGTGGAGGTACACGCCAGTTCTCAACGTGTGCGTACAGCTGTTGCTCTCCTGTCTCCTCGGGCTCATCGCCGCAGTCACCGGGGTCGTGAAACCCAAAGATCGAGCTGCGTTGCAGTTGTTCGTCTTCCACTTCTCCTTGCCTTTGCTCGTTTTGAGGGGAGTCGTCACGCGCGTGGATTTCTACGACCAAACGCTGTACCCGTTCGTGGGAATCTTCCTCGTTCTTCGCGCGCTGGCGCTTCTGGTATCCCTCGTCGTCGTGTCCGTGCAAACAGCGAGTTGCGGAAACACACGAGTCCATCCCGTGCAAGACAACGCAAGGCACGACGAAGAACCAACTCACACCAAGTATTCGAAAATTTGCGAAATTTGGCTCGGTTTGTCCTGGATGTCCACCGTGGTCATCGGCCTTCCCGTGCTCACCGCCGCGCTGCGTGACGAAACCCTCGCGGTGAAGTTTTCCTTACAAGCCGCAATCTCAAGCTTCATCTTCCAACTGCCAGGCGTCCTTGTGCTGCTAGAGACGCACGCCGAGGAAACAAACGAAACGCAAAGCCGAAACTCTCGCGAAGGAAAAAACGTGCTCCGCCGAGTTTGTATTCGCCTCGCCCGGAACCCCGTGTTGTGGGCCATCGTGTGTGGAATCGTTCTGTCCATGACACACACTGGCACGTGGTTCAACACGACACGCACGTTTCAATTCTTAATTAACACCGCACAGTCCTTCGGCCAGTGCGTGACCCCGATCGGGATGTTCGTCACGGGGGCGTGGATAGGGCATCGAAAGTTTCCCGGGAATACGGATCGCGTCGAAACTCGCTCTTTGTCGCGCGGAGACGGCCCTTTGTTCGAGCAGGGCCCCGATTCGGAGTCGGGGCCCTCTTCGGAGACACACACGTCACGAGGCACAAACATTTCAATTATCCGTGTCGTGTCCATCGCCGCAGTGTTACTGGGTAAGATACTCGTCCTGCCGTTCATCGCGCTTTGGTTGGCGCGAATACTAAACTTGTCAAAAGACGAAACCTACGCCGCGACGCTCGTCGCGAGCCTTCCCGTTTCCGTCGCCGGCGTCGTCGTCACGGAACGCCACGGCGCGCCCTCGGCATTGGTCGCCGCACAAGTCATGTGCGGCATCGCACTGTTACTGCCCACAACTTTGGTGTGGTGCGTCGTGCTGGACGTGTGAGGAAGGATTTTAAGTCAGAAGTACGTACGCCGCCGCTACTTCTCGCCTGCTTCATCTTTTCATCAAATCTTTCGGAAGAATACAAAATTCTGGGCCACCCGCTGAGTCAACAACGTTCGCTCACCTCTCGCCAGACCTCACCGCACAGGTGAGGTTAACGTCCGGTCTGCGAAGTGATGCGCGACGACCGAGTGGAACGCAAAGCGGCGGCGAGCGTGTTGGAATCAGTCTCAAGGTACGTGTGACCCGCTAACGTCCCGCGGTCATCTCCAGGTATTTCCCGTTTCGATTTCGTTCCGTTTTTTCTCGAAGCACGCAACAGCTCTCGCCATCCCGACCTGGACCCTGACCCCCACCCCCGTATTCACTCATAGGTCCTCGGCGAGTATGGCGTCTGAGGTTGGCGAGGCAGTGAAGGACTTGCAGAGGTTCGCCCCCGGGGTGACCATCGCGGCCGCGTCTTCGTCCGCGTTCGTGATCACGGCTCGCGTGGCGAGGAGCGCGGCGTACGCAGCAGGTGTGTCATGCGCCACGCCGGTGCTCGGCACGCTGTGGGGCATCGCGAGCGTTGGTGGGGCGTCCGCGCTGGCGGGGCAGACAGCGCGAGTTGTGATGGAGTGGCCGAGCGGCGATTTGCCAAAGAACATACAAGCGTGGAGAGGCATGACCGTCGGCGGGCTAGTCCGGCGGCCGTTGGAGACGTTACACCGCACGATGCACAACTTTGACAACGCGACGACGCGCACGGAGCTGGTTAAAGATGCTATTTTCGGCAGCCTTGTGTACGCCGTGCTCGGACGGGGCGTACAAACAGCGTTACCCAGCGATATTAGCTACCCCGGTGCGCTCGCGAACAAGAGCTTGAGCGCGAACGGCGCGCACTACGCGAGCGACGCGCAGCGGAAAACTCTGGCCGCTTTTTTAAAAAAGGACGGGTGTCATCACTGCGGGAGCCGGTTGGGGAAGGTGGTGGGCGACCACATGCCTCCGAACAAAATGGCCTTCGGCAGCGGCGCCGCAGCACAGGCAGCGAGGGAAGGCACTTGGAAAACCAGGGTGTGGAACTTAATAAGGATGGTTCCGAAACAGCGCTTCTACCCGCAGTGCCGTCCGTGTAGCGACAAACAAAGCACCGCGGTGCGGATGGGTTCGAAAATTCTGGTGCAGCACGGGGGCGCGCAAAGACTGGGAATACTCGTCGCACTGCTCGTCGCCGCGAGGCACTACGCAAAGAAACACCACCCGAACGAGTACGCCGCGGTTGCGAAGAAGCTGGAAAAGTTTCCCCTGCTCATTACGTGAGGGGGAGGAATACGGACTCGTAACTAGACTATTAGTAGTCGAGGACGTATTAATACGAGACGCCTGGGCGACGGAGATTCGTATTGAGTCCCGTCGCGTTGTACCGTAAAGAATGTATTTTGGAAAGGCCTTGAGTACGTTCGCTTCTACCCGGGAGACTGATTACAAGGAGAGTTGAACCCTAGACTAGTTCAAGCACCTTGTTCACCACGATTTTCTCGAAGGATTCACGCACGCCGAACGTCGTCTGTTCCATCGGCAGGTGGTTCGCGTCCGGTAACAGAACGTACTGTAAATCACTCTCCAACATCCCCGCTTGTTTCATCGCCTCCACGAACCCTTCTGCCAGTGCGGGCGGTGTGGTTTCGTCGAGGACGCCGACCAGCACCAAAACCTTTATTTTGTTATCAGCTAACTTCGGAAGCTCCGTGCGGAGCCGGTCACCGCCACTTCCGAACCGCCCAAGCCCAGCCCGGAACAGCTGCAACAACCCGACGTCCCACCCTTCCGTTTTCGTGGGTTTCACGTATTGCGCCCGAGTTTCAGGGTCCAAGTCCGCGTACGTAACCCCCGCTTCCACCGCGGCGGTTTGCCGCCGGACGCTTCCCCGTACTACGTTCAAACCAGGCCCGTCTTGAGCGATCAAAAAACGAAACCAAGCGAAACGTATCGCGCGGTCAAGAGGGAGCTTGAAGCCGCTGCTCGATTTAGTAGAGCTTGATTCTTGTTTGTCGTCGTCCTCCGAAGAAACTTTCTCGCCCACGAACACGGCGGGCGCCACCGCTAACAACGCGGAACACCGAGTCGGTTCACTCAACGCGACGTCCAGGGCCACGGGCGCGCCCGCGGAGTGCCCCAGCAACGCAGCTCTTTCAATACCAAGCGCGTCCATCACCTTCAACGTGAACTCGACCTGGCCTTCCGGGGTGTACACGCGGTGGTAGTTGGGTTTGGGTTCGTTTTCGTTTCCGTTTCCGTTTTCACTTTTGTTTTCGTACCTCGGCGCCGGCGGACGGCTGGTCAGGCCGTACGGCGGTCGGTCAATCGCGATTGCGCGCAAACCCGCTGCAGACGCCACCCTCGGTAGCAAATACCGGAACGAATACGTACTGCCGTTCGCGCCGTGCATGCACACGAGCGCGTCGGTGTTTGGTGTTTTGTTTTCGCGTGTCGTCGTCGGGAGAGATTCCTTGTAATGCACGACAATGGATTCGCCATCCATTTCGATCGTGACGAACTTGGAGTCCACATCTGCTAGGGATTTTGGCGGCACCAAACCGGTAAGCGGCTTCGGGTCAGGGTCCGAGAAAGGCTCCACTACTAACTCCTCGAAGTCCTTGGTGACCTTGGCTCGGCCAGATTCGAACAAGGACCGAACCAGGTCACCGAGCACATCATCTTTCCCCGCGCGAACCGTCGTCACGAAACTTCGCGAGGAAGCGTGTTCACGAGCCGGCCGGCGTCGCGGCGCGACACCAGGCACACGGCGGGGAGGCGTCACGCCGGTCGGACCACGACGCGCGGACGCCGCGACATCGACGGGGCACCGCATGGACCGCATCGTGTCGTGGAACGCGCCGTGCATTGTGGATGACGTCGACGGGACAGTATTCTTTTTGGCGAACGCCAAGTGGCAACTTCAGTGCAGAAAAATCAATCACTTTTCCCGAGACCGAGGTCGCGAGGTGCTGGCAGTGTCCCGCCGCGCGATGCCGGCGGAGAGCGTCTTTGGGGACGCCGCGGGCGAGTGCGCAGCACCTGCGACGTTTCCCAAGAATCGTAACAAGCACGCACACGTCCCCAGGGAGGAATGGCGGCGGCTTCACCCTAAACCCGCGGTTTCGGGAAACGAGGACACGGGCGATTTCGGGAGCCACGGCGGTCCGAGGCGCCCCAGGGAGGTGCTCGGCATCGAGCGCAGTCAGACCCAGCTGGACGCGGCGAACTCAGGGAACTTACAGTTGTGGGGCTTGCCTAGCGTGGAGAGTTACTTCGAGCTTGAGGATGCGCGTTTGCGATCAATACAGGAGTTGGATGTGTTCATGAGAGATGGTAAGAATTCGCCCCGAAACAAACACCACGAGTGCGCGAAGCATCACATGAAGTGGGGCCGCTCCACGCACAACTGCGGTGAGTGCTGGCTCATGAAAGGAAACTGCGTGTGTTCGGAGCTAACAAATTGCACCCCAAAAATAGCACCGCACCGAGTCGTGGCGTACGTGCACCACCTTGAGTTTGGCCGGGGGAACAGCAGCGGGTGTTTGATCAAGCGGTGTTTGGGCGGTGAACTGCTTGTAGCGGGCTTGAAAGAACACGAAGAAAAGTTACAAAAAATATGCCACGAAAACAAAGGGCGCATCGCGGTGCTGTGGCCGCGGGGAACCGTGGAGTTCGGCGAGATCTTGGCGAGTGTGGGGGGGATGGAACGCGGTGCTGGAGGGATTGACATCAGTGCTGGTAGTGCAGGAGAGGATACTTGCGATTCATCCCCAAGAGATACTCCGTGCGATTCACCTGGAAGAGAAACTCCGTGCGATTCATCTGGAAGAGATACTCCATCGTCTAATTCACCCAAAACAAGTAACTCCGGGTGGACCTTCATCGCGGTGGACGCCACGTGGAACTGCGCGCGGAAGATGGTCAAGCGGATTCCGGTGAGTATTTCCCATTTACCACATTTCGCCGACTGATTGCCTATACTTGTACCAGAAGGGACTATTACCTCTGCCCAGACTGTTTGTCCATACATCGCGATATACGCGACTGACATTTATTTTATTTCAATCAGGCGAACGTTCCGAGAGTGGGAGTTCCGCCCGAGGCGTTTGAGTTACTGGCAAAGAAAACGCCGCCACTACCGGAGCACGACTCGTTGTTAGGACCGGTGCGGAAGTACGACACACGGAACGAGCCGAATTCCGAAAAGGAAGGAAGAAGGTCCACGTTCGAAGGTACGTATTGCGCCTTTCCCAAATCCAGGCACACTATTTGCCCATACAAGACTGACACTTTTCTTTAACAATCGAAGCCGTCGTGGCGCTTTTGCTTTCCCTGGATTTGGCGAGCGAAACCGCGTGCGAGTCATTACTGAAAAACGTCAAAGTTAAAGTAAACGGGGTGCTGGCGCAGAAGAAAATGCCACCCGCGTATTTGCTGCCAGACACAGCGACGGGTTTGTTGGGCGCCGGTGGTGCTTTAGTCACGGAGTTCACGGCGGCGAAAGTAGAGTCGGGGGGATGACTGTCCCTTCGATGCGGGGAAAAATAGCGTTTCATAAAAAGTTGCCCGAAATCGTTGCACCATTTACCTAATTTCCCGAAGTCAGCCAACACAGCGCCCGGGCGCGCCCGTCACCATGCGCACTTCCCTGGCCCTCGCGGCGCAGCTCAGCACGTGCGTCGTGCGCCGCACATGTCGCCACCCCAGCGCCCTGCCCCCTGGGCGCAGGGCGTGGTCGTCACAACCGCGCCGACGCTGTGTGGCGAGCGCGACCGCCGACGATTTCGTTGGGGACGGCGGTCAAGCGCGCACGAGGACTAGTGAGGAACCCCCCCCCGCTACTCCGACGCCAAAGAGCAACAAAACACGCGACCTACAACAGTCCTACGACCTGATCAGGGCCATAATATGTGACCCCACTCAACTCGTCAAAGCCGTGGCGAGTGGCAAGGCGAAGGGCCACGACCCGTCGTGGCGAAGGGTGGAAATGCGGCCTGTTTTGTTAAAAAAAGGAGGCGTCAAGTTACAAGTCGTGAAGTACGACGAGCGCCAGGCGTTTACCAGTAACCATAACTACGATATACTTGCCACTGAGAGTGGTAGGGCGAACGGACGAAACACGAACCGAGGTCGATCCTCGGAAGGTTCTGGTAAAAACAATTTAAGCGCCGCCGAGGTGACGAGCGAAGCGTTCGGTGAAGGTTTCGGGAACTGGCGCGTGGAAACGTTGGAAACGGTTGTCCAAATCAAGGTTCTTAAAAACGATTTGGCACAGGTGCACGAAACAAAGGCTTTGTTGTCGAACGCGAAAGGGCCCGGCGGCAAAAAAACAACCCTAGTTACCCCGGGGGGGGAGGGAAGTAACATCACTGACCACGACCGGGAGAAACCGAGGTTGCTGTCACCCGACGACCCGTTTCTAATCGCGGTCGGCGTTTCCTCGAAGGATGGAAAATCCATAAAAGCCAACCGGCGCGACAAGTACAAACAAGTCGAGGAGTTTGTGAAACTGGTGGAGTTCGCGGTTAGCGATGCGGTGAGCTCGGGAAGTAACGAGTTAAACTGGCCAACGGAAACCCGACCAGTACGACTGGTGGATCTCGGGTGCGGCAACGCGTACCTCACCTTCGGCGCGTACGCGCACCTGACGCGCGCGCATTTGAAGAATGTGGATGACGAAAAAAGCGAAAAAAACGACGCGCAGAAAAAGAAAAACCAAATCTTCATGGAGGTCGTCGGGGTGGACGTGAAGCGGCAGTCGCGGGAGACGAACTCGAGGGTCGCGGTCGACATGGGGTGGGAAAACAACTGCGTTTTCGTGGAGGGAACCATCGCGGAGGCTGAGGTTACATTTCCAACGCCGCGAGCGGAGGATGGCGGCAATGCATCGCGGAATAACCCCTCGTCAGCGTCCGTGGTGGACGTCGTGCTGGCCTTGCACGCCTGCGACACCGCGACCGACGAAGCGCTGGTCCGCGCCGTGAAATGGCGCGCCCCGCTCACCCTGGTGGCGCCTTGCTGCCACCACGATTTGCAAGTACGCCTAAAGGAACACACAAAGCGCGCTGAAAACGGTGTTCAAACGTCGCACAATGGACAGGGACCCCTCATGAAGCACGGCATCTTACGCGAACGCATGGGCGACGTCCTCACCGACGCGTTCCGCGCGCACGTCATGCGCCTGTTGGGGCACAGGGTGGACGTCACGGAGTGGATCGGTGGGGAACACACGCCGCGGAACACGATGATCAAAGCGGTGCGGACGGGGGGCGGGGCTTCGAAACAAACGTGGCGCGAATACGACGCGATGGTCGCGGAGTGGGGCGTGACGCCGAGGCTGGCGGAGATGCTGCGTGATGAGTTGGCGGAAGCCAGAGCGGCGGCTTTCGCGGAGACGACGATAGTTTAAACTTTGATACTTTGATATTCGCAGACGCCAGTCCCGTTAAACGCGTTCGCCCGCGTCCGCGCCCGGGTTCTTGTCTCCGTCGTTTTCGTCAAACTTGACCCACCGGAACCCTCTTTCTTTCTGTACTCTGCGGTGCACCACGATTCCCACGATCGTGCCGACCAGGCCGAGCACCAGAATCGCGATGAGCGCGGCGGCGTACGTGGGGAGCTCGGTGCTTTTCGAATTGACGCTGACGCCCCCGGACGACGCGGATGGCATTGCCGCGGCGGTCGCGTTATCAGGCACCACTCCAAAATAAGTAGCGACCACCTCCCCGTCCGCGTTGTGCGAGCCGCTGTCAGGGCACGCGTAGTACTTCGCGCTGCACTGATCAGCGGTGCACTTGTCCGGCGAGCCGGCGAAGAACATCTTGTACACCAGGGCGTCCGAAGAGCTGCGCTTGCACCCGCACGTGCAGTCGGCGTACGTCGCCGCCGCGAAGCTGGTGGTGGCGGCGGTGCTCGCGCCGTAGTTTGGAGAGTTCGGGCACTGGTAGAACTCACCAGCGCACGCATCAGGGGTGCACTTCTCGGGCGACCCCGCCATGAACGGGTACGCCGTGGCCCCGTCCGTGTTGCAGATCCCTTGGCCGCAGCAGTGACAGGTGCAGTCGTGGTACGTCGCGGTGGTCAGGCTTACAGATGGGCAGTTCGCGGGCTCCGTAACACCGCACTGCGCCGCGGTGCATGCCGTGGGGGACCCCACGGCGATGTTGAACCTGCGCACCTCGCTCGTGCTCGTCTGCTGGCAGTCGCACGTGCAGTCCGTGTTGACGTCCTGGTCCGCGGTTTGCGCGAGCGCGCGTGCTGGGAGAAAGATCGCTATGGCAAACGCCAGCGCCATGACGGCGCGCGTGACCCTGAAACACCGCATCGCGCGGGTGGTTTTCTTCCTGGGGTTAACACGAACCCGGTCACGTAGCGTCGCACGCGCGGATCGAAGCCAAAGGCGTCCGTGTTGGAGTGAGACGCACGCGCGTGTCACTCGGTATCCGTCGCGACGAGTGCGGCGGTCGGGATAAACATGCCGGAGATGGCATGGCGTGTGCCACCCCTCGGAAAAGGGTGTGAAAGGGGTGGCGTACCTGGCACGACATCCCTTTGAGTCTAGAAAAGACGTCAAACTCGTGTGTTCAATCCCCTACATACTGTGCACTGTACTCCCCTTCCATCTTGCACTTTGCACTTTTCGGCATCGAGTTCGTCGAACCGGCGTCCTCGACAACGACCGACGGGTGTCGGCGGTGCAACCTCATCATCCTTAAATCTGCCAGACACACCGCGACGCGCGTTCTGCTGTGCATCAGAGGCGTGGCACCCACGGATTGACCCCACACTGTTTGGTGCCTTACGCGATGGGCAAGACGGCGAAGCGCCAGAACAAACGCGCCGCGGCGGCCGTGCTTGCGGTGCGCGGCGGATTGGGCGGCGGTGGGAAACGTACAAAAAACACCGTCACTGATGTTTCGGCGGCGGCGTTCACCGGCGCGGTAGTCGCGGGCATGCAAACAGACGACAACTGCGGTGTTGACCTTAGTAGCGGTAACGCTCACGACCAGCCACTAGTCGCACAGAAAACAAAAACAAGCACCTCGATCACCCGGGTCGTCCGCGCGGTGGAGGGCGGGCTTTGTCAAGAAGCGTGCGTCGCGTTGGATGCGCTCTTGGCGGAGGTGGAGCGCGGCGAGCGACAAGACGCGGCGCCGCTTGATTTGTGCTCCAAGGTCTTGGGGATGTGCCAACGAACAGGCAAAGCGAAACCCGCGCTCCGGCTACTGCACCGAATGGACACGTGCGGCATGCCCGTGGGGGTGGTGCAGCTGCGCATGGTGTTTTTCGTGTGCTGCGCGAAAGGGATGGTGAGTGAAGCGCTGGCGCTGATGTCCCGACGCGGCGAGATAGACGGCGACGATGGCACCGGCCTTTCGAGCAGCGTTCGCTTGCTCGGCACGGATGTGTTAGTCAGAGGGTGCGGGATGATACCGGGAGGCGTGGATAGCGAAACCGCGGGGTTGCTGCTGGAGGGCGGGTTGCGAGGCGCTTTGGGAAACGGAAACAACTCTGAAGTTTGGGCACCCGTGGCCGCGAGTCAGCTGAAGTTTCACCCGCCCGTGGTGTGGAAGCCGCCCGGGGGTGGCGGGGGCGCCGAGGAGACGACGCCGGGCGCGAAAGGATCCAAAAAAGGAGCAACCGCAAAGAAAGCACAAGACATCGGACGGGACGCGGACGCGCTGGCGAAACAGCTCTACCCCCCCGGGGTATCGGGGGACGCGAGTTTCTACCTCGTCAGGTACGTATTGCGCGTTTCCCAAATCCAGGCACCTACATTTGCCCATACAAGACGTTAACCACTTTTCGTTCACAATCGCAGCGAAAACGACGGCCGCCGGCGCCCCGCCGACCGCAACGAACTTTTACTGTGGGCGCCTGTTTCTTCAACCACGGTTCCGATGGAACCCCCCGGGCTTGACCCCGAAACCGATTTGGTTTCGGTTCCGAACCTACCCAACTCATTTTCGCTGGTAAACCTGCTGACTAAAAAGGAGTGCGCTTCGCTGCGAGCGGCGGCGCACGCCGTGGGGTGGCGCCGAGACGCGGGCACGGCGACGCAATCCGTGGATGACCGCCTGGATTACTGCGAGATTCTGATGTGGCCTGAACTGGTGGAGAAGGTGTTTTCGCGGATAAAAAGTCACCTACCCCCCGGCGCGTGCGGCGTAAACGCGCGGTGGCGTTTTTTCCGGTACGGACCGGACACGGTACGTGTTGCTTTTCCCAAATCCCAAGACTGTTTACTGCCCCTCTTTGACTGTTTACTGTTTACTCATACATCTCAAGTAGACTGTTTGCCCACTGTATATAAATCGCCAACACAAGACTCAAGACTGACACTTTTCGGTTACACTCACTAGGTGTACCGCAAACACGTGGACGGAAGCTGGCCGGAGGCGTTTCTCGACGAAAACGGAACGTACGTGGTGGATAACTCCAACGGCAAGAAACGGTCGCGGCTGACGCTTTTGATGTACCTCAGTGACGGGTTCCTGGGGGGGGGGACTACGTTTTACGGCGCCGTACCGGGCCGCGCGGGCGAAGGTACGTATTGGGCCTTTCCCAAATCTCAACACTGTTTTACCGAAGCTGGTGACTGTTGTCCATACATCGCGACATACAAGACTGACACTTTCTTTTTATTTATCTCAGTCGGCGCAATAAGCGTTTTACCGATCGAAGGCCACGCCCTTTGCTTTCCCCACGGCGAATCCTCCGACTCACCCGTGCACGAAGGAAGCGGCGTGTTTCCCGGGCCGGACGGGAATAAGTTCAAGTACATCGTGCGCACGGACGTGTTGTTTGAAGTGGAGACGCAGTAGTTTGTGATGGTGCGTGTTGTTTTGTAGTGCTATGGAATAGGTACAGTAATCGTATCGAGCAGCGGATAAAAATACGCGCGGAAAAGAAATCGGCACTTGCCGCTTCTTCTTCGACGTTTTGGCTTTCTCGGAAGCCTCGACGCACAACGTCAACTTCTCGCCACAACGACGCGCACACGACACCCGGTCCGCGATGTCTTCCGACGCAACGCTCGGTGTGGAAACTCGCGCGCGCAAGGCAAAGCGCGAGCGCCGCGATGCTCACGCGGCTAACGCGGGCGAGGCCATCCCCGGCCTTCTCAACGACATCGTCGTCACTCATATTCTCAGATCTGAGAATTTCGACGACCCCGCCGATCTCGCACGGCTCCCAGCGGTGAGCCGCGCGATGCGCGACACGATGGCAGGAGCGGGGCTTGAATTTGATGAAGATGATGCCGCGGAGCTCGGATATTTGAGCGCGTTGCAGCGCCTGCAACGGGGAGGTCGCCTGACGTATCGTTTTTTCTGAGAATACCTTTGTATGGCAGCGGCGAGGAGCGCACAGCTCGAGGAGTTGAAGGCGTTGCGCGCGGACGGTTGGCCGTGGGACGATGGGACGTGCGCGGTCGCGGCGCGGGGCAGGCATCTTGAGGTGCTGCAGTGGGCGCGCGCAAACGGCTGCCCGTGGAACGCGGGGACGTGCTCGAGCGCGGCGCACAGCGGGCACCTCGAGGTGCTGCAGTGGGCACGCGCGAACGGCTGTGAGTGGGACGGGAATACGTGCTGCAAGTACGCGGCTCACGGCGGACATCTCGAGGTGCTACAGTGAGCGCGCGCGAACGGCTGTCCATGGGACGAGCGGACGTGCTCGATGGCGGCGGCGGGCGGGCACCTCGAGGTGCTGCAGTGGGCGCGCGCGAACGGCTGTCCATGGGACGATGGGACGTGCGCGGTCGCGGCGGCGGGCGGGCACCTCGAGGTGCTGCAGTGGGCGCGCGAAAACGGCTGCCCGTGGAACGAGCGGACGTGCACATACGCGGCGTCGGGCGGGCAACTCGAGGTGTTGCAGTGGGCGTGCGCGAACGGCTGCCCGTGGAACGAAGACACGTGCAAGTACGCGGCGAACGGCGGACATCTCGAGGTGCTGCAGTGGGCGCGCGCGAACGGCTGTGAGTGGGACGGACAAACGATCACGTGGGCGAGAATTGGCGGTTGGCGGTCATTTCGAGTTGTTGAATTGGGCGATAGCGAACGGCTGCCCTAAATAGACGAGAGACGATGTGCATATAGTAGGTCCGACACCATGGATGGTCCGAGCAGATGTCGCGGACCTATCTAAAAACGAACAACTTCCTTTTCCCCAACAGTGCTTTCTTTTTTCGGTTTCTATCTTCTCACCCTGCTCCCCCGCGTCGGCGTGGGCGCGTCGTACGACCTCGCCGCGGCTTCCCTTTCGAACGCCGCCCTCGCTGCGGTGACGAACCCGGACGGCGCGCCGACGGAGGCGGCGGCGGCGTTTTTGTTCCCCCTCGAACCCGGCGGGGACGTTCTGCTCATTTTTTTCGTCTCAAAACTTTTGTACTCGTCGCCGCTCGTTTCCGACGACGACGGCGACCGGCTTTGTTCGCCGTACCTGGTACCGACCAGGGGAGAGGTCGGTGATAACTCGTACTCCGTGTTCCGTGGCGATTTCGAGCCTTTACGAAACACCGGCCCCATCGGCCCGGGTGACTTGGTGTCCTCCCAAACGAACTCATCCGCGATTCGGCTTAGTCGCGTGTGTTCCGGAGTCGCGACAGCGTTGTTACCCGCGCCCGCGCGTCCTCCTCGGCCATGTTTCGACTCCACCTCGGGTGACGCGTCTGAATACGCACCAGCCGAGTGGGAAGGACTTGACGGGAAGTACACCGTGGGCGTGGCGCCGCCCGCGTTTCGGCTCGTTTCCGCGGCGGCGAGTTCAAACGCACCTGGCGCGGGCGCGCGGGACGTGACGCCGAAAGAGGTTACGCTTCCCGGCGTGCTCAACGCGGCGCCCGCGGACATCCACAGGTCGGACGACGACGACAAGTCGTTCGTAGACTGATTGCCCATAGAGCTATTTGAAACTTGTCTTCCACCTCTTGACGCCGCCCCCCCCCCCGCGGAAACCCCTTCCGTATCCACGTCGCTCCCCGAGCTCCCCCAGTCGTGCTGCGGCGAGTCGTTTCGGAACTCGCGGCGCTTCGCGAACGGCGACGCGATGAGGTTGAAAAAACGACGCGGCGGGGAGGGTTTCTTTGTTGAAACGGTTTTGGAAACGGTTTTTGGAGCCGGCGCGTTCGTCCTGTCCGCCAGGGGAAAGGGAACCTCGCGCGTTCGTGTTTGCGTCGTGAAAGGTGTTGCGTGAACCCGCGTGTTTGTTTGTGACCTTGGTGTCGCCGCGACAATTTCGTTATCATTCTCATAATGCATGCGGTGCACCACGTCCGCGGCGTGTCTTCCAATCGGCCCGGTGGCTGCGACGTCGTGCCACGCCAAAAACGCGCGGCGCGTTCGGTGCGCCGTGACCAACAAGTCTTCTTCTTTGGAAGCGTTTTTCTGTCCGCCTCCGATGGCCTTGTCCGCGTCCCGTCCCGCCCACCCCGCGAACGCGCCTACTAACCGGCCAATCGCCGCGACGCTCTTCGGGCTTCCTTTCTTTTTTCCACCGCCACCGCCACCGCCGCTCGCGGACGCCTCGCTTTGCAGCGCCGCCGCGCCATCGTCGGAGTCGGACGTCGGGGACGACTCCGAAGTCGGCGATCGCGTTCCGAAACCCCCCCCGCGTCCGCGTTCGTCACGCCGCGCCCCCGGGTTTCCCGTCTCTGAGTTGTTATTCGCCAACTCCACCAGCCAATGACGCATGTTGTCTCCCGTGGGCACGCCGCCGTGCATCAGCACGGACACGGACGCGGCTTCCAGGGTCTCCACCACCCTTGATTGTAAAAGAAAAGTGTCAGTATTGTATGGTCAAACAGTCTTGGGATTTGGGAAATGCAATACTTACCTCGTTGCGTAACGCACGTCCACCGCGACGCGCGGCGCGTCGGTCACCGCGATGTTGGTTTGTTTTCGCGGAGACTTGTGCGAGTTTGTGTCGGTCACGCCATACGCGGCTTCGTCTTCGCCCGCGTCCACGGAGTGCCGCATTTGATACACCGCGGTTGCGATTTCGGTGGTGACCTCGGGGAACATCCGCTGCAACGTACGCACGCGCGTCACGAGCGCGTTCTCGTAGTCCTCGATCATGAGCTGCTTGGCGGTGTCGACCTTTGACCTCGACGAAGACCCACGTTTCGACACACGTTTCGGGGTCGGGGAAAACGGGTGGAACTCTGGGGACCTGTTTTCGTCGTCGTTTTGGGGCGACAACGGCGAACTCCAGTCCGCGTCGCGCAGCGCCTTCTCCAGACGTTCCGCATCCGCAGCGACCGCCGCGGCTGCGGCCGCACACGTCTCCGCGAAATCACGACCCAAATCCCGGTACCCGTCGAAGTTCTCGAACAAAGCTCGTCGGGTTTCGTCTTCGTCCTCGGAGTCGTATACTTCATCGCCGGCGAAGTTTCGGTGGAACGTAATCTCACCACCCACCACGACCGTGACGCCACCACCGTTAGTACGTCCTTGTCCTTGTGCAACATCGGCGCGTAAATAACTCCGCCTCGGCGTGGCTTCCGCGTGCACCGCTGAGTTTTCTCCCGGCCCCCGATGGTCGAGTGCCTGGTCGCCTTCCTTGATTTTGAACCACCCCAGTCCTTTTTGGGTTCCTACGCGGACCCCGAGTAATGGCGGGTGCGAAACGGTCAGCGCCAACCGCGGGTTGTTTAACACGAAAGCTTTGGTCGTGGTAAACGATTGTTGGAGTTGTGCTCTGACCGTCGTGACTAGTCGCCCACACAAAGCATCCACCCCGTTCCGGAAGGAAGCGACGCCGAAAGTCTTCGACGCAACCGCGCCCGAGCCGAACGATGAAACGCGGAGGAGCGCCGCGCTCCGTTTCGGGTTCGCGGCGACTCGAGTTTTAGTCGCGTTTTTCTCCCGCCGACGGCGCGTGTCCCGCCGCGTCTTGTACTCCTCAAGGAGCTCCCCTAACTCTTCCACAGCTTGTGTGGGTGTGGGTGCGGTTTCGGTTTCCTGGATGTGTGGTGCTGACGTCTCTGATGAGTTGTTTGATTTTTTCTCATCAATTGAATCGCCGCTCCACACGAACGTCACGCCGTCCGAACGAGGAGACGGCGTATTCACCTTTCGCAGGTCCTTCGTCGGCGACGCCGTTTTAAGGCGATCCAGCGCAAATAAGGGCGTCTCAGGTACGCGTCGCTCTTCGACCGATTTCGCGATTTTAGCAGTAGGCTTTACTGTTCTCGTTTCGGCGGTCACGGTTGGCCGCGCGGCGTGCGCGTCTCCTGGAGGTCTCGGTTTCTGTCGGGACAGATTCCGTAGCTCACGCGAACGGTGCTTGGTTTCCCCCCGTCTGTCCACCTCGTAACAACGCGCGGTGACCTTTCCCACCAAAGCAGGCCCTGTTTCGTCCGCGTTGCGGCGCAAATCGGGTGCGTCCGCGACGACGC
>Ga0307488_10001421_pt1 | contig 19969 bp, 12 predicted proteins | sample SB02metaG_FD_202248 | JGI IMG/M metagenome (GOLD analysis project Ga0307488, IMG submission 202248) | Sea-ice brine microbial communities from Beaufort Sea near Barrow, Alaska, United States - SB 0.2 | ecosystem: Environmental > Aquatic > Marine > Coastal | place: USA: Alaska | collected... | reverse complement strand
ATCACCGGCAGCGAGCAGTACATATTATCGAAGCGCAGCGTAAGTAAAAGCGAAGTCAACTCAGCCTGGACGCTCGATATTATTGTTAAGGGTACCGCATCAATAGTTGCCCTTAGCCTTGCATTCCCACTTAGCCTTTTTTATGAAAATCCAGACCTCACCCCTATACTATTAGCATTAGGGCCTGTTCCGCTGTTATCTGGCCTATTTAATCCAGGGCTTTGGCGTTTAAAGCGCCAGCAGTTGTATACCTTAGTTGTCTCTATACAAGTCGCCAGCAAGATATTAGGGGTAATAGCCACCGTATGTATAGCGGTGCTTACAAAAAGCTATTGGGCGCTAATAGTAGGGCAACTCGTTACCACTGTAGCAACGTGCCTACTCAGTTACATAGTTTGCTCCTACCGTCCTTCTTTTTGTATGCAGCACATGTCAAAGCAATATGGCTTTAGTACCTTTATGATCGGCCAAGAATTGTTTGGTTACTTAAAATCAAATATCGATACGTTCTTTATTAGTAAATCATATAGCAACGCAGAGTTTGGTAACTTTCATGTAATGAAATACATAGCGGTTATACCCTCACTTAATATTATGATGCCTATTGCAGAGCCTCTGTTAGTAGAGATGTCGAAGCATAATAAAGACATGCAACAGCGCGCCTTTAAATTTACCGTTACCCTTATGATTTTATTGTTAATCTCGTTCCCAATTTCGCTCGTTATGTTTGTGCATAGCGAACAAATAGTCAGAATTCTATTGGGCGAAAAATGGATGGATTATCACAAAATACTCGGTTATATGGGCTTGTTGGTGACGTCATTCGTGGTGGCAAACCACTGTAAGCGTGCGCTTATTATTCAGCGAAAAACAAATCTGGTGTTTGTGTATGAAATTTTCGCGACAGCACTAGTGGTGTTTTCGGTAGTCAGTCATTTAGATAGTTCGATTGTAGTGCTGGTGCGAGAGCGAGTTTATATTGAGTTGTGGGCAGTGCTGGTGTTTTTTCTGACCACCGCCGTTTATTATTTGAGAAGTGCGGTAGGAAAGTTTTTTATTAAGGTTTTGCCAATGTTTATCAGTTTTGCGTTGCTTGGTTTAATGTACGTGAAATTATCGCACAGCATATTACTAATTACTGACTCAACGTTTTTATTTTTGGCCTTATCTCTTTTCGTGTTTTTTGGCTGTTTTTTGATAACGCTTTTGATGAACTATTTTATTTTTTATCGATATACGGAAGAGGGTAAATATTGCTTAAGAATTACTTTGAAGCTTATTGAGTCTTTGAAAAAAAATGCTAGTTGAGAGCTTATAACAGAAAAGTAGCCTTTAATATTATTCAATCTCCATGAGCGAATGTGAACATTCTAAAAGTTTTGAGATCTGAATGTCACTTGCATTCAGTGTATCCTTTGTTCATTGTTAAGAGTAGCCCAAAACTCTCTCTATCAATCTTTAGTTTATCACTTCAGCAAAAGCTAATTAAGAAGTCCCTATAGTTATGAAACTGACCACTTTGTGACTTTTACCATTTAGTATGCGGCGAGCTATTTACTCGATATACTACCATGCGGGTTAAATATGAAAAAATACACTTAAAAGAAAAAGCTGATACTGTTTTCGATACTTAATTTGATTATACTTTTAGATGGCAGTTAGTTTAGTTTGCCTTAAAGAATAGAGTCCATCATATATATTATTGAGAAACAGAAGGTGAAGAGGTGCGCTGGGCTAGATAGAAAATAAATAAAGGTGATGTTACGACTACCTATGAAATTAACTTTTATTTAGATGTTTGGTGCAGAGAATTGCAAAAAATATTTCTTTTTCAATGTCAAATTTAGCTCCTCACGTCTACAAAAGGTTTTGTTTTATATGGAAGATTTAATTTTATTTGGTAAAAAATATACGGATCTATGCATTGTATATGAGCGAGCACTTAGTAAGCAATCCTAAGGGGGCAGTGAACTGATTGACGTTATAACAGAGCCACAAGAATTATTAGGCGGTATTGAGAGTAAAATAAGCGTGACCTCAGTTAATGTTTGAAAACGTTACGTTAATGATAGTTGGTTTACAAATAACGAAGCTGAATTTGAATGCAAACAGCAAGAGCTGCTTTCGACCATCTAAATAAATTAGCGGAATTCATGTTTAGGAGATCTTAGCGTATAAATAATATGGATTATGGCGAGAAGAATGAAACCCTAGCGCTAGTTATGATAACTGTTTTTAACTTTTCAAGTTAATCTTATTCAGTTGATACAACAGCCAATATGCCCTTCTCAGGTTTATTTATTATGCAAGCACTTTAATAGTTGGAGTAAAATGATTCATACAAGTTTGTTTTTGTTAATATATATAGGTGGGATGCTGCAAAGTATATCAAAACATCCAGCATTAATTTTTTGCGTTTACCAATGTGTTTACTTTTTTTATCCCCAAGAACGTTGGTGGGGCGCACATTTACCTGATTTTTCATATAGTTTTGTCGTCGCATGTTTACTTTTGACTTTGACTTCTGTGGTAGGTTTTAGTAAACAGCAAAAACTCAATACTTTAAAAAATCCTATCATTAAAACTTTGTTTATCTTTTTATTGTGTTTTGCGTTTGCCTATACACAAGCAGTTTTCCCTGAATCGCACTTGGAACAATTAGAGTTTTTTGTAAAAGCTTTTGTGATTATTTGTTGTGCTTATGCTTTGTTAGGTTCAATGACAACATTGAAATGGTATTTAAACGGTTATATATTTGGCGCTTTTTATCTATCATTTTACACTTATCAATTGGGGCGCAATTCCGGCGATAGGGTAACTGGAATAGGCGTACTTGATAATCTTGACTCTAATTTTGTAGCTGCGTCTTTAGCGCCTGCAATAATTTTGTCTTTGCATTTTATTTTTACTGAAAAAAAGAGATTTTTACAACTATATTATGCTTTGGCATGTGTATTTATATCAAATGCTTTGGTATTAATAAACAGCCGAGGTGCAATGTTAGGTGCCGCTATTGGTGGTGCTTTCTACCTGTATAGTATTTATAAGAGTAAAAATGTAATTAAGTATCCTAGATTTAAAGCTTTAGGTTTGGTTTCCGTAGCCTTAGCAGGAGGGTTATTTATAGCCGATGATTCTGCATTAGAGCGATTCAGTTCAATTTTTGAAGAGTCCGCCGAGAACGTGAAGGTAGAAAGCGGCGCAACTAGGACGCATTTTTGGATAGCCGCCGTGGATATGTCAAAAGACTTTCCACTAGGGCTCGGATTTAGGGGGTTTAATGCGTATTCAGGGTCTTATATACCTGAAGAGGTTAATACTGGTCGATCACGCAATAGAAGCGTTCATTCTTCGTGGTTTGAGGCGTTATCCGAAGTTGGCTATATAGGTTTTATCGTACTATTGTATCTAGTTTACTTATCTGTAAAGCTGAGTAATTCGGCTAAAAATTATTTTAAAGTCATTAATGCTCCAAATTATTTTTTGTTAGTTATATCGATCCAAGGGGCGTTGATTACAACGCTAGTTTCTATGAGCTTTATCAGCAGGATGCGCGGAGAGACCTTCTTGTGGTTGTTAATGTTTATAGCTGGTCTTTATGAAATTACAAATAAAAGACGGCAAACTGATAAATCATGAGTGTATATAGTTTATTAAGAAGTTCGGTAATTGAGAATACTTTGATTACTGCGCTTAATTTGATGGGGCTGATTGTTACCTCTCGCCTACTGACGCATGACGAAATAGGTATACAAGTATTAACCACCATTGTCGTCTTGTTCGCCGCTGCATTAAAAAACTTTGGCATTATTTCTTTCTTAATACGGCATAAAAGCCTAAATAAGCGTGTAGATCTAACGACAGTCACGAAGTCGTTAGTGAAACCAACAGCATTGCTCCTACGGCAGTTCAGTGCTACATAGTATTATTGCAAGCTACGCTAATGAGTTTGTTGCCAAGTGCTACAAATGTGTTGAACGTTTTACTTGACTGCATAGCTTCATCCAACCTGCTTATCTATGCATTGATAAACACATTATAGATCCAATAAAACTTGTTCTGCTATCTTTGAATAAATACCACCTCTATGTTTTAGTAGAAAATGAATGTACCTATATTGAGATGAGTTGGCGGCTAGTTGAACATAACGTTTTTTAGTAGCAAAAAGAGGGTAATGTTCATAGGGGAGTTGTGATGAATTCGATGTTCCAATCACTAATCTCCAAATACATTCATCGCCATAAATTAATACATCACTATTGTCTTTTACCTTCTCAACCACATCTGCAACAGCATCCATCGAGATAATTTCCCTGTGAAAGCCAAAGAAACCGCCATTGAAACTTTCTATTAATTCACTGTTGGGAAATTTTTCTCGATAGATGCTTTCTGGAATTCTCAAATTTGGTGTGTAAGGAACAGCATAAAAAGAATCTTGCCCACTATTAATCCAATCAGTTAGCCGTTCAGGTTTTTGAAGAAATAATGTATCAGAGTCTAGAACAAATACCTTTTGTGATTTGCTTGTTAAATGAAAATCAAAAACCTTTAATGCCCATGCGTCTCTTTGCGCACTGTATTCACTGCCTAATTTAAACATCTCTGGAAGCAAGCTTCTAAGTTTATCAATTCGGTTGTTTGATTTTGCAAGTTCTCCCGCTTCCACATAAGAAACGGTTCTGCAGTTGGGGATGTGTTGTTTAAATAAATAAAGGTCTGTTTCTGTAAGTGTCTTGTCACCATGAACCACTACAGAAAATTTGTCCTCAAAACGTAATAAAGATTTTAGTGAAAGAAGTGCCATATTTGTATCATTCTTACAAGTCAGCATATGTAATTCTGTGTCGGAAGAACTGCTGCAACTGATTGGTTTTGTTTTCAACACCTCAGCCAAAATACCATTTAATTTATTTTTATACCGCTTATCTTGGAAAAAAACTTGCCATGAATATGGCAGTCTTTTTTCCATAAAAAACACTCTATATATGTCTTTAACTAATTTCATAAAAATTTCCTTTTTTCGAATACGTTTATCCGCTTTTTTTAGCTTATTTTTTAGCCATAATAGTTTTGAGAAATTATGGTCCCTACCAAATATGTTTCTAGCTTTATTATCAATAACTATGTGTTGGTTTTCGTATTACGTAATTGATATTTCAAACGCTGCTAGCTATTTATCTTTTTAACTAGCCTGCGAGTCTAAACTACCAAAATAGATCTTACTTGCAATTGCCATATCACCTGCGCATTATCAACTATCTGTATGCTATTAATGGATTACCACTCCAAGAGAGATGCTGTTGTCGGTTGCTACGGAAACAGCTTTTTGAAAGCTACCTCATAATACTTTTTCAAAAACTCTTTGTAAAAATAAGTATTAAATATCCAATTAAAAAACACCCAAGAAATAAGTAGAGTAAAACTAGAGATAAACGCTTCGAAAATTACCGAATTGAGTGGTGAGTAGTAATGCCAAAATAATAACACCAAGATCGAAATAAACGACACCATAACTGAGAAGATTAATGAGAAAAATAATTTTGAAAAATCCAAACTAATGTACTTTTTCAAACAAGCGAGAAAGAGTAATATTCTACAAAACGAACTAACGAAGCAGATGGTTACAGCTACAGCTTTTACACCGTGTTCCACGCTTAAAAATATCGCAATTACCAAAATTATATTAATTAATAAGTTTACTTTAAAAAGAACTTTTGACTTACCTAACATTAACAACACATTAGGTGCATGACTTGTAACTATAGATATAGCCTTCGCTATACATAAATACATTAGAAATTCTGCGATAAAACCCCATTGATCACCCCAAAGTATTTGCACCGCAGCGTCTGCATGGAAACCTAGGAAAATGAAAAATGGCCAAGCTATGGATGATTCCACTTGGACTAATTTTGTGTATTGTCTTGATAATTGATCAGGCTCTGTTCTATTTGAATTCGCAAAGAAGCTAGACATAACTGGTGACAAAGATTGTGTAATAACTTGATTGTAAAGATCCACGGTCGAAACAGCTCTCGAATAGAAACCAATGCTTTCCATATTAAGAGCTTTGCCCATTATCCAATATTGCGAACTGTTACCAAAATGACTGACAATACCAGATAACGTTGCAAAACTAGAGTAACTTAAAATATCACTTACTCCTTTAAATTCAGGTTTGGCAGGTGTTTCATTTACTTTAAAAAAATGATAACAAATGACCAATAGAATACTTTTAGCAACAAAGCCTAGGGCTAACGCATAAACACCCCAGCCAAACCAAGCTAAGCCAAGTGTAATAAGCAACCCACCTATTTCAGTGCATATCTGAGCAATTCCTAATTTTTTAAATTCACTATTACGACGTAATATTGCGTTCGTAATGCTCCCAAATGGAGCAAAAAGTACACTTATAGTCAAAATTTGAATGAGCTCAGTTATCGTTTCGTTTCCATAAAAGTCTCCAACGAGTGGAGCTATAGCGAACAATAAAGAGGCTGTGAGTATGCATGTAATTATAATTAATCCAAATGCGGTCTCTATTTTATTTGAAGTCAGCTCTTTCTCTTTGATTAAGAAATCTACAACGCCAAAATTCTTCAGTAAATCACCAATACCCGCAAATACGAGAGCAAGCGCAAATGTACCATACTCATTTGGCGTAATTATTCTAGCGAGGATAAGAGAAACTGTTATCCCTAAAATTTTCGAGCTATAGTTGAATAAAAAAGAATGAAATAAAGAATTCTTCAGTTGTTTCAATTGTTTTCCTAAATTAGCTTTGAGGTTGCGCTATATAGTGTTGAGCTTAATTATTACTAAACGAGTTTGATAATTCACATCTATTTAATAAGTAATTCATAGAGCCTTTTACCTTGTTTATTGAGGGTGAAATCCCTTGCTCTTTTTCTTGCGGCATCGATATCGTATTTAAAGTCTTTGGGGCTACTCAAAAACAGCATTGTTTGGCGAGAAAGTTCATTTTGGTCTTCACATAAATATGGAGAAATACCAGTTAATTGTTGTTTAGCTCCTGGACTTTTCATTGCAATAATCGGCAGCCCGCTCAGCATAGCTTCGGTTAACACATATCCGAATGCCTCTGTCACACTGCCGTGAATCATTAAATCGGCGTTAAGCATATATGGCAAGACGTTGTTCGATTTTCCAACTAAGAATACGTTTTCTTGTAACTCATGATCAGCTATAAAACGTTTGCTGTATTCCATTAGTTGCCCATCGCCAACATGCACAAATGCTGCATTAGTGAAACTAGGAACAACCTCTTTCGCTGTATCCAGGATGGCCTGCGTGTTTTTATCTGGTCTCATTTGCCCAATAGATAAGATGACGTGGTCAAATGTCCTCAGTTTTACAAGGAGCTCTTCGTCCAAGGCAGAAGGTTGATTTAGAAAATCTTTTTCATCAATACCATTTATGACTAGACTACATCTTTTCTTATCGATACCCAGGTAACGGTCTAAGTAGTCGATTGTTTCTTCGTTTATGATCAAATATTGCGAATGTGAAAACATTCGACATTTAGACAAGTATTTTTTTATTTTTTGCTTCCAAGTTAAATTATTGAAACTAAAAGTATCACCATAATGCATGTAGCAAACCGTTTTTATCCCAAATAGTTTGTAAATGAAATTTGCAACATGAATTTTTTTTGGATCAACGAAGACTAAAGTATCTATATTCAAACTTTTTAAGAACTGCAAATTACGGATAAACCTAAATGGATTTACCCCACGAATTTGGCGCATAATAATAGGGAGTTCTTTACACCCTTCAGATGTGGAATGTGGGTAAAAAATATATGCCTGCTTACCTGTTTTATGGATTAATAGCGCACACTCATTATAAGCCTGATGAACCCTCTTATTCATTAAACCGACATGTTCAGGCCAATTCATTACAAACCCAATATTAGTTTTTAATTTTTTGCTCATTTTATTCACCCACTATGCTGTTCACGCGCGTTTATGAATTGAATCGCCACCAGTAAAATAGCCTCATCCTAGTCATTCCCGGTATTAGTTATCGAAGTTTACTGACGATAGCAAATAATTGGAACCATGTTTTCGTTTTACGTTATAAAACATCTCAATATGTCCGCTCTCGCTTGACCTCTTGTTGAGTAGAGCCTTTCCTTGATACGCTCTCGTTTTAGGATCTTGAAAAAGCTTTTTGAACGGCATTATCATAGCAATTGCCACGCCGGCTCATACTACCTAATAGACCATGGACTTTAAAAACGAGTGCCATTCGTAGCTTGTATATTGACTTTCGTGATCCAAGTGCACCATTACTTGGTTAGTTGGTTTTCTCCTTCAAACACCATTAATAGAGCATCTAACACAACTTGCTTGGTCATTAATGATTGCATTGCCCAATCCACGATTTTTCTTGAAAATAAGGCCAGAACTACCGCTAAATAAAGCCACCCTTCGTGCATTTTGGTTTAGGCAATATCAGTTACCCAAGCGCTATAGGGTCATCAGGAGTGAATTCGCGCTGCAATGGATTAGAAGCCACAATATGCTGGTTACCATCACAGCGTCTGGGCTTTCGGCAACCTACCTTGGCTTTAATCCCTTCTTGTTTCCTCCGCTTGTGAACGTGGTTGATGTCGCACTTTTCAACGCTATCTTGTAAAAACAGGCCCAAGTTTAGCTTTAATTACGCGGTCTATATCCCTTAAGGCTGGACCTTGTTTCCACAAATCAAAAACAAGCTCTCGTTCGTCTTAGGCAAATGTACATTTTAATCTTATCATCCAATGTCCTTATGCAAATAAGTATTTTAGTATATCTGTTGTATTGTTCACTTGAATCTACAGCTCTTTTTCAAGATGTCGCGCTCTTCAGTGACTCGCTTCAACTCTTTTTCTAACGCCCTAACTCTTTAGTTATCATCGGACATAGTCTTATGCTCAGCTGAATCAGGCCCATATTTGCTCATTCAGTCATAAATACTGTGACTTGTTATACCCAATCTTTCAGTAACGTCTGTACCTTGCTTTACAGCGTCGATTTTAAATTCTTCATGATAGCGTTGTCCGCTCATATGCATTCACCTTTTTTTAGTTAGATTAGCTAACTAAGAGATGTCTAGTAAACCAGTGGCTATTCATTTCTTGCAAGTGATTAAAAAATCTGTCGAATAAAGTTGCTTCAGCGATTAATCATTGAAACTGAAGTTGTCACGAACACAATGCTTTTTGCATACTTTGTATGAACCTATTACTGTAACGGGCGGAAGAGATACTATGATATGAAGCGGACGTATTAAGCATCGCTTTATCAGGAGTTTTTCTTTGCTTATACACATTAATTAAATCTGCATTGATTGGAGTATAGTAATCGCTTGCCTATACTCTTCTTCAACTTTAGGAAATTTTGGGGCATGTGCGCCCTCTGTTTTTTCGCTGGGTGAAATTTGTCCTTTTTGTAAATTACCAGACATGTGGCCAAACTTAGCTTTAGATGTATTAGGGAATTTATTAAAACTGTTTGATAGCGGTTCATTTAATTGCAAGTCGTTATGGAGAAGAGCAAGTGTTGAATCTGATTCTTGTAAAACTGATTCAGATTTCAATAATAAAAAATTTCCTTTTAACTCCTTTCCAATTTTAATTAGCCCCTTCAAAGGACTTCTGTAATAGTTTATGGCTCCTTCTGCAGTGATTACTGGACTCTCAAATCCGCGGCTATGTGCCATTTTAATAATACTCAAAATTGTAGGTTCTGGTTGTCTCAATATTAGAATGGCTTTTGTGCCTAGCGAATTTAATAATGAATAAGAAACTTCTAAATGATCATGAAGTAGTTTATCGAAGAAATATCTATGCGACGCCGCTGGATTATGATTTTTCAAGTAGTGTAACTTAGCAACTAAAATACTTTTTCTACTAAAATAATGTCGATGCATTTTAAAATAGTCATCAATATTTTTTGAAGAACCTAATATATGACCCAGTAAACTAGAGTATGACCACATGTGACTAAATAAAAAAGTATTATGTGATTTTTAAAAAAATCATGTGTAGTTTCGGATATTATTCATTTTTTTAATACTAAGGTTCCTAGAAGGGTCTTATAATACGCACCTTCAGATGGGTTCAGAATTATACCTTTACAAATATATTTAATAGCTCTAATGTAAAACCTATTAGGTCTGTATACTTTATTTGCCAACTGCCATACATAAATATCCGCCAGCTTCCTCTTTCTAGCTAAATTTTCAAGTTTATTTAAATTTAAGTATTGGGGTATCAACACATTATAAAAGTTAACTTCAGAGAGAGTGTTTTTCTCGAGTTGTTTGACAGATATATTAGTTGAGACACTGCTAACATTGTCATCATGGACCAAGTATTCCAATTGGCAAGTTTTTACAACACCGAAAGTCTTATCTTTATACATTGCTTCAAATGTCAAAAGTGCATCTTCACATCCATAAACATCTCTGAGAGGGACATCATCAAAAAATTTAGCCTTATACATAGCGGTGTGCATACCAGTGTTAAATCTATACTCTAACGCCGTGGCCAAATTTGCTCTGCCTTGAATTATTCCTAAGTCCTTAACCCAATCAACATCAAGTCTTTCAGGTAAGCCTTGTTCATCTCTAAATTTAGATTCAACGAGAACCTTACCTGAAACGTCGACTCTCTTTAAATCACCAAACACAAGGTCTAGAGACTCATTTGATTCCATAACTCCTAACAACTCTTGGAGATGATAATCAGGCCATTCGTCATCACTATCTAAAAAGCATATGTAATCCCCATCTATATTAGAAAGGCCTGACAATCTGGCACCAGCGCAACTATGGGAATGCTCGATATTAGATTTATATTTTATTCGTTTATCTTGGTTTACGATTCTCTTTATTGTTGTAAGTGACCCGTCAGTAGAATTGTCGTCTACGATTATGAGATTCCAATTTGTAAAAGTCTGTCTTTGAATTGATTTAACAGAACGTTCAACTGTTTTCTCTCTATTGTAAACAGGCATAACGATAGCGACACACTTTCCTTTAATATTCAAACGCTTCTTCTCCAAAATGAAAATCTGTTAGCCTGTTTTATTTCTACTCGGCATTTAGCAGTTGAAAATTAACATTAAACTCAAAAAGCCTAAACTTACAAACAGTCCATTCGATTTTTGTTTATCTGGCGTTTATTATAAGTGATATTACATTTTGTAGTAATATTCTTTTTGCACAAGTTGTTCTTTAGGGTATTTTCCATAAGCTAATAATACCAAATGGCAGCTTGCTGAAGACAAGCTGTGCAAATTATAAGTCCTCATGTACTCAGCCACAACTTTCGTTACAAACCCTATTATTGGTTGCGGCACATTTAAATTCTAATTACGTAACCTGCCAAAAAAGTAAGTAAAGAAAGAAGATACTCTCCTTAAAATAAAACTACTAGTCAGTGACGGTAAACCTTGTGGTTTCAATATTTTTATTCCCTGCAAAATCTTCTATTTGCGCTTCTAATACATAACTTCTATTTTTCGTTAACGATGATAAATCAAATGAAACTACATTCTGTGTTGACCTCATGAAGTCGACAATTATTACTCGTTCATCTTTCACGTCTGCTGGATAATAAGAAATATGCAGACTTTCCCAGTTAATTCCGGATTTAGCGTCCGCAAATCCTATAATCGCATTGGAGTTAGTATTATTGCCTTTTCTAGGGGAATGCATATTAATAACTGGCAACTGGTAGTCATCCGTGTACCTAAAACCGTCTTGTCCAGGCATATCAAACTTTGGAAAATCGATGGGTGACCCCAAATCAATCCAACGTGAAATAGTTCTTTTTTCAATATCCGATAGAGGTACATTGACATGATTTGTTGGATAGTCAACATCGTTGTCTCTATCAGCGTTTTTTCTTCCGTCTAGGCGTTTTCCCCATGCTATCCAAGCCAATAGGCTTTGTCTCGCTTGAGGAACTCGGATGTATTTGCTAACTTGGGGAAAGTTATAAGTATTATCATCATGACTTGTTAGGGTGTTGTAGGTTTCTGCTGTGTTGCCATTTCCATCTAACACCAGTTTACTCCCTTCTCCTGTTGCAGTATGACAAGATACACAGCTTGCGTCCAAAATCGGCATAATATCTCTATTAAATTCAACGCCATAAGAAAATCCATTTTGTTTTCTCACGCCCTGTTCAGACAATAGAGGTATGTCACCTTCTGTTAAATTCCATATACCGTCTTTTATAATAGGGTCGGAAACACTCAAATTAGTTACGCCTGTAATCGGTTTTTTCAAACCTGCTTGTGTCGTATTGAATTCTAATGGTTCAACAGAATGAGCATGACACCCTCCACAATCCGCCCTTTTTTCTCCCGATTTCAATCCCCGCCATGTAAGTTCGCTTATTACCGTCATTCCATTAGCGTCAATTGTTTGAATAAAAAAAGGTGTATCTGCAGGCACCTTGGCCAACCATGAACTATCAGGATTTCCCTGTGCGTCAATCGTGTCTTTATGAGTCAATGGAAATTCGCCTAGAATCTCCCAGCGCTCACCATGAAGTGAACTGTAACGAGCCACGACATCTCTTAGCTTAGGACTCGCGATATATTGCTGAACTAATTCCCAATCACTAAAATCATAACCTTTTGTAATTGGTTTTGTAAAAGGTTTAGGTGGGGAAACTATTATACGAACACCGTAAATATCCTCATTATCAATGACTCCCGCTTCTGCTCCTTCAATTCTCCAGTTACCATCATTCGTTTCTCTTCTTGTTGATGGCGTAAATGGATCGGGTGCAGCTTCGTTAAGAGGCTCACGATTATACATTGAGGAAGAACCAACTAAACCAGCCGCTTCTCCTGCAAATAATCGATTATCTAAAGTGTCTTTTGCAATTATATCCGGCTTTTCTTGGCCATATATATCAAAGTAAGGCGCCACTACTCTTGGCCAAATTTCGTTATAGTTTGGGTCATCTTTTATTGCAATAAGTGCCGCAGGATCTGTAATCACTGCTTCAGATGCGTTTTTAATTAAATATATTCCAGATCGAAGTGCTTCGCACAGATTTATGCCGTTTTTATCACAAACCGCTCGAAAATGATTTACAGCGCCAGATGAGTAAGCGACAAGCAACCCATCGTTAACTGTTGCTGAAGGCATTGAGTATTTACCTGAAAGGTCTGGAGCAGGTTCGTCGCCACCCGTTGTATGCGGTGTTATACTTGTGGTGCCTTTGCGGTCAAATTCTCTATAACTGAGTTTTGGTTGTGAACCGTGAGTATGGTAAATGTCTGCACTGTCTCGCAAAAAATCAGGGCCTTCAGACGCTATTGGGTATTTCATTAAAATTCCAAATCCATAATCGAAAGATGGGTAATATTGTCCTGACACTATGCTTTCTTCTGCTAGTTGTGTCGCAAAATGGTCTATCGTTTTGTGATGTTCATGGGGCTCAGTGAACTGCTTAAGATTTGACCCATCAGGATGTATGGTAAACAAGGAAGTCATGGCATATCTAAATTTAGTCGCCGCATCTTGCCAGGTAGAAAATATTATCCTTCCGTCCTTTAATTGAAAAGGATGTTGTACAAGATGCAAATTACCGGTTTCTAAACGATGTAAATTAGATAACTCCTTGGTATTTGCAGAACCGTCATGATCATCTATTACATAGAGCTGTTGCATACTGCCAGATACAACTGCATCAGTGAATGGACGGAAAGTCGTCAAAGCTGCTCTGTTAGAGGTGAAAACAATACGACCATCAGCAAGTGGTGCTGGCGCCATATCGCGAATACCTCTTGTAATAGATTGGTCATGTTCTGGTGTCATATTATTAGCGTACAACGCTGAATCGAAACCATCATTAAACGTTAAGCGAATAGGTTCATAATTTCCATCACTAAGAATGATTTTATAAATCCAACTAGCAGATTCACGGTTCGGCTCTTCTATAAGAGAGTAATAAACAGTTTTGCCATCAAATGAGATAAATGGGTCCATGACGCTGCATTGGTCGCAATCTACCAATATTACTTCACTTCCGTCATTTTTCAACAACATCAAGTCCGCCCCAGCAGCTATATGATAAGCATCTTCTCCTTGCGGTATGTTTATAAATTGATCGTCAACGCTTTCGTTTGGATACCGAACATAAACTATATCGTAGCTTGTTTCCTCACACATAATCGTGATATTCGTAACATCTGCACTGGAAATTTTTCCATTAGCATTAGTTGCGGTGCATGTCAGAGTTTGTGGTTGAACCAAAATAGTTACTTCGTAATCTGAACCATTCTCGAAATCTGTTGGGAAAACAAAATTTCCATCCACATCAATTGTGATTTCGTCAGCTAAGTTACTTTGTATTACAATTTGAGAAGTAGTAAGTCCTGATACTGTTCCACTGACGCTATAGCTTCCCTTGGGGGGGGGGGTATTCTCGCAGACTATAGTTACATTAGTCACGGCTTCATCCGCAATTTGCCCATTGGCATTGGTTATGCTGCAGGTTTGGGCTTCAGGTTGATTTATAATTAGCACTTGGTAAGCCGAGCCATTCTCGAAAGCAGTAGGGAAAACAAAGCGACCATCGGCCTCAATAGTGATTTGGTCGTCTTTGTTGCTTTGTATTGAGACTTGGGACGCGACGAGACCTGTTACACTTCCACTAACGCTATATTCGCTCTCGACTATTGGGGGCGGTTGTGTGTTATCCACACAACTTATCACTACATTAGTCACATTTTGATTTAAAACTTGACCACTACCGTTAATTAAAGTGCAAATTTGGGCTTGAGGTTGAACTATAATCACGACTTCATAATTAGCTTCGTTCTGGAAATATGTAGGGAAAACAAAACTACCATCTGCATCAATTATAATTTCGTCAGCTAAGTTGCTCCGTATTGTAAGTTGGGGAGCAAGAAGGCCTGATACATTCCCACCAACGCTATATTTGTTCGAAACTGGGGGCGAGGGGGATGCAGTCGGCGGCGAGGGGTTTGCGGACGGCGGTGAGGGGGATGTAGCCTGTTCGGCCACTTCTTCCGTGCCCCCTCCGCCGCAAGCATTGATTAGGACTAAAGCTGATAATATAAATATGATGTAAATTAGTCTCACGTTCTTCCCCATTAATTTCCGATATGAATCCGTCCGATCATGCAACGTTCAAAGACGCAACAAAGCCAGGTGCTCATCATAATGAAATGGATGGGTCGAGGGTTATGCTGTAATAGTTATTAGTATCAAAATTTATATATAGAATCGACTAGTTAATAATTCAGGAAGTATTTCACTTATTAATTATTTGTAGGTGACTAAAAACCTTATATTCGAATAAGTATATGTTAGTTTTTATCGTGTTTTTATTTCAAATATTATTAAATTGAACTGGCGTAGAACATTAAAACCTTGGGCTATGTCTAATAGCGAACAAATATACTAACCGTTAATTGATGAGTAAAACATCCTATTAATGTTAATCATTAGATAATATTTCAACCGGAATAACGAAGCGTAATTTTATTTTAAAAAGAATAGTTGGGTAATCCCCCCACAAATTAATAGAGGCAAAAAGTAGAATTTTCTCTTATCCTAAGCACTGGAGAAAATAATGAAAAAAGCACACTTTACCCGCAGTCAAATAATGGCAATTTTAAAGTAAGCAGACAACGGCGTCCCGATACCGGGGTCATGTCGAGAGCATGGCATGAGTAACTCTTTATTTTATAAATGGCGCACCATATATGGCGGCATGGATGTGGCACTGATGACAAGGATGAAAGAGTTAGACGACGAGAACCGCAGGTTAAAAAAGATGTATGCGGAAGAGCGCCTAAAGGCTGAGGTTATCCAAGAGGCCATGGCAAAAAAGGGTAAAGGCTTCAGAGTGCAAACTAATGGCGCAAGAAGTCGTGGGAAACAAAAAAATGAGCATTGCGTAGGCATGCCGGGCATTTCTGATAAGTGAACCGTGTTTTCGGTACATCCTTAAATTGTCAGTCAAAAATGAAAAAATCGCTGACTTATTGTTAGGTTTGACACAAAATCAACGTAACTGGGGATTTGGCTTATGCTTTTTGCATTTGCGTAACGTTCAGGGCTGTGGCTGGAACCACAAACGTGTTTATCTTATTTACCGCGAGCTTTCACTGAATTTACGAATTAAGCCTAACAAGACACTAAATAGAGAAGTTCTGCTGCCATTGGCAGTGCCCGAAAAAGAGAATAAATGCTGGTCGATGGATTTTATGCACGACCCACTTAATGATGAACGCAGTTGCCGGCTATTCAATGTGATTGACGATTTCAATCGCGAAGGCCTCATTATCGACGCTAATATATCCTTGCCAGCAGAGCCTGTTATCCGCTCACTTGAGCAAATTATTTAGTGAAAAGGTAAGCTTAAAGCCATAAGGTGTGACAACAGCCCAGAGTATATCAGCCAAAAACTGGTTAATTTGACAGAAAAAATGGGGTTACGTTGTTGTTTATTCAACCTGCTAATCCTCAGCAAAATACACATATTGAGCGTTTCAATCGAACCGTAGATACGATTGGTTAAGCCATTATAGCTATGCTGACCTAAAAGAATTGCAAGACTGAGCAACGAGTTGGTTATGGACTTAAAATCACGAACGACCTAACATGGGTATTAGTGGTATAACAACGATTCAAAAAAGAAGACTAACCAAGAGCATGAATTCTAAGTCAGGACTTCATTAAATTTTTTGGGGGGGGACTGTTTTTTCGACTATGTAAATAAATGAGCGTAATTAATGTTTAGAAGATAACTATATGGTCCACTATTCCTTTTTTACAAAACACTCGCTCATAGATACTATGCCTAAAGCATTAAAAAGTAATGAATGTAAAGTGATATAAGGACGACTAGAATTTAGCAGCTTTTTTATAATTAGCTTTGGGGTTTTAATTGGTGAAGCGGTATTTTTTCAGCGTATAATTATACGTTCAGGCTTTTAAATTAATGGGATAGTTATGGCTAATAATCAAAACAAAATTTTTATTGTTGGTGCTTTAAATCGGAGTGGCACAAATTTTCTTTCTGATATCGTACAACTTGATGCTAGATTTGAACCATCACCTAATATAGGGGAGGATTATTTTTTAGTGTACTCCGATTTATTAGAAACGTATTGTAAACAAACAACAAGGCATTGGGGGAAATCTTGGCGGGAACCGAATAATACAGGTTCGCAGGATATGATAAAAGCAATAGGTGAGTCGTTATTAAGTTTTTCTTTAAATGGTTCTTCTTGTAGTCAGCATGTTGTTTTTAAAACACCAAGAGCCGATAATTTAAGTAATTTTTTTAAAATGTTTCCTGAATTAAAGGTTATGTTATTGGTGCGAGATGGTCGAGACACTGTGGATTCATTTCTGAAAAGCTTTGATAATTATAGCTTTATTGATGTAGTCAAACTATGGGTAAAAGGAGTTGAGTCAATTCTTTCTTTTATTGAAAAATGTGATGCAGGCTCTAAAAATAATGTTTTACTTCTCAAATATGAAGACATAATTAATGGATGCCCTGAGACTGTAAATAAGATCTGCGATTTTTGTAGCCTGGATCCAATTTCTGTAAATATTAATTCAATCCAAGATATGCCGCTGCGTGGCTCCTCAGTAATAAGAGGGGGGAGTAAAGAAGTACATTGGGGATTGGAATCAAAACCCAAAGACTATGCGTTACAAGGAAAATGGCGGAGTTGGCCTAAGTTTAAAAAGATTTTATTTAATCTTATCGCAGGTAACACAATGAAAAAATTAGGATATGGAAAAGCTTGAAATTTTAGTTTCAAGCGAGGTTATCGTTTGATGTTATGGGACCGGGCGGCAAAGCCCCCCAAAGCAAGCTCAACATTCCATGGCAGTAACCGGCAGATGTCAGGCTCATGCCTGCTGAGATTCGTGATTAAGCGCATAGGTAATCAAACGAAACAAGGCCACTTTCTTTTGTTGACTCGATGATAGACCAAAGCATGCCACTGGCATGAGTATCGATCGCAGTTTGTGAGAGTAACCATGCTTTGCTGCCGATAACCCTACACAACAGACTACCTGTTGCATAAATCGACATATAGCATCTATGTTTATTCTCACCTTTGACTAGCGGTGTTTGTCAAACTAGTTGTCGAGGTTAACCTATTCTACACCTTCAATTCCAATCCTATCGCGAGCTGGATTTAGGTGTACTTTGTCGACTAGATCCCAGTTGCGGGTTTGGCCGCTCTATCGCTCTGGGTTTCTCAGTTTTGCTTTTTGATATGCCTCCTTTCTTTTTGCCAACACTTTTTAGCTAAACCGGCGTTACGTTGTTGAGGAGTCACGAATTTCAATCCACTGTGTTTATGATTAACGCTGTACCAATGACTAAATTTAAGCACCCAATCACTTGCCTCCGCTATGCTTAAAAAACCTTTATATGGATAATCAGGTGTGTATTTACACGTTTTGAATATCGATTCAGTGTAAGCATTATCATTGCTTACCCTTTTACGACTAAACGATGTTGCAACGCTTAACTGATATAAGGTCTCTAGCATGGAAGCACCTTTAATTGGATCACGTTATCCGAGTGCAATATCAGCGTTTTATCTCTAATACCTTCACGTAAATTAGTACGCCTAATAAGTGTTGCCGCGTGAGCGGCTGACTCTTCATCATTTATTTCCCAACCCACAATTTTTCGACTAAACACATTTAAGATTAAATATAAGTAAACGTGGAAGCTCTCCGCATAGCCTGGAAACCATGCAATATGCCAACTCTACAATTGGTTAGGACCACTGACACTATGAGTCGCAGAGACCTTTCTGTTGTTAATTTGGCCACGGCCACGACGATGCTGCAACTTCTCTTCATGCAATACGCGATAACATGTGGATTCTGACGGTAGATAAATGCTTTCATCGGCTAGAGCCGCCAGCATTTGGCTCGCTGGTAAGCTTTTACATGCCTCGCTATTCATCGCATCTACTAACCATTTGCGTTACGCTAACGTCAACTTGTTCTTAGGTATAGGCCGCACTGAGTCTAGTCTTCCATCGCTTTTGATAACGCTAGCAGCCATCCACAAAGCTGATACGTTCTAATCGTTATGCCCAGCTCTGCGCAAGCCTAATATTTCGCTACACCACTTAACACCGCTTCATCAATTAATGTCGATGTTTGCGATACTGATGTATAGTTTTTATATGAATAGCGACATTCTTTCAAATTAATATCAGGAACCATAATTATTATGGCTATCACTTCCGGCATTTGGCTATTGGTTAATGAGGATGCGGGTAAAAACAATAAGAGGTGAAATACACGACGATCCTATAGTGTATTCTTTGAAGGGTAAGGGGAGTTTAGGCTGTATTTCGATTATGTTAGCGGTAACAATATTGGCACATGTATTATGAATGTATTTGGATTTTCGTTAGTGCTATTTAGTATATTACTATCGGTTAGCGCTCAATTTTTACTCAAACATGGAATGAGTGATTTGGCAATTCCACAAGCATTTTAAGCCAGCTTATTTAACGGTCTTTTCACGATGTTTAGTCACATCAGTATTATAGCAGGCTTCTTTTCATATTTAGCTTGAGCCGGAGTTTGGTTATATGTAGTGAGCAAACTTGAAGTGAGTAAAGCATACCCGTTTGTCGGGTTAGGTTTCGTGCTTACTATGCTGTTTGCCTACTTTTTCCTAAACGAACCTATGACAGCTATAAAAATAACAGGCTCTCTACTAATTGTGGCGAGAGTTGTATTAATATCAACGTCTTAGGATGTGTCGAATAGACCATTCACAAACTCACAAACTCACAAACTTCCTAACCTTCGGCCCAACATAATTAACTAGCCAAAGTGGCAGCTGTTTCCAAATACTTTCAACTAAATCTCTAGCTTTAGATTTACCTATATCGAGTACCTCAACTAA
>Ga0307488_10001420_pt1 | contig 19973 bp, 14 predicted proteins | sample SB02metaG_FD_202248 | JGI IMG/M metagenome (GOLD analysis project Ga0307488, IMG submission 202248) | Sea-ice brine microbial communities from Beaufort Sea near Barrow, Alaska, United States - SB 0.2 | ecosystem: Environmental > Aquatic > Marine > Coastal | place: USA: Alaska | collected... | reverse complement strand
CACACCTTAATCATTTACTTTCGTCGTTAGTCATGGCACAGGAATCACTAGCATTTGAGGTGATTGTCATTGTGCCAAAAGGGGTGAATTGGCTTGAATCAAGTAAAATATTCAGTCAGGTTATATTTGATTATATGGTGGTCGAAGAACATGCAACTGACCGAGTGATGGGGGTGGCGCAATCTTGCTCGAGTCAATATGTTGTTTTTAGTAACGGCTTACATGAAGTTTGTTCGGGCTTGCTCACGGCTTTTTTTGACAAATTAGAGCACTCGGCAAATACGGCCGTGGTGGGTGGCAAATTGCAAAACGGTAACGGCACAATTTTTGAGGCTGGTTGCCAGTTTGACCAGGAACAGGGCGCTGTAATTAGGGGCTATCAAGCCAATTGGTTGGATCCTGAATATAACTTTGTGAGGGACGTTGATACCTTTATTAGTTCGCCTTTTTGTATCAGCACCGATGATCTGCGACAGGCTCTAGCTGAAGTTGCCCCGACTGAAAATTTTGACACTACTGTGTTAGCTATATTTGACCGCCTACGGAAAATGAACAAGTCGATTGTATATTTACCATCGGCCGTAGGGTTTGCAAAACCCAATACTGAACATCAATATCCCAAAGTGCTGGAACGTGTCAGGGTGCTTGTTGAAAGCCGCGCTACAGGGCATTCTGTGATATCAGCAGCGGAAAAACGCATACTGATGATCGATATGACTACGCCAACACCGGATCGTGATGCAGGCTCTTATGCTGCAATGCAAGAACTTAACTTGATGTCCTCACTGGGCTTTGATATCGCCTTTTTGCCTCTGGATTTGGATTTTAAGGTTAGCTATACCCCGTACCTACAAAATTTGGGGGTTGAGGTTTTTCACAAACCATTTTACCAGCAAGCATCCGATGTATTTGGCAGGAAAATGGCGAATGTTGTAGGTGTTTATATTACCCGCTATAACGTTGCGGAGCATCTTGTAGCGTATTTAAAAACAAATTTCCCACACATTCCCATCTTCTTCAATAATGCTGATTTACATTTTTTAAGAGAAATAAGATCTGCCCTAAGCTTGGCTGATGATCATCAACTGAAGAATGCCCTGGAAACCCGGACAAGAGAACTAGCGGTTATTGATAAAGTAGATGTGGTGTTATCTTATACTGATGCAGAGCATGCGGTAATTACGTCACACGCTCTTCGAAATGATAATTTGTTCAAGTGTCCCTGGGTTTTGCAGCCTAAATCATCAGGCAAACAGTTTAAAGAACGCAACGGAATTGCATTTTTAGGTGGCTTTAAGCATTTGCCAAATGTTGCCGCCATGGAGTTTTTTATTACTCAGGTAATGCCGTTACTCAGTGTTGCCGCGCCAGATATTATTCTGTACGTTTATGGCTCTCATCTACCAGATAATTTTAAATTATACGCGAGTGATAATGTGAAGATGATCGGGTATGTGGAAAATTTGGATGAGGTATTTCATCATTGCCGCATATTTGTTGCTCCTTTGCTAACCGGCGCGGGGATCAAAGGTAAAGTGCTGGAATCGCTTGCCTATGGCGTACCCACTATTTTGTCACCTATTGCCGCTGAAGGCACGGGGCTAAGCAATGGCTTAACAACACTTATCGCCCACTCACCTGCAGAGTGGGTTGCGGCTATTGTTAAGTTATATAACGATGAATTTTTGTGGCACAGAATGTCTGAAAACCAACAAATTCACGCAGAATCGAATTATTCCTTTGAGAATGCACAAGCACAGATGCGCCGTATTTTTGAATACGCCAAGCTGTTATAACGCTTAAATAGCATTCATCACAAAGGGCACAGATAAAAGAAATCTTATTCACCACAGAGAATGTCGGGTGCCGTGCAGGGGACATGGCAGAAAGACTTCTTAAGTTAAAAAAATCTTATGTTTTTGTGTCCTGCGATTGCTGTGTCCTTAGTGGTGAGGATTTTTTTGAGTGTTTGCTTAACTTGAACCCCTTATTTTATAAGCGCAGTTGCCGTTGCGAATAAAACTATATCTAAGTGACCTTAATCATTTACTTCAATGGTGCAATTCCATTACACTTGTCAGGCTTTAGGTCGAGGCGCCAACGTGACATATTTTGTTACTGGTGATGGATCTGCTTTACCCTCAATAGATGGATAATAAGTCTTCCCATGAACAAAAACACGTCGTTGTATGAATTTGGCTATAACTTTCTCGGGCCAATTTGTAGTGAGTATTTCGTAGCGTTGGATCAATACGCCATCACTAAAAAGCCATCTTCATTGGGTTTTTTAGCACGAGAGGGCTATTTATTTAAGGAAATTTACCAAGCTTTAATCAATAAAGGATCGATTACATCACTTAGCCATGCCTATATCTATGCCTCACGTACTTTTTTATTTCGTATTTGTATTGCTGACCGCCTAACCTGGCAGTGGAGTTTAGGACACGGATTTGAGGGCAGTTTTCAAAAACTGCTGATCGCGCGTTTTGGTTTTACGCTGGAGCAAATTAACGGTGTTTTTTCCGACACTGAGCTTGCTACAGAAGTGAGCCTGCCGATACAAATAAATGTGGTTGAAGATTTATTGCATCATCACTTGGCACAATTAGACGATGTCGTGAGTGATTCTCGTACAACGTATTTACGTTATTTACATTCCTTGGGGCTAACCTCAGACAGTACTCCGCTTTTTTTGGATATTGGCTATTCGGGTACCATACAAAAACTGCTCACTCATTTATTGTCGGTAAACACCTTGGGCTTGTATTTTATTACCACAGCTAAGGGAGAGTATGAAGTGAATCGTCATACTGCGACTATGGAGTGTGTGTTCAAGGATGACGTAAAAATGGGCGCAGGGCATACCATGTTAGATCGTTCTTTATTTTTGGAATGTTTGCTGACTTCACCAAATGGTCAATTTATTGATATTCAACAGAATGTAGTGGATGGCTCTTTTCATTTTATGTTTGGCAGGCAAGCTTATGTGCAAAATAATTTTCATGAGCTGAAGGTGGTTTTAGAAGGAGCACAGCGGGCAGTGGTTGATGCTTTTAAGCATGACATTCGTTTTGAAATAGAAGAAATCGAAATGCTTTATGAACAATATGTGCGAAAACGCAATATGTTACCTCGCGCCAGTTGGCCTCTTTTTGACGTAGATGATGCCATTTCTGGCCATGCCAATGTCGACCCTCTCGCTTTTTTCGGACTTTAAATAAATGATAGTGTTTTTAAAAAAGACGATTAGGTCATTGCAATATCGTGCTGCGCTTTTGCTGAAACGACGAACCGCTAAGTCTTATAAATTAGCCATTTCTTTAGGACTGTTCGATTATGTGTGGTATGTGGCCCATTGCGGCAGTTTTCCTCACCCTCTTAGGGCATTTGAAGATTACCTGGCTAAATCCTGTTTCAGCAATGTTAATCCCTCGGCAAATTTCGATACGGAATTTTATATGCGGACCAATGTGGATATTTATCACTTAGGTATCAGCCCGCTATTACACTATATATATCATGGCCGTTTCGAAGGCAGACAAGCGAGCCCAGCGCAATTAAGATGGTCACCTGTGGATGAGTTAATACCGGAGGATACAGCGAATTGGCAATCACAAAAAATAGCCATTTGTTTGCATATTTATTATGTGGATTTTATTGAAAAGTTTCAGGACTGCCTGCAACACTTTCCCTGTGAGGTGGATGTGTTTGTCGCCGCGGGCTCAGCTAAGATAGAAGGTAAAGCCAAAGCTGCCTTTGCTAAAATTGATAATGTGAATAAAGTGGTCACTGTACTTGCCCCTAATCGCGGCCGTAACTTTGGTCCTCTTCTTGTGGAGTTTTCTGAGCAGTTACTCGACTATGATTTGATGTGCCATGTGCATTCCAAAAAGTCCTTGTATTCGGGCCGGGAGCAAACCCAATGGTTTGACTATCTCAATCAATATTTGTTAAAAGATAAACATGTGGTGAAATCTATCCTGCGTTTATTCGATGGCAATAAAACACTTGGGATGTACTACCCGACAACATTTTGGATGATGCCTTCGTGGGTCAATCATTGGACTTGCAATAAGGTGTTTGCTCAGGACTTTGTCAACAATTTGGGCATTGATATTACCGAAAATTTTGTTAACTACCCTGTGGGAGGCATGTTTTGGGCCCGTCCGGAGGCCATTAGGCCGCTACTTGAACAACAGTTTAGTTATGACGATTTCCCTGAAGAGCCGCTGCCTAATGATGGTTCATGGCTTCACGCATTGGAACGCTCTCTGGGCTTGCTGGCTGAAAAAAGAGGTTACAAGCAGCTTTATTATTATCCGCCGGCAGGTAAATTTACCACTGATAAGTCGCATATATTTGCCAGCTATCATAAAGCACCAGTACAATTATTTCATGAAATAGCGAATTTCGACGTCGTGTCGTTTGACATTTTTGATACGGTACTACGTCGTGAATATACAGAACCAGAATATGCCAAGTTTAAGCTCGGCCAATATTTGGCAGCACAAGGGATTGTTGCCAATCCCCATGACTTTATTCAGATGCGCAACGATGCTGAATTGGCCTTGAGGAAGGCCAGGAACTTCCAGGGTGACGTGTGTATCACAGAAGTTTATCAGGAGCTTGAAACAACGTTACAATGCTCTAAGAAAGTGGCACAGCAGTACCTTGAAATGGAATTTCAATTCGACTTGGATATGAGCAATGCAAAGGATGAGATGGTCAATATCGTTCATCAGCTTGCTGACCGTGGAAGGGAAATATGGTTCATTACCGACATTTATTACACCAAAAAACAAATTGAAATTATGCTGCGCAAGATTGGAATGACCGCTCCTTATCGATTGTTTGTATCCAGCGATCTGGGCATGCGTAAAGATGCTGGAACCATGTGGACCTTTATCAAAGAGGAATTGACTACGCTTAATCTTAGCCACCTGCATGTGGGTGACAATGTGCGCTCAGATGCACAAATCTGTGGTGACTTTGGACTGGCAAACATGCATGTACTGCACCCAGTAGACAAATGGCAAGCCTGTGGTTTTCCGCCAGTATTGACTGGCGACAAAAAGCTTGATGAAAACAATACTTTAAAGTGGGGTAAGCTTGTTTCTAATCAGGGGAGATATCCATTTTTTGGTGAGTAGTAATTGGTGTGACGAGGCAAGATATAAGTGCGCCAAAGATATTGAATAAATCATAATGCTTCATAACTTTCACTGTGATTGGCATGGAGGTTTTCACTGCATGCTTAAAGAACATAACACGGGTTACAGGAAAGTGGAATTAGGCCAAGGAATCCATCATTTATTTTTGTTTCTTATATCTTTTTTATCTAATTTTGAAGAAATAACGCCAAGTTTATAATTTACCAAAGCACTCGATGGGCGATGTACTTGCAACTTCCGCAATAAGCGATAAGCTAATTGATAATCTTTGTTCGCTTCAGCAAACAATGCAATTTCCCGTATCAGATCTAGGTTAGAAAAACTGTCTTCCAGCCCCAAATTACTTTTAAGTCGATTTAATCCAAAAACATTTAATTTGTCTTCAGATTTTGGAAAATGTAACGCCTTAAGTTTGCTAAATATGAATCGTAGTTTTACCCCAGAGCTAATCCCTTTTATTGCCATCAAGTTGAACCAATTATGTAATGACCAAGGCGGCGCATCTGCCACAAAAGATTGTAGTGGATTGTTTGAGTCTTCAGCTATCTCTACCTCTACCTCTACCTGCCTACTTAAGGAGTCGCAAAGCATAAGGTAAAGCATGCCATCAGTCTCTTTAATAAACGTTCGAAGTGCTTCTGCTTTGCTGACAGTAAGCACTTGTTCTAGGAAGGCTTTCTGACTTCTATTAATAGTTCTTTCAATAAGCCACTCTGCCTCGTAGACATCATATTTCAAAGAAAAGGTTCTTAGTGATTCGATGCATTGCTTACGATATGATTCATAAATTTCTTTTGGAACATATGAATAGTGTTGTGTGCCAATGTCGTATTTTTGAAGGGTGTGATCAACAGCATATACGAGCTCTCCCAACTCGTTTTTATTCAGTAGCCTTTTAAGTTGCAGGGCTTCATGACAATAAGAGGAATTCACCGCTTTTTGTTTTTCTAAATCAATGGGTACCGTCATTCCAATAATATTTAAAAAATCCTGAATGAGCCCACCGGCTAATTGTGAGTGTGGCAAATATGAACGAAGAATAAACCTTTCTGCTCCCACCCGATCTATCGATTCCGACAATTTATTTAAAATGCGCGGTACTAGTTGGCGAGGTAAATGCAATTTTTTGCTATTATTGTGTCTTTTAACTGACTGGTTATAGATAGATTCAAAATAATCGAGAGGACTACGAATATAAGCAATAAATTCACAGTTAGGAATAGCATTTGCAATCAATTCAACATGCTTAAAGAAAAATTCTGAACTTAACAACAAACATTTATATTCAGATTGATAGAAAATTTTGACTAATTCATCAACCCGTCGCATATCTAATGTTAATTTATGATCTGCGGCTTGTGAAAAAATAGCTAGATTATTCCCTGAACTGACTCCGTTTTCGTCTAAGCCGTGGCTGGGATAAAAAATCCCGCTTTTTTTAAGTGTATCCTGATTTTCAGATAGCCACTTTTGAATAGCCGAAGAACCTGTTTTGGCTGGGCCGATGTGTATGAGTATTCGCTTATCGGCTTGCCTGGTTGTACTGAATGTCGTCATAACTTCTCGGTGTACTGCTTGAGTTTACGATTGATCAATGGGCCTTCAGGTCTTAGTGATTTCGCTTTTACCATTAACTTGTACGCGACTTTTAACGAAAGGGGCTCTAACTTAAGCGCTAAATCACGGTACATATCAGCATTATTAGCTTTAAGTGCCTTGAAAATAACTAAAAATGAAGATTGCTTGAGTCGATGACTTGCATCCTTGTATTCTTGTTCATCGGACTTGGATAATAGCTTGTCAGACTCTTTTCGTTTGGGCGATGTATAGTTACATAATTGCTTTACTACTTCTGGGTGTTTAACATTAGCAAAGGCACGCTTTAACTCCTCAGGGTGTGTCGCGAGTAAACTGCTTATGCTCTTTAATGCCTCTGTTGCTCGTTGAGTCACAAAATCCCGTGCTTCTTTCAATTCATTATCAATGTTAATTAACTTAAAAAATGCTTTTCTTGATAATTCGTATGCGTCAAAACTGACTTGTTCAATGCACAATTCGCTCGAGTTTTGATGCTCGATATGCATTCCTTCTCGATTTAGCTTTAAAGGTATATTGTCTGACGGGCGCCCCCGAAATAATAAGGATATATACTCTAATTCAGACCTATCCGCTCTATGAATAATCATAACCTTACGCACCCGGGATAAGGTCGCATGCAACGTTTCTCGATAAACCTTCCCGTCAGAGCCGCAGAAGGTTTCTCCATCAGGCATGACAGCGTTACCGAGTTTGTGAAATAAGGGGTGATGAAGAGACATCCTTTTCAGGTCTGCATTCTTGTGGACCAAGGATTTTACGTTACGAACCAGATCGCCTTTGATTACATCACTAAGATAAGAAAAGGGTTCTGCGTCTGCGTATTGATTTATCCATTGCATCGAAACGCAAGATGGATATTGCATTTCTTTAACCATGTCCTGGATTTTATAGTCTAAATTATGCGGTACCCAAAACTCATCTATATCCAAAAAAAATAAATAATCATACTCTTGATTAATATTGTTTTGCTCAAACGCTTGAGCATAAGTGACGTATTGAATGAATCGATTGACTTCTGGAGGGCAAGTATCAATCCAGTCACAACTTTTTATCGTAACCTGGGGGTAGTGTTGGGTTATTTTTGTTAAAAGCGAAAGCGAGTTATCTGTCGTTCTATTGATATAAATATCTATCGCATCAACGCCAACATACAAGTGATGATGGATCCACTCAGGGAAGTATGCCGACTCATCTTTTGCAACAGCGATGATTTTTACTTTTTTGTTCATTTTTCAATAAAACTCCTGATGCTGTAGAAAAGTACTAAGGTTCACAATCTAACGTTTGAAGCCGTATTAAACCCATAGTTGTTGTCGCAGAAGTATACATGAGTTCGCTAGTGAGTCATCTACCGCAGGGCATTATTGTTTCTGTGCACCTGCACGTGCACGCCATCATGGGAGCTGCATCCCTAATTTATCTGCCCAAAAGCTATTTTCTAAAGAATAGTACCATCGTTTTGTGTCATAATTATGTGCCAGAAGGGAGCGTTTCCCTTTGTAAACAATCAATATTTTGTTCAGAGACCAATGAATAACCAAACATCCCAGCTCTTAATATCACTCACTACATACGGCGAACGTTTAACAACGGTGCATAAAACAATCCAATCGCTATTAAATCAAAGTAAGCTTGCGGATAAAATATTACTTTGGCTTGATGAGGATGAATTTAACGATAGCAACATTCCAACACAGCTAAAAAGCCTAACTTCTAAGTGTTTTGAAATTAGATATTGTCATAATCTACGCAGTTATAAAAAGTTAGTTCCCGCACTGCGAGCATTTCCCGATGCGACGATAATTACATTTGATGACGATATTATTTATCCTTCAAACTTAGTTGAAGATTTGTATAATGAATGTCAATTATCTCCTGGAAGTATTATTGCTTCCAGAGGACGAATTATAACCTTAAAAAACGGTGATTTTGCTCCTTATGCAAGTTGGCAATATATAAAAAATGCAAAAAAAATAGCCGCGAAATATTGTATTATTCCTATTGGCTATGGGGGAGTGCTTTATCCACCGAATAGCTTGTGTGACGAGGTTGTAAATGAGCATAGGTTTATGGCGTTGGCACCCTATGCTGACGACATATGGTTTAAAGTAATGTCATTACTTAAGGGCACTGAGACAATTATCCTCCAACAAGATGCATCTATCAGCATGGTTTTAATTGACGGGACTCAAGAGACAGCATTATATATCACTCATAACTCAGGCGATGCCAATACCAGACAAATAAAAGCAATTGCTAATGCCTTTCCGGATATACACTCACTTTTACAGCTAAACGAATTCAACATGGTGAAAATGACGTCCCATTACCTTAGTGACTTCTTAAATGAGCAAGAGTTAGTTCAGTTTGCTCAAGCAAATATAGAAGCGATAAGAGATAGTGCTATAGCATTAGAGAAGCAAAATATCAGACAATCTTATGTGTTAATGAAGTTAGCTTCATTGTTGAAGCCACATGGGCCAAAAATCAAACGATTGTTACAACGCTATACCGTTATATTAGCCAAGAGAGATAATAAATAAATGATGAAAAAAGACAATGCCCCAAAAAGGGTTGCAATATTAGGCTGTTTTAGAAGCGGAACAAATTTTGCTAAAACATTGTTGGAACAAAACTTTAATTGCGAGATTAAAAATAACGTATTTGGGTGGAAGCATGGCTATGTTCCCATTATATCAAATGACTCAAATGCTGAATGTAGATTCCATTATGACGAAGCTTTTTTCATAACAAAAAATCCTTTTTCATTTCTTTTTTCTTTATTTAACTACCACAAAGAAGTACAGCGCAACATAATAGCCCCATTAGATTTTGAATCATTTATTTTCAATAAAATTGTGATGTTCGACGAGTCACAAGATCATTCCCCTCAACTACGTTTTTCGTCACCGGTAGAGCTATGGAATAATATGAATTGGAATTATTATTCATCCAATAAATTTGTACATGTCAGATATGAAAAATTGATTGAAAAGCCAGAATTGGTATGCGAAAAGTTGGCGTTAAAGATGGGGCTGGTCAGGAATTCGGAGAGCTTTTTTATACCTGATAAAAGAGTGAAAAGAATAAATGATGGCGAGAAGCTTTTGACAAAAAACGATTATATGAGTGATGAGATTTTTAATAATAGTAATTATACCTCTCACAAATATATGAAATTATTTAACCAGCGCTCAATAGAATTTGTACTAAACAAAATTGATGATGAATTACTCAAAATGCTTGGATATGTCGAGATAGTCAGTGACGTGGTGAACCTGACCAATGAATAAAAGGGTTTGCGGCCGGGTAATACGTTTAATATTTGGCTCTCACTTTTACCGGAATACAGCCAATTTATAGAAAATAGTTATGCTAAAGCTGATTCAATATTAGAATACGGGTCTGGTGGGTCAAACATATTAGCGGCTAAAATGCAGAAGTTAGTTGTGACTGCTTAATTGCTTTTCGTTTGGTGATCATCACAATCGTACGCAATACTCCATAGTAGAAATTTTATTAAGCCTGTAAAAATCATTGATAATAGCATGGAGATTTTTAAGTTGATAAGAACACCATGTCCAATAGCATTAATCCACCAGTCTGTCTGCTCGCTCAGCGATAGATGACCTTGCCTTGTCAGACGGATTAATTACCTGTCAAGTTAACATAAGCAGAAAACGGATAACAACTCGCTCCGCTGTGTTAGCGTAATTTAAACCGAGCAGTTGCACTTATCGCTTTTATTCCTGCTAATTTGCACGCTAAAATGCGTCCCGCGGTTAACTTGCTTAAAGCCGCGGGTTGATAGTATTAAATCATGCACGCTAACTTTCACGTAAGTGGTTTGCTCAAAATAAAACTGAAAAATCTGCTAAAAAGTATAGACGCTGACATTGTTCTTAATCTGATGATTTTTCGATTACATGCATTCACGCAGTTTAATAAGGAACAGGACGTTGAATTGAATAAAGAGATATATATCCATGTTGGTCCTCCCAAAACGGGGACTTCTGCGGTGCAACATTGGTTGAGTAGTACCCCATCCTTTTTAAAAGAACATGGTATTTATTATCCATCTCACAGTGTCGACATTAACGGCGTCAGTTCAGGGAACGTAAGAAGTATTTACGACGTGGATAAGGCGAAAAAATTCACTCTGAATAAAGACCGTTTATCCGAGATGCTATATGCCTTTAGTGTAAGCGATTATTCAGTATTGTTGCTTTCGTCAGAATTTTTTTTCCGCAGAATGGATGAACTTAAAGCCTATATACCCCATGCCAAATTCATTGCCTATGTGCGCAACCCTATGGAGATTAAGGAGTCGAATTATAATCAATCAGTTAAGCGTCACTTTAAACTAGAAAAATTAAACGCTGTCCGCAGCAAACGTTTGCCTAATATGGCTAAGCTAGTTGAATTTACTGATACCTACGGTGCACAATACTTATATCTTAGACTTTACGGTGATAATTACTTTAAACGTGGAAATATTGTATCTGATTTACTCTCTGTTATCGGCATTGACGCTAATGTTACCTTACCCATTGTGAATAATTCGTATCAGTTTGAGGCTTTGGAATTTAAACGATGGTTCAATCAATTTCATTTAGTCGACTATCAAGTTATGGTTGATAGGGCATTGCAGGGTTTCATCGAGGGCAGCAGTCATTATTCGCTTATATCCAAAGAACAATACATTGAAGACAGCAGCTATTATGCTTGTGTATTAGAAAATTATGCTAAAGCGCTAAAAACACCTAATCTGGCGCCCCTTGTTGCTGACATGAAAAATGCATCCCAAAAACCCTATTTTATTCAGGCGCTATCGGACAATCATTTTTTATCAGTGTGTCGATATCTCCAAGATGTCTTGCAGCTTGACTATTATATCTTAACTAAAGAGGTTAGATCTCTCGCACCTGTTCAAAACGCGCATTTTTATCATTTGTTTATTGCTTCGTGCAACAGTAAATTTAAGTACCTGTACCTGATTTTAAGAGGGCCTAGTCAGCTACGTAAAGTCGTTAAACGCTTAATAAACTATACAAAATCATTGGGCTGGCCATTTTGAGTTTATTTTCTATGCGTAAATTGTGGCACCAAGAAGTACACCGCTTGTGACTCATAAATCAATGAAACATGTCATGCGCGCGGTTAAATTTTTAATTGGGCTGTTCCCCAAAGAAGCACGCATAAGAATGCGTAAACAATTATGGCTGCATAACCTATATAGCAAAAGCCTGCAAAAATCGGGGTTGTTTTATGGGTTTCCGCCTCCCCATAAATTACAGAAACTTTATGTTAAGAATATGGCAGAGCAACATCGCCACATAGCCAGCCAAGTTAAACTTGTCACTAATCAGCGAAAAGTAAACTTTTTAATTATCTTAACGGGTCAAGTTGATGCCGATATTCAAACAATTCAAAACGTTTCTTCACTTTTGGGTGAGGGGAAACTGTTTGTTACGGGGAAAGATGCCTTAGTGAGACAATGCTGTGAAAAAGCATTACTGAGCAATGAACACCATATATCTGATATCAAACAGCAATCCGAAGAGCTTTATTCCTGTGCACTATTAGTGCTCAGAGGCGGCGACCTATTGCATCCTCAAGCCTTAGCTATGTTTTCCAGTAAGATGCCTAATGTAACTTCGGAGTCAGTGATTTATTGTGATGTAGACAGCTTAGATCAATCAGGAAAACGCCACTTGGGCGAGTTTTACCCGGATTGGAACCCTGACTTACAATTGAGCACTGGATATGTGAAAACGGGTATCGTCATTGAGGGTGATCAAACCATTAGCAGTTTGCTTTGTTTTGCACAGCAACATAATCAAACGTCGATGATAGCGTTGTGGATGTCTGAATTGTATTTGTCAAAAAGTAGTGTTGAGATCAATCATATTGAATATTGCTTAGTACATCAGACATTAGCCCCTGATATGCAATGGACGCGGGAGCTAATGAAATTATCCCATCAAGCAATAAATATTTCGAGAGGGGGATCAACACAGAATGCTAAGATAAGTTGGAAACATGCTTCAAGCCCCCTTGTTTCTCTAATTATCCCCACTAAAAATGCCAAATCACTGGTGCAGACCTGCATTAATTCCATCGTATCGAAGACAACTTACGCTCACTATGAAATTCTTTTAATCGATAACAATTCAGATGACCCAGAGGCACTTGAATACTTTGAAAGTTTGCAGAAGTCTCAATCAAATATCAGAGTGTTAAGATATCAATATTTATTTAATTACTCTGCCATTAATAATTTTGCTGTGAAACATGCAAAAGGCGAAATAATTGGATTAATTAATAACGATGTTGAAGTAATTAGTCCAAATTGGCTGAGTGATATGGTTGGACATACGCAGCGTGAGGATATCGGCTGTGTCGGTGCTAAATTGCTGTACCCAGATAATAGGATCCAGCATGCTGGTGTCGTTATGGGCTATGGTGGTGGTGCAGGACATGCTCACAAATTTTTCCCGCGCTATCATTCCGGATATTTACATCGCCTAGTGGCGACTAACAATTTTAGTGCGGTGACGGCGGCTTGTTTACTAGTCAAAAAATCTGACTATGAGTTGGTTAATGGACTCAATGAAAGCGATCTCACAATAGCATTTAATGACATTGATTTTTGTTTGAAAATTCTGTCATTGGGACGTCGAAACTTATATTGCGCAGAAGCGGAATTATACCATTACGAATCAGTATCAAGAGGACTCGAAGATACCAAAGAAAAACAACAACGTTTTCAAACGGAACTGGATTTTTTAACAACTCAATGGGTAAGTTATATTGCCCACGATCCCGCGTATAATCCAAACCTAACCTTGAGACGAGAAAACTTCTCTATTAAGGAAATATAAAGTTGAAACGGGAACACCTGCAGCACAGCGTTACATTTAAGTTTAATAGAACGTCAAGGCTTTATTTTAACTAAAGAGTATAAAAGAGGTGTTGCTGGTACTTTTTTGAATCAACTAATGAACTACAAGGTTAATGATAATTTGAGATTATTTGCTATACTCCGTTGTCCTTTGGTCAGCAGGATCCAGCGTAGCTTTGAAGTAGCAGTTTTATATCCACTTTTTCATACAAGGTTTAAAGATAATTTGAGCAAGCAATTCTCCTTCCTGACTTCAACCGATTTATGCGAGTCATTCAAAACGGTAGTCGGAATGGCTGTTTACATTGAAGACAGGTTCGAATGGGTTGAGCAAGCTATTAACAGTGTTTTGCAACAGACGTATCAAAATTTTGTTTTTATTATTGTTATTGACGGTGAGATAGACGATCAAATTTACACATATCTGTGTGATAAATGCAGGCTGAATAAGCAAATGATACTGGTTCATAATCGCAGCAATCTGGGATTAAGTTCATGTATGAATTTTGTTATCGACTGGGTCTTAGCTAAAAACGACGAGACTAAATATTTTTTTCGTATGGATGCGGATGATATTTCTGAAAAGGATAGGCTTTCTTCACAAATTGACTATCTCGAGAAACATCAAAACGTTTCAATATTGGGCTGTGCATTAAAGGAGATTAATGAACATGGAGCCGTCGTTGGTAAAAGGAAATTACCTCTTAAACATGGTGATATTGTAAAATTTTTGCCTAAGCGTTGCTCAATTAACCATCCTACGGTAGCAATACGTTTTTCGGTTTTTAAGGATGGGTTTCGTTACGATGAGGCACTGCGAAATACTCAGGATTACTTCTTATGGATCGAGCTAGCTGCAGCCGGGTATCAGTTTGCAAACCTAGGTAAAAAACTATTACAGTTTAGAAGAGTAAATGATTTTTATAAAAGACGTGGTTTAAATAAATCACTTAACGAATTCAAAGCACGTTTTTATGCGATGAGAGTACTTAAGCGCTATACTTTTGGTAATATTGTATACGCATTTGCTGTTTTATTTTTGCGGCTAATGCCACCGAAAGTAGTAAAGTTAGCTTACAAACTCGATAGATATTTACTTGCTAGGAAGGTTAGACACGAGTGATTGGTGCTACCATCATACTTTACAAGCCTGATATGGACCTTACTGAAAGTCTTATCCAATCAACTGCTCAACAAGTTGATGTGATTAGTATCGTAGACAACTCTCCTGTTCCCACACTGCTTTCTATTAATAATGACAACTTTCACTATCATCATTTCCCAAATAATATTGGCATTGCTGCGGCACATAATATTGGTCTAAGGGATTTGCGTTCTGCAGGATGCACCTTCGGTATGCTGTTAGATCAGGACAGTATCATTGATGATGATTTCGCGTTTCGCTTGTCGAGTTTATTAGTCGCATCAAAAGTAGAAAAAAGGCCACTGGTGGCTATTGGCCCCCGCATAATTTGCTCTTTTTCTGAGAAAACTGTTAAACCCCGGGTGCAGCGCGAGATATCTGTTTACGAAAATCTGGTGTGTGTTACTCAGATTATTTCTTCGGGGATGATGATTGATTTGTCGAAACTTGAGTTGATCGGTTTTAAGGACGAGAGATTGTTTATTGATGGTGTCGACCATGAATGGTGTTGGCGAGCTAAAACACAAGATTTACTGGTGGCTATAGCTCAAAACGTTGAAATGGTGCACAAATTAGGTGATGGGCGCAGTAAGTTTGCGGGTATAACCTATAAAGTCGGATCACCAATTAGGTTGTATTATCAGTTTAGGAATGTTCTGATTTTAACCCGAAGAGGTTATGTGCCTACCTATTGGAAAACGCGTAATGTTTTAGTCCTTCCTATTCGTTTTTTTGCTAATTCATTATTGCAAAGTAACAAACGTGAACGAATAAAGTTTATGCTTTGTGGGCTATGGGATGGTCTTCTAAAACGCGATGGCGCGTTTCACGAACATTGGTAAAGCTTGCATCTAGCGAGTGATTTCTGTCTTTATATCAAGAGAATAACTTTCGGTGGTTATGTCCTAAGCACTTTATCTATTACCAGATAGTTACAATTTTTGATAACTGCCACTATCTGGTAAGCATGCGTATCTTATTTGATGTTACCTAGCAAAAGGTGAGCGCTCATTAGTTACACCATATAACTCAATAGGCCTATTTAATGCCTGCCCTCCATCACGGGAGATAGGTATCCATGGGATTTTACCGCTACCTTTGGACGGCTTAAGAGAGAATAAGTCGAAAGGGATAGTTAGGTAAAAACCTTTTGTAAAGCTTCCTTCTCCGTATTCTTCAGAACTGACATTGGTGATGGAAGCATAGGCACCTACAATAATTCCACTGTCAAAGCGTTTTGCAAAATCAATGGTTACCCCTTTATCTTTAGCGAGGTATTGCCCTGCCTTTATGGTTAAAAGCGTGTCTTTTAAAAATGTTGGTTGCCAGTAAACATTGGCGTGACCGGTTAATACTTTGTAGTCAAAGAATTCAATATCGTTTTTGTAAGAACGCTGTTTTACATAATTGATATCAAAACCGAAGGATAGGTTGCTATCAACTGGACGATAGAGCAGTTCTGCCCCTACGCCACCATACATAGTCTCTAGGTATCCACCATAGACTTGTCCGTAAAGATCCGGTGCAATGCGGTCGTTCCAATGCAGCATCAGATTTTGCATGGTTACATCACGGTTCGAAACATATTCCCTGACATTAGTTCTAACCCTGGGCAAACTACTTGGCGCTTTATCAGTGGTGAAATTAAATTTATCATAATTCTCAAATAAATTGACTTTGATTGTGCCTACAACACTGGTTTTGCCATCAAAACTGTAACCACCATTAACCAGTACTCCGGCTTGATACAAATAAAAGGCTTCAGGGTTACCGAAGGTTTGTACCCAGAAAGCTTCAATACCTGTAAAAAAACCTGACGCATTGGTAGGGGCGTATCTGTCAAGGGTGGAGGTGCTCAAACCCGTTCGTTGATAGGTCGATTCGATATTTGGGTCTAGAGTTTGATATCTTGCTTGTTTTTTAAATTTGTCAGCATCAATTACAGTCTCAATTAGCGGTACCGCTCCAACAGTATTGACTATACGGTAGGTTTTAACTGAGTCTGGCAGTTCAGACGCCATAATTCGTCCGACCCGCTCTATGGCTTCATCTTCATTTCGGTAATTAAGTTGTCGGCCATATAGCGTGACATCTGTCTCACTTAAATGGGATGTGCTCACTGCAAAACCTGCTTGATAATATAAATCTTGAGTCAACCGAGTGCGATCTATTTGGTCCATTGAGAAATTATTTTGTTTTTGAGGCAACAATTCACGAGGTGACGTGTCTAATTTTATTTGACTAGCTGTATGCAAATTAAAATTGTAATTGATACCAAAGCCAATTGTGTTGCCTCGTTGAAAGTTGAGGCTAAAATCAAAGTCATTCCAGCTGTAAGCTGCGCCTATGTTCCAGCGACTATCTTGTTTTAATGGTCCAGCGCGGTCGTTTAGGTAGTTATTACCCTCGTATTCCAACTTTAACCGCAAAGGCGCCCACGGTGTTTGATATTCCAGTCCACCAAATATTGAGGCAGGCCCTTTAAAAAATCGTTGATAATCTATTTTTCCACCAAGGCCTGTAAATCCAACAGGTCTGTCGCAAAAGCTATCTCTTAGATTACAAAATGGATTGGAGGTATTGCCCATTGTGCCTAAATATCCCCAGCCCATATTAAGATGAAAATCGAAATTACCTACTTGTTTACTGACACCAATAAATTCACTTTCAAAAAAACCCGTACCACCAAAATCTCTAAATCCTATAGATAGTTCAGGAAGATAGTAGCTTTCTTCTAACAAACGCAATTTGATATCAATACCTTTGTCCTTTAATGTTTGATCGCCACTAAAGGTTGGAAACGGGCTGTACAAACGCGTGCGAACATCTGTGTAACGCACAGTTGATTGCAGCCATGGGAATAGCTGTAAGGTTGCAGACCAGAAGCGGTATTGGTCATTGTCTGTATAACTGACCCGTAAATCACCGTCTGCCAACATTCGTGATGTGGGAGTTTGAATAAGTCCTGTTCCCCCATGGACCATTAAAGAACTGCCCGTTGGCGTAAGATTCCATGTTTCGTTAGATTCTTGACCTTGTACTGATGAGCAAAACACCAACGTGCCTATAAGTAGTAAATACAATCTCATCTTTTTGTTACTTTGTTTAATCTCATTGCTGGACTCTATTTTGGGCTAAGGTCATTATTTGTTTGTTGATAAGGGCGAATTCAGGGTGAAATAGTGATTGCTTAAACGGCACAAAAAGTTGGCTACCGGGCATTGCTTCTTGATGCGTTTTATTCCAATAAGCTATAGGGGCTTTTATCTCACGGCCATCCCTCTGAATAAGTATCACATAGTCATTATTAGCCAAGTCAGTTAGCGATTGACCAGTGATATATTCGCTTACATCCGCATGAGGCTGATGAGGTACACTTGCCGTTCTATTGACGGCTCCAAACAGTTGTACAGTATTCATTCGTAGGGAAATGTCTAATATATATTTACCCTTGGGGAGTTGGGGGTTTGCCTTAACAGAAATGCGTGCTAAATCGTAATCTATTTTAATGGGTAATCTTCGGGCTAAATGCCAGTGGGTGATAGTCGTTTGCAGTTGTTCCAATGACAGGGCAATGTCAGGCTGTTCTTTTTGGTAATGTGTGATCACAGTATTGAGGCTATTAAGTAGTAACTGACGCATTTCTTCAAGTTTAATATCTTCCTCCTGATACAATGCAGCACTTGGCCAGTACCAGTTCTTCTGATCTGCAATGGGCGCTAATACTTCTACCAATTGAGGTTGGTGCGTAAATACATACTGTTTTTGTTTCACAGCCACAGTTGTCGAGGCCATAACCGGATGTAGCACTAAACCGTTTAATAACAATATGCACTTCAAAAATGTTTTATTCATTGTTGTTTTATCCAAAGATTATTGACTTAGGCGCGCAATTCGACTCAGGTAGGTGATCTCTAGGGATTCAGAAAGAGGTGACACTTTTTGTATACTTTTTATCAGTTCGCCACTTTTTGCAAACCAGAAGAAATTTTGCCAGCTGTTGTTGAATCGGAGATAGTCTGCAGGGGCCTTATAATTCAACGTCTCTACGTATAAAATTGCTTCTATATTGAGGCTTAGGGCCTGTACTGTATCGAGCGTTGCTTTTTTAAATATTGATTCTATTGGGTAACCATATTCATCACCTGTCAGATCTACTCTGCGTGACCATATTTGTTCTTGTGGCCCATGTTTTGGAGGATGCAGCAGTGATTTAAGTGGGTCAAGAGCAGAATTTGACGAGTGCAGCAAATTTTTGTTTAAGCCAACGGTGCGTATTACACGGCCTTTATCTATAATAAGCATTGTGTTGTCAATTGACACCCACTTATGTTGATTATTTTCTAGGTAAGCTAAGGCCATGATAGCTGCAGGTCGTTTCCCGCGTTTTACCGACATAACATCAATATCTGATTGCTGCACTTCCATCAGTGTCAATTTGGCATCGTTTTGTTCCGCAAACGCGATTTTTAATGTTTGGTAATAAGCTTGGTAAGTACCACTGCAACCACTGATAAGAATCAATGTCAGTGCAATAAGCGTTATGATTTTTGCATTCATGTTGGTTTATATCTATCCGGATAGATTATTGTTTTAAAAAACAGCAATAAAAAAGGCGCCTGCTGGCGGCTTTTTTATCAGATAATTAAATTACACTGTTGGCATGTATGTAAAAGTTACAGGAACAGTAGTTGTACCAGTGCCAGAAACAGTCACAGTAGTCGTAGTGCCGGTACATACACCATCAACTAATGGGTCGCTACCACTGCAGGTTGGATCTGGATCTGGATCTGGACCTGGTCCTGGACCTGGTTCAATCTTTGAATTACCACGGTTGTTAGAAACCATAGCGGCCAATACGCCAAGACCTACAGTAGTACCAACGATAACTGGTGTCGTAACAGCCCCCAATGCAGAACCAGACGCATCAGCACCGCCGGGATTTTCTTGAGCAAATGAGTTACCTGCGAAACATAGAGCCGCCGCTGCAACAATTATAATTTTTTTCATGACGCTTCCCTTAATAAAATTAAATCACTAAAAGTATACTAGTTGAATAATATGCCCACCTCAATAGTTATTTTTGGATCTGTCGTTAAATTAATGCATTGTTCACCATACTTTAGCAAAAAAGTCATTTTCGTGGTAATTGATG
>Ga0307488_10001419_pt1 | contig 19974 bp, 15 predicted proteins | sample SB02metaG_FD_202248 | JGI IMG/M metagenome (GOLD analysis project Ga0307488, IMG submission 202248) | Sea-ice brine microbial communities from Beaufort Sea near Barrow, Alaska, United States - SB 0.2 | ecosystem: Environmental > Aquatic > Marine > Coastal | place: USA: Alaska | collected... | reverse complement strand
TCGGGGGCGACGGGGAAGCGGAAAACCGCGATTGCGAGGGTGACGATATGGCCGGGTATCGGCGACATGTCGTGCAACAAACTGCATCTGGACGACGCGTTTCCCGATATCGACCACCGCGGGTGGATGATCAAGCCGTTTTTAGTAACGAACACCATGGGTTTGTTCGACGTAAAGGCGATTGTTACGGGGGGGGGGAAGAGCGGCCAGGCGCAGGCGGTGCGACACGGCATCGCGAAAGCGCTGCAGCTGTACGGTGCGTATTTCCCACCCAACGCGTTCCGCCTGCGCGATTGCCCATACTCGTACCACAAGGGACTATTACCTCTGCCCATACACGACTCCCTGACTGTTTACTCATACACATTACGAGAGACTGACGCTTTTTTTTTGTTCCACTCAGAACCCGCGTTTCGCCCGTCGTTGAAAAAAGCCGGCATGCTCACGCGGGACAACCGGATCGTGGAACGCAAGAAACCTGGTTTGAAGAAAGCACGGAAGGCGTTCCAGTGGGTGAAGCGATAAGGACCGTTTTAATGTAGTGCGTTCTTATTATTCCTTTGTTCCGAACTCGTCACCACTTTCTAATGCCCCTTCTAATGCAAACACCGCTTTCCTTGCTTCGTCTCGCGCTAGTCGCGTCGCATATAGTTTCGCTTCCGCCGCCGCTATGGCAGAATCAAGGTCTGCATCCGGCGCATCATCACCCTGTAGTGTCTCCTCACTGAACACAAGGTCACTACGGCTCGCTTTTCGTATTCCCTCCGCGAGTGACGCGGCGGCGCGCGCGGCGCTGTTCTCCATCGCATCCAACGATCCCATCGAGTCCAACGATTCCACCGCATCCAACGCCACACGTAACGACTCCGCGGTCTGCTCCAACCCACCGCGCATCTGCAGCACCTCGTCCAGGGCTTTTTTGTTCAAATCACCCAGAGAATCAAGGTCCTCGCGTGTCAAACGCAAACGTTGCCGGAGTGCCTCGGCCTCGAGCTCGAGATGCGCGTCGTCGCGCATCGGGAGGCTTTCGTTTCCCGAATCGCTATTTCCCGCCGAGGTGGACACCACCGCGTCGTCATCATCACCACGCACACCCACGGACGCGAACACCGCGTCCATTGGCGGCGACACGGCGTGCCGTTCCCTGTCGTTTCCGGACCCCATGGGACGAAAGGGGCCACTGCAGCGCGCCCGCGAAGTGTGCGGTTTCCGAGTCTTGTTTCGATGAAACTAGAATTTTTAAAGCTTTTATTTTTACAAAACGCTCAGCACCCCGGCGGTTGTTCCCTCGGGTGCATCATCCCCACGCACGCCATGGCCGCGATCGCGGCTGTTTCCACGCGCAGGCGCAGCGGCCCTAAACCCACCGGCACTGCTCCCGCGTCCACGAGCAGTTCGATTTCCAAATCCGTGAAGTCGCCCTCGGGGCCGACAAGAAGCGTTCCGCCGTGGTCTTGCATATTTTTCTCTTCCAGCGCGAAACGCAGCGGCGGCGCGCCCGCCGCGCACAGCAAAACCACTTCATCACTTTCCCTGATCATCGTGAGCAGGTCATGAAACGCAACAGGAGACGCGATTTCAAGCGCGTGCGCACGGAGACACTGTTTCGACGCCGCGTGTGCGACTCGCGCCCATCGCGCCTCGCGTCCACTTTCCGTGTCCCCGTCGTTTTTGGCGTTTTTGCTCTTCTTGGGATTTTTATGCGCCTCGCGCTGGCCCCCGATTGAGTTTGACCTTTCACTCATCAGCGGCGTCAGGGTGTGCGCCCCAATCTCCGCGCTTTTCTCAACAAGCCAATCCGCTCGGCCTCCCTTCAACCCGCCGCACGCCACGACTAGGTTCCACTTCGGGCCGGCGAATTCGTGGCGCGAAACCGAGCTCAACGATACGCGTACGTTCGCGTCGCGTCCTCGGTCGCCGGTTTCAAGTACGACGAACTCACCGAGCCCCACGCCTCCTTTGCCATCGCACACCTCTAACAAGTCACCGGGTTTTAGACGCAGCGCTTTCGTCGCGTGTTTCGACTCATCCCCATCCAGAAACACGTCCCCGCCGGCGGAGGGTAACAATTCGTCGACGTAAAACCGGTGCAGCCGGTTGGTTTGCGCCTGCCGCGCGGAGATTACCCCGCCGTCCAAAGCGCCGACCGCGGTCTCGCCGTCGCCTGCCCCTGGTCGACTCGACTTGAAACGGCGGTTACGCGCGCTATTATGCGACGCGAACGCACGCCACGAAACGCACGCCACCGTGCGTCGCGTTGAGTGACCTTTGGTGCTCTGGATGCGTCCGCGTTCAGGTCGGCGGGCACCACCGACCACGAAGAATCCAGGTTCTGCGTCGGGACCTCCTGGGAAACGCACGCACTGGATACCCGCCCCACCGCGATGGAGGTTCGCACGTGCAACCCTCGGCCGGAGCAACACCAACGGCGAGCCGCGCGACGCCATCGCGCGGAGCATGACGAGCCAGTGACGTGCGGGAGTGGGTGGTGCGTGGAACTCATCGTCGCTTTTCAGGGCGGCTTTTCGTTATATTTGAGAAATGACGAGACAAACTCAAAAGTCCGGTTCGGCGACGTCGCGCGTCCGGCAGTACACCGATCGGTGTTCATAAATACCTCAACTACCTATCACAGTCTTACAGTACACCGATCTATGTTCATAAATACCTCAACCACCTATCACACCTGCCGTCTCCGTTTCGTCCCACCCCGCGATCGCGGCGCCCGCGCGTTCGTTTACGTAGGACAAAATAAAAGTCGCCCCGACGACGCGCGCGCCCCGCGGACCGATGCCCTTCCACAGCGACTTCAAACCTCCCTCTTTCACCGCCGCGTATGCAGTTTCTGTGTACCCAAGCCCAGAGAACCGCGCGCCGCCCTCGCCTCCCGTGGGGGTGGGGGATGTTTTTTTCGATTTCGAAAACGAAACCGCCATCGCGACGTCCCCGTTCCCCACTCCCAAGTTGCTCTGCATCAGCGTCTTCACCGCGTCCATGGGCTGCGTGATTGTCGCGGCTAGTAGCCCGGAGACCACGGCACACGACGCGAACACGCCGTCTTCCCCAAGTCGTGCGTACAAATCGGGTTGTTCCACGCGCACCCAGTCCCGCGACACGGGGACGAAACACAGGTACCCGCACGAGTAAAACGCCTCGCGCGCGATTGTTCTGATACCAATAAAAGAAAGTGTCAGTCTTGTATGGGAACACAGTCGTTGGATTTGGGAAATACAACACGTACAGGTACCCGGCGTGCGCCAGGACGCGAACGCCGTGCGAGTTTATCAGTCGCCTTCCAGTATCGACCAGCGACCCCCCGAACTTCTGCTGCTGGATCTGACACAAACAAAGCGGCTGCACGAACACCGCGCTGAGGGCACCGGCGCACCACGCGCTGGTGAGCTTCGTGGTGAACGGGACGGATGCGGATGCTGCCGGTGGAGGGTCGCCGCTGCTAGACATCGTTGCCGCCCCACTCGCGTCCCCCCGGTTCTCAAACGCTTGTTCCAGAAAACGCGAAGCCCCGAACTGCACCACGGTCATTGGGACGCACATCAGCACCCCAGCGGCCCAGCCGCGGTACCAAACCGCGGGGTTCGTCAGGGGTAACGAACGACCGTCCTGGATGAAATTCTTCGCCGTGAGCAAGGGCTGTTTTATTTTTTGTTTTTCATCGTGCGATGTTTTTTTGTGGGATGGGATTGTCAGCGTCGTCGTCGTCGTGATTCCCGGGTCCACATCGCAAAAGCGCTTGCTTTTCGTGTTGGCCGCCGCGGGCGACCGCGTACGCGTTCCCTCGGGTAACTATTTTGAATCGATCGTGTGTGCGTTTCGTGCGTGCCGTGGGATCGGCAGGACCGAGACGCGAAAACGGAAACGCGGCTTCCTCGAAAAACGTCGCTTCGCGCGTCGTTTCGAGGAACAGTGAAACGTGTCGGTAGTCATCACGGCTCGTCCCAAAACGACGCACCTGCTGCGCCGTGACCTCCACCAATCCCGCGAACGCCCCGATGCCCGCCTGCGTGACCGGGTCCAGCGTGGACGCCATGTTGTTCGGGGTGCACAACTTCCCTCCGGAAGGTCCGGAAGCCGCCGCGCGCTGACCTATGACAGGCTGTTCGCTTTTTGTCACTGCGTGGCCGAAAGCCCGAAACTGTAGTGGAGCGATCTTTTTCTGCTCGAGCAGGGGTTTTCGCCAGTAGCGCACGCGCGTGAACGTGGCACACGGCGTGTGAGATGTCCGCGTTCGGATTGTCGACGATGCGTCGCGTCGTGAGGGACGCGAACGCGCGTTTGTCTCAGTGCGTGCGTTTGCACACGACCAGGGTTGGTGGGGTGGCGGGACGTTTCCGTTGCACCGATCGCCCAATTTGTGCCCAAGAACCCACAAAACGAAGCGCGCGATCTACGCCGTCCCCAAACACGTTCGGGTGGGCGGTTTCTTCGTTCCAAACGGCGCGCGGCATACGCACCACCTCTCGCGCGACGCTCGCGGCGGTTCCCGCGACGGACGAGACCGCGGAGGATGCGGAGGAGGACGACAAAAGGCCGTCCTCGCAGTACGATTTCGCAAACAAACCGAGCCGGGGGATTAACCAGTGGAAGCGTTCACGTAAAAAAGCGGCTTGGATCAAAGCGAACGCGACGGTGCACCGCGAAAACAAAACCGCCAGGAGCACGGAACGCGAGATGGCACGATTGGAAAAGTGGCGACTCATCGCGTCCACGCAGCGGGCGTGGAACGCGAGTAAAAAGCTGGAAGCCAGCGTGTTGCAGAGCAGCAATGAGGAGACAAAGTGATTGTGATTGATGTTCCACAATATAATCCATTTCATTCGCAAGAAACTCGTTACCCGCGTCCCGCCCCGGTGGTCAAGCACGCCGGCGCCTCTCCCGGGTGAAAGTTGTCCAGCACGTCCGTTACCTTGCAGAACTTCACCACGCTGGAGTACTTCCCGATCACGGGTTTCAGAATAGCCCAGATTGGTTTGAACTGCCACGGCGAATCCACCGCCGCGACTGCGACGAGGGAAAGAAAACGGAAGAAAAGAAAACGTCAGTCTCGAGTCTTGTACGGGTTTGTAACAGTTGCCATTACTGGTAAGAGTTACTAGTAGTGCACTACTGGTACCTGTTACAAATACATCACAAGTAGTGCGTTCGAACCGTGAAACAGGGTCCGTAAACAGTGTGCCGCCTGATTTGGGAAAGCCCCGAGACGACGTCGTACCTTGCGTTAAGCGCTTCGGGTAGTACTCGCGGAACACGTCGAGGATGCAAAATTTCGCGAGCTCCAGGTCCGCGTTCGCGCCTGAAAACCCCCTCATGTCCCACACCGCGTATATACCGCCGGAGCCTTTCTCGGAGTCGGCCATCATGGAAAGGCACCTCTCCACCGCCCACACCGCGTGCTTCTGCGCCGCGTCCAGGTTTCTGTTTTTCAAAACGTGCTTGCTGATTTCAACCACGATCACGGCTCTTCCTTCCTTGTCGAGGTGCGGGTGCACGTAAGCTGCGTTTTCTGAAAGTGAGGCTTGTATATCGGTCTCGGAAATGGGCCCCAGGGCTTGTCGCCATCGCAGAAAAGCTTCAAGCTTCGCAGCAGCGGCGTCCACATCTAACCTGCGATCTCGGAGGAACCAAATCACGGTTTCGTCATCCACGGGCGGGCATCCCTCGGTCGCGTCCAACCGGGATCGAACCGCGGCTAACCCCAACGCTTCCTCCTCCGCGCTTCCCCGTGCGTTGACTACTTTGTCCCCGACCGTCTCTTCGCTGCTGGCGTGCGTTTTCACGTCATGGCGCGCGCGCGGATGCGAAAACGGAGTCGACCCGACCGTCGCGTGACAGGAGGGGTTTCGCGAAAGGGGACGCGTCCTCTCGGTGGCGTGCACGTCAGCACGCGCGATCACGGGGCCAGCGCGTCGCGTGCGACCGACACGAACCGCGCATGCGGTGGCGGACAGTGCCGCCGACATCGCACGTATCGTGCAAGCCCGGGGGAAGGCGGAGGCGCGCGAGTCAGTGTGATGGGCGGACGTGTGGATAGAGGCAGTGCCACGGCTGACGTGTCCAGCGAGTAGAAAACTCTGCCAGATTTTGGACGATTTGGTTTCTTTTTGGTTTTTGTGGGGACACGGGACAACGTTTTTTTCTCTCTGTCGTTCGTCCTCTCTACCACCCGCCGACCCTGTCTCTCGGGATCAACCGTAGTTCGCTGCCGTGCTTCAGGAACACGTTTCCGCTGGTTTGACTGGGGTTGATGCCGACGCCGTCTGATATTTTTGGAGATGTTTTGGGATGAGGACGCGGGTGGGGTGTCAGTGTGGTGTGGGATGCGGTCGGCGGAAATCCATTTGGACTCCAACTGGAATCTGCAGATTGAGATGACATTCGGTTCGCCACCCGTACCGTTCGTGATGATAGCGCTCGTCGCCGCGGGCACCTTGAACTCCTCCGCCGCGTACTTTAGCACCGCGGTGAACGGCGCTTCTTCCGGGACGCTCAGGCTGATTGGAACGAGTTGGGGTGGGTACGGGTCAGGGAAGGGACGTTGGATTGAAATCAGATTCACAGAATTGAGACGCGACGGAAACATCTCTTCGATGGATGGGACCCCGGGACCCGTCTCCCCCGCGTCCGCGGATCGCCCCCTGAAACACGCACACTCGGAACGGCAGCTTAGGGTCCGACGTGAGGGTTATTTTGAAAGACACCTTGGACATGGTGACCTTGTCGGTTCGGACGCGCAACCGGGTGTGTGGCACGTGCGATCCGCGGCCCGAAATTTACAAAGGCATCAGTCTGACTTGTGTGAGATGACACGGGAGTGCGAGTTTCAAAAGATTGTACGAATACCACGCTTTCGCGCTCGTCTCGAATTACATGTATACTCCGTATATGCAGTGCGTATACTGCGTAATACGGGTACGTACTCCCTACCACTCTTCACTGTCCCCCGGACCTGTCACAAAAACTTCCCGACTAACCCTTCACTCACGCGTCAGTTCCCGCGTAGCCATCGAATCACGCGCGTTAAACTTTCCCGGGATTCGTCCGAAATGCTCTCCAGCGATTCGTGAAACGTCCGGAACCGTTCCAGCACGGCGGCTAAATTCGCGAAACCGTTTGGGGGGAGGCAGGTGCCTAGGTCCGCCCTCAGCGCGGGCTGGTTTTCCACCAGAAACGCCACTAACAGCGCGGCGTACGCCTGCGTGATTAAACCGTCGCCCTGCTTTTCCCTCGCTTCCAACATCTCGGCGGTCACTTCGCCGTCGGCTTCGTCGGAGACATCTTTTTTTGTTTCGGGGACTTCTGTTTTTTCCATCCCTTCGGAGTCCTTTTTACCCAAAGAAGACCCACCAACGCCAGTCCCATCAAAAGCCTCCCCGGCAAACCCGCTCGGCAACAAGTTACCAAGTTCATCCACCGGCCCGGCACCGCCCGACCGCACGAAAACTTGCGCCAAAAGCTCCACCAAACCGACGTGCCTCGAGTGCAAGAAACTTTGAGCCGCGGCTGTTTTCTTCTTCTTGGCGTTTGATTGGCGCGTACTCTTTTTAGAAAGTTGTTTTTGGTTTTTGGCGTCGCCGCCGACGTCGTCACCGAGCGAGTCGTCCCCATCCCCGTCGTCTTCGGTTCGTTTCCGGAAAGACTGTCTCTGCTCAAGCGCCCCCAAGTCCGCTTCAAGCGCCCTCAACGTCCGGCACGAATCCCCATCCATCTCCGCCACGTTCACCAGGAAACAAAGCGCCGCGTTTAGCATGTCCAGACCGCCCGCGTCTTCGGAGGGTTCGGAGCTCTTTTGCGAATTTTCCGTCCCCAAACCTCTGCGCCGGCGCGCGAGTTTCGCGGTTTCACCCGGCCGACTCGCACCTAGAGATAAAAAAGAAAGTGTCAGTCTCGTATGGGCATTCAGTCTTCGGAATGTGGTAAATGGGAAATACTTACCTCCAGAAGTGCTTCTTTGAGCCGCGGCTTCCCGTTGCGCGGTGTCCGGCCCCGCCCCGGGCAACATCCCACCTAAACTCGCGCACCAAGGAATCAGCGCGGCGGCGGTTTCAAGGCCGCCGACCACGGCGCGCACCGCGGCGCACCCGGCTGGATGCATAAAAGAAAAGCGTCAGTCGGAGTGAGTCGGCGAGTGTGGGTCCCTGTACTGTGGTATTGTACGTACTGCGTTCGTCCAGGGGCAGGGAACAGGGCACTTGTGATGTGTGTAGTTACTTCCTTTTAATGACGGCCGTGGACGTCAAGAGGGGCATGAAACGAACGTCGTTTTGGATTTGGGAAAGCCCAGGACACGTACCGTGGTTTTCGTTGGTCAGGTTGGTCAACACGCACACCACCGCGCGTAGCGTGCCGGCGCATAAACGCGGGTCGGGCCCGAACCCACCCGGCCGTTTCGTGGAAACCCCGCAGATCGTTTCGCCCGCCTCGATCGCGTGCGTAGAGCAAGCCGCCGCAGCCGCGAGAGTGGGAATCGCAGTGAGAAGAGAATGGATCATGGTCCAAGCTGGGCCGCCTTTCTGAGCGTTTTCCGTTCGTTTTCGGTCCGCGGTTTCCGTCTCCGTGCCGTCGTCCAGCCACGCGATGCTCGCGTCCACCGCCGCGGCGACGCGCGAGAAGTTAAACGTGGGGGTGGTTTCATTCGGTTCGTCCTCCGTGCCTTCCCGGGCGGCGGGCGAGCCCATCACGTGGTCGCTTTGATCTGCCGCACCGCTTTCTTTCGCGTCTTTCGCATCGGTCACGCGTTCGCCAGACGCGAACTCAATCACCCTGGACGACGCGTTTATACTGGACGACACCAACGTACCTCTCTTGGCGCCGGGCGACGGCGTCAAAAGAAGCGCCTCGGCGGTCCTGAACCGCTTCGCGAGTAACCCTTCGTGTTCTTCCTTTTCTGTTTCGTCGTGTAACGAGTGTAAAGAGCCTGTTTTGCGCCGCTTCATACTGGTGCTCCCGCCAACCGCGTCGTCGCCGCACGGCGAGTCAGGCGGCGACAACTCGATACCCGTAACCCGCACCTCGCCAACCACCTCGGTCAGGCCGACGTCGACGTCGTGTTCTTGTTCGGCCGCGTCTCGCGCGTTGTGTTCGGCGGCTTTGGCCCGGACCCGGACCGGCGCCGGCGACGCGATGGCGTCGTTGACCCGCATCGGCACCAAGGTCAGCGAAGTTGTTTTGGTAACACTTTGCGGCCCCGGCGCCAAAGATCCGCTCACACAAGCCTCCGCGCACGACGACGACCCGAACGTCGCCGCCTCGACGACGCGCATGCACCGGAACAAACGCGCCATCGCGGCGCAGGCGCGCCGCGCGTCTTCCGCGTCGTCCAGGGCACACTTTTCAGCAAACAACGAGGCTTGCTTTTCGGGAGTTTCTTTCGAAGACGTCGTCGTCGTCTGTTCGGGCTGTTTTCCTTTCTTTTGCTTACCTCGTCCACGGGTAGTGGTGGTCGCTTTACCTCGTCCACTGGTAGTGGTGATCGTTTCCAACACCACCCCCCCGTCCTGTGGATCACCCGACCCTCGCGAAAAGCACCGCGAACCGACCTCCACGATTGTCCGCGCCGCCGCGTCCGCCAGCCGCGCGGTTTCAAGCATCGCGCCGTTCGCGGCGAGCCGTTCCTTGAAAAGTGTCAGTCTTGTATGGGCAAACAGTGTGTTGACGGGTTTGGGAAAGCCCCAAGGCCGTACCTTGAAGTCGCCCCACCCTTGGATAGCAGCCTCGTCTTGTTTCGCCGCTTTCGCGTCGTTCGCATTTTCGTACGCGATTCGGGCATCGGTTTCGTCGTCATCGTGTGTCGTATCGTCCATCGCGTCGAAGTCCTCGTTTTCGGTCGGAGCACCGTTTCGCGCTTTCCGCTCAGCCTCCGCCTCCGCCCTCGCTCTTCGCTGCGCGTCCCTCTGCGACGCCCTCGCCGCGGTCCGCTCGATCTGCGCAAGCGCTCTGTGCGCGGCGAGCATGGCAAGCGTCGGCGCGTCCGCGCGCTCGTGGGGAAGAAACTTTAAACTTCTCAGCGCGTCCCGGGTGAGTTTCAGCGCCTTGGCCTCGGCGCCGTCCGCGAGGAGCGAGGCGAACCCGCCACCGCCGAGCCCGAGCTTTTTCCGCGCGCCTTTTTCTTTTTCTTTTGAACTCTCGCTTTCTTCGCTCGCGGAGAACTCCGTGTGTCTCATGAGGCCGGCTAGAATACCCGCGACGTCGCGTTCCGCGTACGTCGCGCACGCCTCACTGGCCCGGAGCTCTAACGTGGACAAGTAAAGCAAAGCCGCCGCGCTTAACCCTAGGGCCGGGGACGTGGACCGTACGCACTTCTCACGCAGCGCGCGCGCGATGACTCCGTGATCGTCGGGGTCGACACCTTTTGCGCCCCGTTTCGCGCTCACCCCAACCACCGAGGCGCACAGGTCCAGAGCAGCGCGACACACCCGTGGGGCGAGGCCGTGCTGCGCCAGCGCCCGCCGAAACCTCGGCTCCGCGCATATCGCCACCAGCGACGACGCGCACGCCAGGCGCCCTGCTAACGGCGCGTCGTCCCCAAGACCCGACAGCGCATACTGCGCCTCGTCCAGCGCCGCGAGGGCATCGCTGGATTCCGGGATTGTTGAAGTGCGCGCGTCGCGCATCGGCGACGGACTCGCCATGGCCATCGCGGCGGAAGGCGAGTGCGCGTGTGTGTAGTGCTGCGCATTTGTCTTGGTACCTTTGTTGGGTGTCCCGGCGTCTCCGTTCCCGGCGTCTCCACTCACTCCATCTCCCGTCTCCATGGGCGACCCGCTCCGCGACCGCGACCTATCCGAACTTTTGTTTTTAGTCTTGGCCCACTCAGGCGAAGGCGCCGTTAAGGTACCCACCTTCAACGCTGAGCCGGGGCTCTTCACCACAGGCGACGCGGGCGGGGAACCGCCGAACACGCCCCAGCTCGGCACGGTAGCACCGGGGCTATCGCGACAGGCGGTTTCGCCGATCATCCCGTTTTCGTCTTTCTCAACACCCGCGTCGTCGTCGCCGGAAAGGGTCTCGCCAAAGTCAAACGGGTCGTTGGGAACGTTTTTGTCGTTGTTTCGTTTCGGGTGTTCTGTTTCCATCGTTTCCTCTTTCTCCGTTTCCAACGCCTCTTCCTCTTTCGCAGGCGACCGCCTTCCGTGTGCCGGGACGTCAATTTCGTCGTCGTCGTCCTCTTCGTCCAGGGTGAAGGCGTCGACTTCCGCGAAGGTCACGCGCCGGCGCTTACCAGGCGTGGGCAGAAACGGATCAAACTTTTTCACCGGTTCCCCCCCCTTCCTCCCGGAACAAAGAAGTTTACCAATCACGTCCCCGTCCCCGCGGTACGGTAGCTCGTTTTCGGCACCGCACACGGCATCGCGCGCGGCGCCGAACATCCCCGGGGATAAAGGATTTTTATCCGAACATCCCGGGGAGCTTCGGCACCGCGCGCTCGTCGCCGGCGAGTGCGCGGGTCGGTTTTCGGGTTTCGGTTTCGACCGCATCGGCGGAGATCTGGTGGAGGGCGACAAGGGCGCCTCTTCCAGCGCCGCGTCCCGGGAGGTTTCAAAGTCGAACGCGTCCGGCTTTGCGTTTGCAGTCCGGGCCGTTTTGTGTTTCCCACCTGACGCGTGCGTAACCGTCCCCTCTGCGGGGTCACCACGAGGGTCCGTCTCCCTCCCGACCGCGTTTCCTGAAACTCGAGAAGGGGACGATCCCGCCGGCTCGCTGCCGCGCGTGTCACCCGCCCCAGACCCAGACCCAGACCCAACGACGCCCTTGGTCAGGAAACCCTTGATACTCGCCTGCCTCTGGGCCTTGCCGCGGCGCTCGTAGATCTTCGAAAGGAACCCCATGGTGGCGGTGCGATGGCTCTCCTCTCGCGAGATTGGCCTGCGCTTCCGATTTCAAAAAGGTGCCTCCCGCCAACCGAGGCAGCAAGTAGGACCTCAGCAGCGCGCGACGCAGACGCACGCGACACGAGGCTTCACGATACTCCAACCTCGACTTGGGCGGTCGAAAAACTGCGTCCGCGCGCTCGCTACGCGCGCCGCTCTGAGGGGCCTACGTCGTGGAAGCCAAAGTCGTAGCAGCCACGACGTTTCGACCGGCGGCAAAACAGGCCAAATTTTTCTCAATTTTCGATAGGGTCGAGCCGGTCGCTTTCAAACCGAGTTGTTTCTGTTCCGGTGAAGTCTCATCGAGGGATGTTCGGTCAATTTGCTTCATTGGTGGTCGCCGAATAAATTCTCGAGGGATGTTCGGTCAATTTGCTTCATTGGTGGTCGCCGAATAAATATCTCGGAAATGCCGAAAAATCGAAGCAACAACTCCCCTCGGACGTGCGTGTTTCCACGGCAGCACAGTCCGCGGTGGCGCACACCGCGGCGCGCGAGCGCTGCGCCGACAAGTCCGCGCTACCGCGTCCACACGGTGGCGAAACAGTCCGTTGGGAAGGACACCACCGAGCGCGACCTTCCAACGTTTACGACGAAACAGAATTCCACGTTGGATTCGCGAAAAGGCGCTAGACGCGTTTTTTCGGTGTCCCCTCGCTCGCAAGGCTGCAGAGAGAGGTGGTCGCGTTTGCGCTGGTGCCCGTGAGGAGCTCGGAACGCCAATTCACGAGGAGTCGTGGGTAGGTTTCCTCACCAAAAATGACCTCGCTTCCCCCGAGACCTCCCCCCGCGGACACCGCATCTGCATCGAGAGTCGGAGGCACATCGTCGTTTTCCGTGAAGGACCTTCGCGCGAGTCTTGAGTCGCGCGCGAGGACGCTGGAAACCACCGCCTCGGCCGCGGCCGCGGCGGTGCGCACGCGTTTCACAACCGAGGTGGGGGGCTTGTTTTTGGATGAAGAAGACGTAACACACACAGCGAACGCGTTCGTGGAGCTGGCGCGGAGGCCCGCGGAACGGGTGTCACAGGCCGTGGTAAGGGCCTTTCCCAATCACCACGTTCGGCCTCTGCGATTGATTGATTTGATTGCCCATACCAGACTGACACTTTCGGCTTTTATCGGGCCAGGCGCGTTTAACGCCCGAGGACAACATGTTGATGCGCGGCGTCAAGACGAGCGTGCGGAGCGCCGCGGTGGGCATGCGACGCGTGCGGACCGCGGAGAACGAGTTCGTCCGAAGCGGGACCCCGGGTGGTGACACCGGAACCGGCGACGGAAATGACACTTCCGATGTGTTCGGAGCCGACGGCGATTTGTTGAGTGATAACTCCTCCGCAACCGGCGGTGTGTTTCCCGGAAGTATGTTTACGCTCCCGCCGAGACTGGCCGCCGCGCCCACCTTGTTGCGCGAACAAATCGACAAAACCGTCGCGCTTCGCCCCGAGTGGGACGTGTTCAAGTCTTTGAAAAGCGGTTCTTCCGAAAACGGGTCCCCTGGGCGTTCGTTTCAAATGAAACCACCTGGAACTCACCCGCAGTACGTGCCCGGGCAGTACGTCCCGGGAAGCACGTCGAGTGCGGGTCTGGACGATTTGCTTCGGAACATCGAGGCGCGGATCGAGGCGACGGTTGGAGGATTCGGGAAAGGTGGCCCTAATGGAGGAACAACGCCGTTCGCCAAAGACTTCACCCCTTCCGAGTTGCTCACAAAGGTGCACGACGCCGGGAACGCCGCGGTGCGTGAGTGGCTCGCTACGGCGCGGGAAAAGGCGGAGATGTCCCGGCCTGGGGCTTTGACGTCGAGAAAACGAAACCCCGCAGTGCGCAAACAGTCTCGCAGTCTCGCGTCCATGAGCGAAGTCGAATTTCGGGAAGCGGAAGCGGCGGCGGCGTTGACGGCGTCGCGAAGCGCCGACGCGCGAGACGCAAGTTTGGGGACAAATGATCCGAGTAAATACTCACCAGAGGAGGACGCTTTCAGTGACGAGTCACTGAGCTCACTGGTGAGCCCGTCCGCGAGCGGATCACTCACGTCACCCGAGAAGTCACTGAACGCTCCAGGCACGTCGCCCACGACGACGCTTACTAGTGTGGCGAACAGCGACAAAGAGTCTTTACGCCTCGAGGCGCGCCGAGATTCGCTCGCCGCGGGTACCTCCGCGGTTTCCACGACCGGACGAGATGTCGTCGGTAGCCCTCCAAACGAGAGAGACATGGCCGGACTCTTGCCCACCAGCAAACAGCGCGTCACAACGCCGATTCGCACGCCGGGAAGGTCCGTCGCCATCGTCACCACGGCGTCGCTTCCCTGGATGACCGGCACGGCGGTGAACCCGTTGCTGCGCGCGGCGTACCTTGCGAAACGCGGGACGCATGACGTGACCCTGGTGGTGCCGTGGCTGCCTCCTGAGGAACAGGTGTTGATCCACCCGGGGATTGTTTTTGAAACGACACAAGAGCAAGACAAATACGTCCGCCAGTGGGTCAAAGACCGGTGCGGTTTCGAGTGCACGAACCTGAAACTCGACTTCTACCCGGGGCGGTACGCCAAGGATAAGTACTCGATCATCCCGGTTGGCGACGTGGTACGTATTTTCAAAACACTGTTCCGGCCGATTACCATACCCTGACTGTTTACTGATACACGTTCTGACACTTTTGTTTCACCAAACAGAGCAAATACATTTCGTCAAAAAACAAGCACGTCGCCGTGCTCGAAGAGCCGGAGCACTTGAACTGGTACCACAGCGGTGACCGGTGGAGCGACCAATTCGAGCACGTGGTGGGGGTTGTGCACACGAACTACCTGGAGTATGCGCGGCTTGAAAAGCACGGGCAGGTCAAGGAAGTCGCCATGCGGTTCGTCAACGCCTGGGTCTCGCGCACGCACTGCCACAAGATCATCAAGGTACGGCCTTGCGCGTTTCCCAAATCCAGACACACTGTTTGATGCCCCTCTGTGACGTCCACTAGTCATTGAAGGAAGTTACTACATTCATCACAAGTGCACTGTTTTATCTCTCAGCTGGTGACTGTTTGTCCATACATCACCCAATACAGTACACCCATACTCAAGACTGACACTTTTCTTTTTTACAAAAAGCTGAGCGACGCGGTGCAGGACTTCCCCCGGAGCGAAACGGTTAACGTGCACGGGGTGTCGCCCGTTTTTCTTGAAGTCGGCAGACGCAAAGCCACTGCGGCGTTGCAAGCGACCGCCGCGGAAGGCGACCCGGACGCGGCCGCGTCTCTGGCGGTTGGAAGAACCGTTTCGAAAGGTACGTATTGGGCCTTTCCCAAATCCCATCACTGTTTTACCGAAGCTGGTGACTGTCTGTCCATACATCGCGATATGCAAGACGTTAACCACTTTTCTGTTACACAAAAAGCGCTGGCGTCGCTCAGCGCGCGGTCGGAGCGGCAGCGGAGCGCGTCGGAAGGTCGGAAATCGAACGACAAACAGTCTGGAAAGAACGACTCCTCCAAAACATCGCAAAAGAAACCCACCTGTAAAAAAGAAGACCAGACCCCGGAACAGATCCACCCGTCAAGCGAGGTTTTTGACAAAGGGTGTTACTTCCTCGGGAAGGTTGTGTGGGGCAAGGGTTTCCACGAGCTGTTAACGCGGGTGGAGGAACACAACGCGAGCCCCGCCGGCGTTACCCATACACTCGAGCTGGACGTTTTCGGGTCGGGCGAGGATTTCGACGCGGTTTCCAAAACATCGGTGCAGAAGAACCTGCCTTTGAGGTTCAAAGGCAGAGCGGATCACGCTTCCGATCAAATGCACGACTACAAGGTGTTCATCAATCCGTCTTTGTCCGACGTCGTCGCCACCACCAGCGCGGAGGCGCTCGCGATGGGGAAGTTTGTGATTTGCGCCAAGCACCCGAGCAACGGTACGTATTGTTTAGGGTTTAGGGTTTAGGGTTTAAACCCTGAACCCCAACACCAAATCCCACGACTGTTTGCGCATACACGACTGACACTTTCTTTTCTTCGTCTCCCAGACTTTTTCGGGACGTTTCCAAACTGCTTGACCTACGCCACGCCTGACGAGTTTTCGCGGTGCGTCACGAAAGGTACGTGTTGCGTTTCCCAAATCCCGCCTCCCTGTTTTATCTCTCAGCTGGTGACTGTTGTCCATACATCGAGATATACAACACTGACACTTTTCTGGCAAAAATCAAAAGCGCTGTCCACTGACCCGGCGCCGCTCACTTCAAAAGACCGGTACCGGCTCTCCTGGGAAGCCGCGACGGACCGGTTTCTGGACGCCGCCGAGCTGGGCGCTGAGCAACACACCGGCCCGGGAAGGTACGGCCGGACGGGGCTTTCCCAAATCAGGCGGCACTGTTTCTGCTGCCCCTCTTTGAGTACAGTACATACATCACAATTGCACTGTTTTATCTCTCAGCTGGTGACTGTTCAGACCGATAACCCCTCCCTGTTGACCAGGCCATCGTCCAATACATCGCCCAATACAGTACACCCATACTCAAAGACTGACCCTTTCCTTTTTTACAAGCAGCAAGCCTCGCGACCGCATCGCGGAAGCCGCGGCGCACGCACTGCACTCCTCGATGGCGAGAACGGAGCCGCTGCGGCGAGCCGCGGGGGCGGGGGAAGGGACGCTGCACGGCCCGGACGTGGTGGACGGGAAGTGGGTTCCACCGTGGGTGAAACGGGGGTGATGGGTGGGGAACTACTGGCGTACTGGGAGTGGGAGAGTCGACCGAAGAAAATAAATTGACAAAAACGAAAGACGTCTTGAAAACAGACTTGACTCGAAAACAGATTTTTTTTTACTTACGCCCGATCCTTTCCAGTAGTCGACTTGAAAACAGACTTGAAAACACTTCATGCTCTTCCCACGGTACCTCTACTACGCCGGCGCCCTGGTGGCGGCGGAGCCCTTTCGCTTGTTGCCGGCCGTGCTTTTCGTCCCGACCGCGGTTTGCTTTTGCGTGTGGGCTTTTTCTTTCGGAGCGGGTTCGGGTGGGTTTTTTTTGGGAGGGGACTCTTTCTTCGGAGCAGCAGGCTTTGTTTTTCGCGCCGGACCTTTCGGTTTCGCGCAAGCCTGTGCTTTCGGGGCCTCGGGCGTGTCTTTCTTTTGCCGTTTCGCCGCCGCCGTCGCGAGGTCGTCCTTAGGCTTGTTCTTGCTTCCTTTGGGCCTGCCCAGCTTCTTCTTTTCCTTCACTGCAGGCGGCGCGGACTCGGCTTCGAGATTTTTCCTCGGACGGCCCAGCTTTTTCTTCACAGGGCCAGCCGGAGGGTCTGCATTTGGGGTCTCGCCTTCCCCTTCCATCGCGGCGGGAGGTCGTGTTTCGAGCGCGGAGGTGGCGAGCGGAGACCCCGTGGTCTCCGCGACACACGAAGCTTCGGCGTTGGTGGTCGGCTCCATGCGGAGGTCACGCGCGGTGCCTCACTGACAAGGTCGTTGACAAGACGACTTCTTTCTGGGAACAACGAGAAGAACCAGCAAGCAACCTGCAAGAAAAAAAGATTCGCAAGATTTCGCTGTCGTCGCTCGTGGCTTCTCGGACGACGAAACACGCTGTCGTGGCTTCTCGTCGTCTTTCTAGGACGACTAAACACACGCACACGCGCGCGACGTCGACGACGCAGAGCACGCCATGCGCCGCAACGCACGCACGGTGCTCTTCGCGCTCTTTCTGCTCCTCTGCGTCTGCCTTTGCGTGGACGCGCAGGGAAGCGCCCGGCGAGGGAGCTCGGGTCGGTCGGGTGCTGCTTCGTCTCGGTCCGCGGGCCGGCGAAGTTTCGGGGGGAGAAGCGGAGGACGCGCCGGTGCTTCGCGCGGCACCGCGGGTGGTGCGGCGCAAACGCGTTCTCGAGGTGGTGGTTCACCGCGACAAACAGGTGCGCGCGCGGGGGTGAACACCGCCGCGCGCGCCGCGCGCGGAGTCGCCCGAACCACGCGCCCTGCCCAAACCCAGGCAGGACAACGGCAGGTATCCGGACGTACTAGTTTCGGCATGCGCGCCGCTCCTGTTCCAGATACGCGCACGAACGCCCCGCTCGGAGCGGGCGCGAGGTACGAAGCTAAGCGGGCTACTGGTCCAGCCGCCCAAGCCGCCGTTCGCGATACCGCCATCGCTGGACCGCGTGCCCTGGATGCTGAAACCGCAGCGCGCGTCGCGGCGCGCGCGCGCCCCGGTCTCGCAAACGCCCTCGCCGACGAAAATGCCCTCCCCGCGGCGTATCGCGCGCGCGAGGGCGACCGCGTTGGCGTATCGTCGCGCGCGGAGACATCACCAGCCAGTGACCCATCGTCAGCTATTGACTCATCGTTAGCACGCGACCTACCACCCAACGAAGCCACCGCTGGGCCGCGCCGCGGAGGCGACAGCGTTACGAGCGCGGTTGCGGAGGCGGCGGAGGTCACGCCGCGGACACGACTTTCCGGCGCGCGCGACGCAGACGCAAACTCCGTTTCCGCTGAAAATACCGTCGGCGCCGCGTTCAGGGAACGCGACGAAACTCCAGACCCAACACAGGAAGCGACGAAGACACAGATGCAATTTACGGAACGTGGTCCGACTTCTGACGACACCGTGGCGGCGGTTAGTGACCCTACCGGGGTTGGCGAGACTAACGGCGACGACGACTTCGGGTCTTCGGTCGCTTCGGCGGATGCGTCGTCGGCGAGGGACGAAACACCGAAACAGACACAAGAAGCAGTACCGACACAGATGCAAATGAAGGAACGCGGTCCGAGCACCACGGACTCATCATCGTCCGTGACCGATCCCTTGGTTGACGCGGTCGCGTCCCTCGGCTCGGCGTTGTCCGCGACGCCGTCATCGGCGGCGATCGGCGAAACCGCCGCGCCGATTTCCCCGAGTACACAAAACCCGGCACTAAACCCTAACGCAGACCCGGCACTAAACCCTACACAAGACCCAGCACCGTCCGCGGTCGCGACACCGGATGAAACCCAACAAATAGCCAGGCCTCGGCCTGAGGACCCACGCGGGGTGGCGGCTCGACGAGACCCAACGCCGGTTACCGCTGACAGCGCGCCCGGTTCGTTCGCGTCGCCGACCCAAACTTCCGCGACCGCCGATTCGGTTACGGCTCCGGTGGATACGAAAGAACCGCGTGCCGACGACCCGTCGCCCACGCAAGGCGCGGGAGCCGTGGACACGCCACCTGAGTTAAGTTCCGAGGAATCGGAAACGCAACCGGTAAGTCCAGACGAAACGTCTGGGTCCGCGGAAGGGTCTACCGGATCGGGTTCGAGCGACGACGCAAACGAGAACGCCGCGTCCCAAGCCTCACCAGCTTCCCAAAACCCGGTCTCGCCGTATCGCGCCGGCGGCACGAACGACAAAAACCAAGGCCCAGGTTCCGGCAAGTCCTCATCAAAAATCCCTTTCAACTTCGGCGGCGGTCGCGACCTCGGGAGGTCGTACACGAAGCGCGGGTTCCAGGGCGTACCGAGGGAGAGCGAGTGCTCTGGCGGCAAGAGCGCCACGCAAAGTCAACGTCCAGAATCGTGGACAGAAAAGAAGTGGATCGTCCGGTTCCGAGACAACGTCACGGACAGGTACGTGTTGGGGCTTTCCCAAATCCAGGCACACTGTTTGCCGATTGTCCGCCCGTAATTACGTAATACACGCGGTCCGAACGATTGACACTTTTCGTTCACAATCACAGCGTGTACTTCGAAGCCGCCCGGGAGGTTTCTCTTGGCGAGGCGGATACGAACGTAACCGCCGCGCGTCCTCGTTTAAGAGCCGCCGCCCCGGGGCTGCGCATCGCCGTGCTCGGCGGCGTGTCGCGACGGTTCAAGCGATCGTTCGCGAAGTCGCACGCGATGGACATAGAGAGCATAGAGCCCGACTTTGAAGTCAAGGCGTTTCGGAGGGAGTTGAAAGGCGAGGTTCAGGATACAGATACGGATACTGATACTGATAATGATAATGGAAACGTAAGTCCTGATACTGGAAACGTAAGTCCTGATACCGTGCAACTGCTCGACGTGGATACCGGCGGCGCTAAGGCGGTTATAAAACAAGCTGAAAGCGGTACGAACGTCGCGTCGGCGCCGAGACCCGTTGCCA
>Ga0307488_10001417_pt1 | contig 19980 bp, 14 predicted proteins | sample SB02metaG_FD_202248 | JGI IMG/M metagenome (GOLD analysis project Ga0307488, IMG submission 202248) | Sea-ice brine microbial communities from Beaufort Sea near Barrow, Alaska, United States - SB 0.2 | ecosystem: Environmental > Aquatic > Marine > Coastal | place: USA: Alaska | collected... | reverse complement strand
ATTACAGTAACAGAGGAGAAAAAACTCTAATATCTGCAAATTGAGGTTAAAAATGCTCCGTTACTATGCGCGGAGTAACAAAAATTAATAATTCTTTTTTCTCATTGAAATTATTTGTGTTTCTAAACACCCAACCAACATAGGGGATATCACCTAAAATTGGAACCTTAGATACTGTGCTGATAATTGATTGTTGGTAAATGCCTCCCAGTACAATTGTTTCGCCATTATTAACCAATACCTGTGTACCAATTCTTTGGGTATCGATAGCAGGAGCAAAGCCACTACTCACTGAAGACACAGTATCTTGTGTGACCACTAAATCTAAAATAATTTTATCATCAGGGGTAATATGTGGCGTAACGGTTAAACTCAATACCGCTTTTTTAAATTGTACTGCGGTTGCACCACTTGAAGACGCTTGTTGGTAAGGTATTTCAACACCTTGTTCAATATAAGCTTCTTTCTGATTTGCTGTAGTGATGCGGGGACTTGCAATAATTTCACCCTTATTTTCTTTTTCAAGAGCGCTTAATTCTAAGTCCAAAATTTTACCGTCAGCTAATCTTGCCACCTGGAAAGCAATACTCGCTGCTGGGTTTATCACAGGTAAATTTACATTTAATCGATCAGCAATCGCTGGAACAAGACCGGTGTTAGCGCTTTCAGCACCAGCTATAGAACCGGAGGTAGCGTATTCATTGTCAGTATTAGTGATTCCCCAACGAATACCTAATTCCTCGTTGACATTATCTTTAACAGTGACCATACGGGCCTCAATAACAACTTGCCTTACAGCAATATCAAGGATAGTAATCATGCGCTTAATATTTTCAATGCTTTTAGCAGTATCTCTTAATAATAACGTATTGGTTCGTTCATCAACAGACACACTTCCACGGGCAGATAATATACTCGTATCATCATTCTTAATGAGACTCGCAAGGTCACTTGCTTTAGCATAGTTAATTTGGACATATTCCGAGTATAGTGGTGATAGTTGTTCCACCTGTTGCTGGGTTTGTAATATTTGAGCTTCTCGAGCAGCAAGTTCATCACTAGGGGCAACCATAAGTATATTGCCATCCATACGCTTATCTAATCCTCTGACCTTCAAAATTATATCTAGGACTTGATCCCAAGGAACACCATCTAACCTTAACGTCAGATTACCGGTTACAGAATCACTGGTAATTAAATTAAAATTATTGAAGTCTGCAATAATTTGTAAAACAGTTCTCACAGGAATGTCTTGGAAATCTAAAACTAATTTTCGACCGGTAAAGTCATCAGCCCCCCCTAAATAACCGGGCACGTTTTCAGCCGTTTCCTTAACGGTAAGAGTGAATAGATTCTTATCTTGTTTGTGTGAAAAGGTGAAGTTTTTATTAATATCAACAACCAATCTTGCATTTCGTCCATCCTTAAAGGTTTCAACACCTGTAATTATGGTACCAAAATCAGTAACATCTAATTTATATAATAAATCTTCAACTATCTGAGTATTATGAAAGTCGATATAAACTTTACCCAGTTTGTCACTTACATTAACGGCGACCATACTCTTATTTAAGTTAACGAGCAGTTGTCCCTCATTTTCTGGCCCACGTCTAAAGTCAATTGACTCTATATTATTAATATACTGCTGCCCTATAGAACTTAACTCTTCAACAATTTCTGCAGCCTGACCATAATTTAAAGTCACTAAAAATTGGCCGCCTATTATTTCCACATCAAAAATAGCTAAAGACTCTAAATTTACCATAGCAATAACTGTATCGTCTTTAGCTATGATAGTGATATTTTTAACACCTGCGTGATTAACAAAGATGTCACTAAAGCCATCATCAAAATTAACAGCATTAAAGGTAATTTCAATGTAGGCAGGCGTCATTGAAGTTTTGACCTGAGGGTGACTATTGATATCTTCTGAGAATGAAAAAACAAGCTGAATTTGATCATTGTGAATGGTGTTATAATCAATACCAGTAAAATCAGCTGCTAAAGTAAATGACGATATAAATAACAAAATACTAATTAATGTTGTTTTAATATGACAGAAATAAATGAATATTCTATAATTGTTAGTTTTTATAAATGGCATGATGATCCCCTAACCTTTCGTAGTAGATATAGTCAAATTTATTGCCGTGTCTCGCTCTACCCAACAACCCGCACCATCAGGAATCAATTCAATAATTTTCACAGTCGAATTATCCACTTCAATAATTCGACCGTTGTAAAGCCCGACATAATTATCTATAGATACACGATGTAAAGTACCATCTGAGGCTTCTAATAATGCCCAAAGGGAAGTTTGGTCACCTAAAGTCCCTCGCATTACCAAATCGCCTAAAGTAAACTTTTCTAAAGGTTGCTTTAGGCGCCGAGGATTTGGAGTTAAACAACCAGAAATTTGTTGAGTTTTTTCCTGAACAACTTCAGGTTTAGGAGCAATAAATGGGCTTCTAAGTTCCTCTGATGAATAATGAAAGGAGGTAAAACTAGGCACTTCTGGCATAGGCTCAATATACGCCTTAGTATTAGCTTTAACCTTTGCAATGTGGCTTTTTATTTCACTTATATCATCAAAACAGCCAGATAAAATGAATATACTAAATAAGATGACTCTTTTCATTGTTGCTCAACCTCCTGGTAACGATAGGTCTTTGCCTGCAGTTCTAACCGAAGTGCCTCCGCACTTAATTGAGTAATACCTATATTAAAGTCATGCAAGGTTACAATTCTAGGTAAACCTGCCACTTCGCTGACAAATTTACCAAATTGATGATATGAACCAATAACCTCAATATCTATAGGTAGCTCAATATAAAATTTTTTAACAATTTCAGGTTGCCAATTTAACTTTACAAAATCTAAACCACTTGTCGTGCCAATAAAGGTAATATCATCTAACAAGCCTGGAATTTCATGACTATTTGGCAAACTTTTCAACTGGTTTACAAAAATACTTTCAGCTTTAAGCATTTGTGCTTCAAACAACTCTAAATTAGCCGCAGCATGATGTTTAGTCTCATATTTTTTCTTTAAGGCCTGCTCTTCTAATGAGACTTCGCTTAATAAAACCCTCTTGTCACTGATTAAAAAAACATAGCCCATAAATAAAATCATAACACTAAGAAATATGGTTAATAATGACTTGGCGGCTATTGGCCAACGGCCAATATTTTCCAACTCCAAGCCATCAAATTGTGACAAATCAATATTCATTATTTATCGCCTTTAAATGCTTGTTCAACAGCCAGATCTAAATTATCAACTAACCCTTTAATACGGATGTGCATCTTAAAGTCACTTAATAATTTTCTTGCTTTTTCATCAGTAATAATAGATTCAAGTGTCGTATCAACAAATAAGTCAGATAATCCAATAGCCCTAATCATATTTGCTAAGTGATTATTTGATTCACTCTTCCCTTGGATGGAGAGGCTATTTCCTTTCTTCTCTAAACGAGTAATATAAATTCCATTAGGAATTATTTTAGCTATCTCGTCGAGTACTTGGGTACCAACATTCCGGCTACGTTGTAATTGCTCTATCACTCCAATACGCTTTTGTAATGCAATTTTTTTTGATTTTAATTCTTGAATTTTGGTTATACGTATATCAAGTAACTGCACTTCATTTTTCAGAAAGTCATTTTTTGTTTTTTGACCATCAATTTTTGCTTGATAAAAAAAACTAATCGACAAGGTAATAGCAAAAGAGAATAAACCAACCAAACTCAGCACAGAGAAAAACTGTTTTTGTTGAATCTTTAATGCTGCTTCGCGCCATGGAAGTAAATTTATATATGCCATGATACAAAACTCCTTAAGGCTAAACCTGAAGCAACCATTAATTGAGGAGCTATTGATTTTAATTTACTTTTATCTACATGCGCTGAAACGTCCATATTGCTAAAAGGATTGGCAATAACGGTATAGATGCCAAGTTCTTCTGTTAATAATTCTTGTACCCCTTCAACTAAAGCTGTACCTCCTGAGATCACCAAATAATCCACTTTTTCATAGCCACTTGAAGTTAAAAACATTTGAATGGCACGGCGAACTTGCTGAACAAGAATGGTATGAAAAGGTGTTAATACTTCAAAGTGATAGTCAGGCGGTAAGCTACCATTCACTTTTGCCGCTTCGGCCTCTTCGAATGAATTATTATAATAAGAAACAATAGAACGCGTGTATTGCTCTCCACCAAAGATTTGATCGCGACTGTAAACATTCTGTCCGCCATATGAGGCCGAAAAGAGTGTCATATTAGCGCCAATATCAACAATAGCGACCATTTTGTCTTTGGCATCTTCAGGTAACATAGGTATACATAAGTCGTATGAGCGACTTACTGCATATGACTCAACATCAATAACTTTTGCTTCAAAACCACCCGACTCAAGAGCGGCAACTCTAGCCTCAATTGATTCTGTGCGAGCAGCACTTAATAAAACATCAATTTTAGTTGGATCAGATCTATTAACATCAAGTGATTCAAAGTCTAAACTAACTTCATCGAGAGGATAAGGAATTAAGCTATCAGCTTCTATTTCTATTTGACCCGCTAACTCTTCCTCAGAAAGACTAACATCCATATAAATAATTTTGGTTATCACAGTTTGACCCGATACCGCTGCTGCAGCAAATTTCACGGATAAACTGATCTTTTTTCGTATCTTAGCGATAACATTACCTACCGCTTCAATATCCTGAATTTCCCGGTCTACCAGTGCACCACGGGGCATGGCTTCGATAGCGAAATCTTCAAGGATGTAACCTTCTTCTCCCTGACTTAATAAAACAGCTTTGATGGCATAAGACCCAATATCGATCCCAATCATCAGAGATGTCTTTTTCTTCCATAATTGGCCTAACATAAAGTCCTACTAAATATTATTTGTATATTAATTTAAGCATAATATACACATAAACACACAAATAAATTTATCGCAGAGCTTTACACTATATACTCTAACTATATTAAAATTTCGCTATAAAATGAGTTCAACGGTGTTTTCTTTCAATAGATTAATAAAAATAGGCTTGATATTATTTTTCATAGCATCACTGGCGCTAACTGCTTTATATCTGAGTATGCGGAGCGAATTGCCGAGTGTAGAAGTATTAAAAGACCTTCAATGGCAAACACCCATGATGGTCTACAGCTCTGATGGTAAATTAATCTCTCAATTTGGCGAAAAAAAACGGTACCCTCTCACTTTTGAAGAAGTTCCTCAACAACTGATTAATGCACTATTAGCGACTGAAGATGACCGTTTTTATCTGCACTTTGGTGTCGATCCTATTGGTATGAGCCGAGCAATTTTAGGCCAATTAACAGGCCAAGATAAAGGCGGTGCCAGCACAATTACTATGCAAGTAGCGCGAAATTTCTTTTTAACACGAGAGCAAACTTATATTCGTAAGTTGCGAGAAATCTTTATTTCATTTCATATCGAAAGTCTATTAACCAAAGATGAAATATTGATGCTTTATATCAATAAAATTGAATTAGGCCATCGCTCATTTGGTTTTGCTGCGGCTGCACAAGTTTACTACGGGAAAAAACTCAACGAATTATCGTTAGCTCAAATTGCTGTACTTGCAGGACTACCCAAAGCTCCTTCGGCACTTAACCCTATTCGTTCTAAGGAACGCGCAAAAAAACGACGGGCTGTCGTACTGCAACGAATGCGAGTTAATGATTACATCAGTGAAGAAGACTATAAAGAAGCATTGAGCGCGCCAATTACAGGGAAAAGGCATGGTGCCCAAATTGAATTGAATGCACCATATATAGCTGAAATGGCCCATCAGGAAATGCTCGACCGGTTCGGTAAAGAACAAGCTTACACTAGCGGCTATAAAGTATTTACCACTATAACGACAGATCTTCAATTAGCGGCCCAGAATGCCGTTATCAAAAATTTATTAAATTATGATCAGCGTCATGGCTATCGTGGCCCACTTAAATCGTTGAGACCTGAAGATGATGTAGTCGTTACTCCAGAGGTTATCAATAATCAAAGTACTTTAGCACCACCTGATATTTCAAATGAAATCAAACCGTTGACTGAGGAAGAAATAGAAGAGGTCATTAAAAACACTAATACTTACAGAACGTTAGTGCCGGCTGTAGTAACTCAGGTGTTAGAAAAATCAGTATTGATTACTTTAAAGGGTCAACAACAAGCGATTATAAATTGGGATGGCATGTCTTGGGCAAGACCGTTTATTAATGATGACACCCAAGATATTCCGCCAACAAAGGCGAGCGAAATATTCCATTACGGTGATGTTATTTTAGCGGTTCAACAAACAGATGGCAGTTATCGTTTAAGCCAATTACCAGAAGTAAGTGCAGCATTAGTGTCAATTTCACCAGATAACGGTGCAATCAAAGCTGCAGTTGGCGGTTTTAGCTTTAAGCAAAGTCAATTTAATCGAGTAACTCAAGCTAAACGTCAAGTGGGTTCCAATATCAAGCCTTTCATCTACTCTGCAGCATTGAATAGTGGCTTAACTTTAGCTAGTTTAGTTAATGACGCTCCTATAAATCAATGGGATAGGAAGACAGGCGTTGTTTGGCGCCCTAAGAATTCTCCTGAAACGTATGATGGTTCAATTAGAGTCAGGTTAGCATTAGCTTTATCTAAAAATGTCATTGCTGTTAGATTATTAAGGTTTGTGGGTTTAAGTAATATGATCAACCATTTATCATTATTTGGTTTTCTTGCTGATGAACTTCCCCGTAATGAATCTTTAGCTTTAGGCTCGGCTTCCTTGACACCGCTCGAATTAGTCACCGGTTTTGCCACATTTGCTAATGGTGGGTTTCTTGTTGAACCTTATTTTATTGAAAAAATAGAAAACTCATTTGGTGATATAATTTATCAGGCTACACCAAAACTTGCCTGTGACCCTTGTCTTGATATTATTGACGTGGAACTTGATGAAAAAAATATCGAATTTGAAGATCAAGAATCAAGTTTAGCGGTATTCTTAGACAACATTCCCACAACGGGTAATATGCCACCCAACGGACAACAATTTGTATCATCTGCTAATAAGACAAATAAGAGCTTAATTAATCAGGCACCAAGGGTCATTAGTGCTCAAAATGCCTTTTTAATAGGACAGGCGCTCAATAGTGTCATTTGGGGCGCAGATTGGAATACCAAACCCTATTGGCAAGGCACTGGCTTTAGAGCAAGAAAGTTGGGACGTCGTGATATTGCAGGAAAAACAGGAACAACGAATCAATCGAAAGATGCCTGGTTCTCTGGTTTTACTCGTCGATTGGTGACCACGTCATGGATAGGTTTCGATGATCATCAAAGAAACCTAGGTAAAACCACATACAATAATAACCTGACAAACAATCAAATTGTTGGTTCTGAATTTGGTGCGAAATCAGCTCAACCCGCATGGATTACTTTTATGCAATCAGCTCTGCCATTATTTATTGAAGAATCATTTGAACCTCCGGTAAATATTGTTTCTGTCAGAATTGATAAGATTACGGGTAAGCTCACCACAAAAACAGATAGAAGTAGTGAGTTTGAATACTTTATCGCAGGTACTGAACCAACAGAATATGTTACTGAAGACAATAGTGGCGATATTCTTGATGGTAGTGTTGATAATGAGGAAGAAGAGTTATTTTAAAAAGTACTCAATGGTTAAAAATACTTAGCGGGCTCTCAATTATCCACTAAGTATTTATTAAACGTTTTTATTGAATATTTTTAATAAAAATTTTAGATTTTCGCTGGTAGTTATACATTTTTTGCTTCTCTTCTGGCAGTTTCTCCATTGATTGCTCAATAAAACCTTTTTCCAAAAACCAGTGGGCACTCACCGTTGTTAACACAAATATTGACGATAAGTTTTGCTGTTTTGCTGCAAGCTCTAATGCATCCATTAGACGCCCACCACGATTTCCTTTTCGATAATCAGCGTTTATAGCAACACAAGCAATTTCACCTTTTTTTGCCTTTGGGTAGGGGTAAAGTGCTGCACAAGCAATAATGACATCTTCTTTTTTAATCACAGTAAACTGGTCAATTTCTACTTCGAGTAGTTCACGAGAGCGCTTAACCAAAACGCCTTCATTTTCCAGAGGAGCGAGCAGTTCCAATATACCGGCCACATCATCTATAGTGGCCGTAGATAATTGCTCTTTATGATCCTTGGCAATAAGTGTCCCAGCACCATCACGAGTAAATAATTCTTGTAATAAGGCAGTATCACTTTGATAACTGACACAATGGCAACGTTCAACGCCATTTTCACCACTTTGGATAATCGCCCTAAGTAATAACTGACGAACGTGACAGTCTTTTTCATCTAATAAAGTCTTGACCCGACGAACGCTACAGCTTCTGATTAACTGTTCTTTTTCATCAAGCAGCCCTGAAGCATCCGTTAAGGTAATCAACTTATCTGCTTTTAAGGCGATAGCAGTTTGAGCTGCAACATCCTCTAACGCTAAATTGAAAACTTCACCGGTAGGTGAATAGCCTATAGGTGACAAAAGAACAATTGAACCATAATCGAGTTGCATGTTTATACCATCAAAATCAATCCTTCTGACACTTCCGGTATATTTATAGTCAATACCTTGACGAACACCCATAGGTTTAGCGATAACAAAGTTACCGGTGCCAACTCTAATTTGTGAACCATGCATTGGCGAGTTTGCTAGGCCCGTAGTTAACAACGCTTCGATATCCAACCTTAATGAACCTGTCGCATCCTTAACCGCAATTAGAGTCTCAGCATCGGTAACCCGGATATTATTTTCAATAACTCTATCGATACCACGTTGCAGCATACGCTCTTCAATTTGCGGACGTGCGCCGTGTACCACTACAAGTTTAACCCCCAAACTATGCAGTAAAGAAATATCATGAATAATATTAGAAAAATTGGGGTGCGATACCGCTTCACCACCAAACATTAACACTACAGTTTTACCACGATGCGCATTAATGTATGGCGCTGCATTTCTGAACCATTTAATGTTATTTATATAATTATCCATGAGCTTTCTTCACTTTCCTTTTATCAAAGCATTATCCGAACGATCAACGATATAAATAGACCATTGCAACTTCATCTGCGGGATCTTTATATGGACTTTGTTCACTATCTTCAATGATATTAGTTGCTAAAGAACTTTTATCAATTAAAGTAAAACCAAGCTTGTTGAAGAATTCAGGTATGTAAGTTAAAACAATAATTTGTTGTAATTCCATCTGATGAGCAAACTCAAGTAAGTATTGAACCAAAGCGGGTCCCTGACCTAGGCCATGCATGGATTTATCGATAACAACTGAGCGTATTTCAGCTAAACCTTTTTGGTATATATATAAAGAAGCACAACCAACGACCTCACCATCAACTTCAGCAACAACAAAATTTTGAATGTCATGAATAATATTGTCACGGCTGCGAGGTAAAATTTCCCCTTTATCTGACCAATAATCAACTTGTTGATATATTTTATCAACATCGGACATTCGCGCTCTTCGTACTGAAAGTGCGGCTGCTTTTTGTGCATTTAAGCGTTGTTTAACTTGTTTTAATGCGAAAATTATTTGATCTTTACTTGGGGCACCGACCACTTGGCCATTTAAAGTATCGTTATTTCCTTGGATATCTGCCAACGCTTTCTTCACTTGTGTTCTTGATGTGCCACCCAGAGCGACACGTTTATCTAAACAAGACTCAATGGATAAATGTTGGTAAACATCTTGTTCTATTTTATTACTAAAACCCTGTAACTGAGCGACTGAAAACTCCTCTAATGCATGACCTGCCTCAATAGCAGCTAAAACAACCTCACCTACAATATGATGGGCTTCGCGAAATGGAATGCTTTTACTAACAAGATAATCCGCTAATTCAGTGGAATTTGCATAACCTTGTTGTGCGGCGGCCAAAGTACGCGCACGATTTACCTTTAAACCGTCAGCAATTAATACCGCCATTTCCATACACTCTTGCCAAGTCTCAAGTGCATCAAACAACCCTTCTTTGTCTTCTTGCATATCTTTATTATAAGCAAGTGGTAAGCCTTTCATCGTAACCATCATAGCAGTAAGCGACCCCATCACACGGCCGGCTTTACCTCTAATTAGCTCACAAGCATCTGGATTTTTCTTTTGTGGCATCAATGATGATCCTGAACTAACCAAATCACTCATTTCAACAAAACCTGCTTCACCAGAATTATAAAAAATTAAATCTTCAGCAAAACGTGATAAATGCATCATAGAAATACTTGCACTTGAAAGTAATTCTATGACATGGTCTCTGTCAGATACGGCATCTAGACTGTTGAGTGTCGCGCTTCTAAAACCTAAATTTTGGGCTAATAGATCACGGTCAATGGGATAAGCTGTTCCAGCTAAAGCACCTGATCCTAGTGGTGATGTATCTGCTCGGTACAAGGTATCTTTTAAACGACCGATGTCACGGTTAAACATTTCAACATAAGCTAGACACCAATGGCCAAAAGTAACAGGCTGTGCTCGCTGTAAATGGGTATAACCAGGCAAGACTGTATGACTTTCACGTTCAGCTAAATTTAATAAAGATTGCTGTAAATTGACTAAAGCATATAAAATATCACCGCCTTTTTCTTTGCACCAAAGTTTTAAATCTGTGGCAACTTGGTCATTACGACTACGACCGGTATGGAGTTTTTTGCCTAAATCACCTGTTTTTTCAATTAGGTTGATTTCTACCCAACTGTGAATATCTTCTGCATCAGAGCTCAGAATTTGATTAGGATCATTTTCAACTGATACCTTCAAGTCTAACAATGCGTCTTTTAAGCGTTTACATTCATCTTGACTTAAAACATCAACAGTTGTCAGTGCTTCAGCCCAAGCAATTGATCCAACAATATCTTGAACTGCCATCCGATAATCAACAGGTAACGAGTCATTAAATTTTTTAAATTGGACACTCGCTTTTTCTTTAAACCGGCCACCCCATAACGCCATAACTATTCCCCTTTGGCCTGTTCGTCTAAAGTTTTCAACGCAGCAATACGACTTGATAAACTGAATAAACGAATAAAGCCTTCCGCATGTTTTTGGTCATAAACATCATCCGCACCAAAAGTAGCAAACGCTTCTGAGTATAAGCTGTTAGGTGAGCGACGCTGAGTAACCGTCGCTTGCCCTTTATAAAGCTTCACGACAATATCACCGGTCACTTTTTCTGCTAAAGAAGCTGCAGCGGCAAGTTGTGCTTTTGCTAATGGTGTAAACCAACGACCATCATAAATAACGTGTGAAAATTCTAAACCAACAGACTCTCTAAATTTCAATGATTCTTTATCGTGAATCAACGTTTCTAATCCTTTGTAGGCCGCCATTAATACTGTACCGCCCGGTGTTTCATAACACCCCCGAGACTTCATACCGACTAAACGGTTTTCAACAATATCGATACGACCAACACCATGTGCCGCCGCCTTGTCATTTAAGTACATTAATGAATGATATGGTGATAACTGTTGGCCGTCCACTGATACTAATTCACCCTCTTTAAAGCTTAATGTAACCGTTTCTGGTAAATCAGGCGCATCTAGGGGATCAACTGTCATTGTCCATACTTCTTTTGACGGCTCACACCAAGGGTCTTCTAATTCACCACCCTCATGAGAAATATGCCAAGCATTAGCATCACGGCTATAAATTTTAGTCAATGATGCGGCACAAGAAATATCACGCTCAGCTAAATAATCTAATAAGTCTTCACGAGAAACCATATCCCATTCACGCCATGGAGCGATGACGGTAAGTTGGGGTGCTAAAGCGGCAAAACATGACTCAAAGCGAACTTGGTCGTTACCTTTACCTGTACAACCATGACAAAGTGCATCTGCACCAACTTTTAACGCCACTTCAACATGCGCTTTAGCAATTACTGGACGTGCCATCGAAGTTCCCAATAAATACTGGCCTTCGTACACAGAGCCTGTTTTAATAATAGGATAGATGTAGTCTTTAACATACTCTTCTTTAAGATCAACCACATAGCATTCGCTAGCACCAGAGGCTATAGCTTTTTCAACAATACCGTCAAGTTCTTCTTCCCCTTGGCCAACATCAGCACAAAAAGCGACCACTTCACAACCATCATAGTTTTCTTTCAACCAAGGTATAATCGCTGAAGTATCCAACCCACCAGAGTATGCCAATACCACTTTTTTAATTTTTTTCTTTGTTTCAGTCATCTTTGTATTCTCTTAAATTTAATTATTAATCTGTTCAATTTTTGGTTAACTACCGTTAGCTGAATAATGTCACTAGTACTGAATTTTGTGCCCACATTCTATTTTCTGCTTGCTGAAAAACTACTGACATTTCACTATCAAATAACTTAGTCGTTATCTCTTCTTCTAAATGCGCCGGCTGGCAGTGCATAACAATTTTAGCCCCTGTTATTGCTACTAAATTATGATTCACTTGATATGAAGCAAAAACTTCCAGCACTGCTTTCTTTTTTGCTGGGTCTTCATTACCCATAGATATCCAGGTATCGGTATAAATCACATCTTGTAAACCGATAGCATCAATATCGTTAGTGAAAATTAATCGCGCACCCGACTTTACTGCCAATGCTTCTGCCTTTCTGACCATTAAAGTACTAGCCTCGTAGCCTTTAGGTGATATTAAAGTGAAATCAACCCCTAATATTGCCGCCATAAGCATTAATGAATTCGACACATTATTACCATCACCAACATAAGCTAATTTCACCTGAGTAAGATCATCTCTACCTAATTGACTGAGGTTTTCAGTTAATGTAACAAAATCAGCCAACGCTTGACAGGGATGATATAAATCACACAAGGCATTAATGACAGGTATACTAGCATGCTCAGCTAATTGTTGAATTGAGTCATGACTAAAAACTCGTGCAACGATAATATCGGCATAGCACGATAAGTTTTTAGCATAATCACTGACTCGCTCACGCTCACCTAATTTACCATTTTGTTGACCTAAATAAAGTGCATGGCCACCAAGCTTTCTGATACCCATATCAAAACTGACATGCGTTCTTAATGAAGGTTTTTCAAAAATCATCGCTACCGATTTACCTGCTAGAACTTTACTAAAATCTTCAGGATTTTTTTTGATGGTTAATGCCAAATCAATTAAGGCCAATAATTGGCTTTTAGTTAACTGATCGTCAGCTAAAAAGTTCTTAAATGTTCTATCTTTTGAATTTACAAAAAGCTCTGATGTTTGTTCTTTTTTATTTTCTAACATAGTTTTTCTCTAAATATTTTAAACGACTAGCAGCTATAAACTAACAAGGTTGAATGCGAGTACCTATACATTCTCCGTTAAGCAAATCGATAATTTGCTCTGGCGACTGCCAACTGGCAACCGCGATACTTCGTCGTAATTGTCTCGCTGCTTGTAATGCTGCATTTACTTTAGCTGTCATACCGCCAGCAATAACACCTTCATCAATCAAGGCATTAGCTTGTTGGCTATTTAAAGATGATAAGTATTGCCCTTTTGCGTCTCTAACCCCATTTACATCGGTTAAGAGTAGTAAGTCCGCATTAAGTAATTGGCAAACAATGACAGCCGCATCGTCAGCATTTACGTTGACTAGTTCGCCACTATCGAGTGCACCAATAGAAGAAATAATAGGAAAAAAGTTTGCTTTTAATAAGGTATCAATCAACTTACTGCTTTGAGCTTTAGGAATGCCGACCTGTCCTAAACTTTGATCGCTTAATTGGCAAGACACCATATTACCATCGGTCAATGCCAAACCTACAGCCGGGATTTTCAAGCTTACCGCCGTAGCAACAATTGATTTATTTACCGTGCCTGCCAGTACGCCACTAATTAACGGCATTTGCTCTTTGGGTGTAACTCTCAAGCCATTCTTTTTGACAGTGATGAAATTTGCTTGAGCAAGCATGTCATCGACAACACAGCCTCCGCCGTGAACTAAAACAACGGCCTGATTCTTTAATTGGCTAACAACTTTTAGTAACTCAGTTAACGCAGAGTCTTTTTCTAGAATGGTCCCACCAATTTTAATCACTAACGGTTTTTTCATAACACGGCTCCTTGACTCAAACTTGAAGGTAATAAGGAATAATGACTAACAAGACCTAAAGAAATATTGAAACACTGTAATGCTTGAGAAGAAGCCCCTTTTAATAAGTTATCAATAGCACAGCTGACAACCACGACTTGCTTATCTTCGTCAACTTTCCAATGTAAATCAGCAAAGGGGGTGTAAGCAACATTCCCTATTTTTGGCCATGAACCGACCAAACGAACTAGTGGTTTGTCTTGATAAGCATTATTAAATGCTTGATTAACTTGGCTAGCAGTAACACCAGCTTTTAATTGAAGGGTAACCGTGGCCAGCAACCCTCTTTTATAGGGTGCAAGGTGAGGGTTAAAAATAACTTGGCTATCTGCTTCTTGGCTTATTTCAGGCTGGTGTCTGTGCTGCAAAATATTATAGGCAGTAAGACTTACTTCATTAAAATTAGTCGCTAATGATGCGTTCCTTCCCGCACCCGTTACACCACTAATACCATTAACAACAATTAATGAGTTTTCAATATGGAGGTTATTAAAAGTAATCGGTTTTAACGCTAGTAAGCTTGCGGTAGGATAACAGCCAGGAACAGCAATAATGTCTTTATTAATAATATCATCAGCTTGCCATTCAGCTAAACCATATTGTGCTTTTTCAAGTTCCGCTCTACTTTGGTGTTCGAAACCGTAATAGGTTGGATAATCTTCTGGTTTTTTTAAGCGAAAACCACCAGACAGATCAAAAACTTTAACACCTGAATTAACAAAAGCTTTCGCCCATTGAGCACTAAATTCATGTGGTGTAGCAAAAAAAACCGCATCTAAGTTTGCTACTGAGTCATCAAACCAGTCTTGTGAAAAAGACTGCAGCGGTGTGTCACAAATGCCCTGCCAGCGACCATGTAACTCGCTGAATTTTTTGCCACAAGAAATGCTATTTTCCGAGACAATGAGATGTTCTATCGACACTTTATCGTGATGGCATAAAAGCCCTACCAACTCGGCTCCGGCATAGCCACTTGCGCCAATTACAGCAACTTTTTTAATCTTTATCAAAACAAACCTCTAAAATGCAATCTTATTCAATTTTTTACGAAATAACCTAGGTATATCTTTCAATACTAGCAAATTCAATCTGGTAAACTCACTACTAATGACAAAACAGAACAATCTATACCTATCGTCGTCGCATTAATTGAACCTTTATCATTTTAAAGTAGCCTTATTAAAGTAGGTTATTTACACTGTAAGGGTAAGATACCATTAAACGGGTATTTATTCGACTATTTAGCATAAATATCTACCTTGTTTTTTAATTTATTTTTTGGAACTGATAAATGGACAAATTACCTAACTTTACCGATGCGTTAAAACAGCTTATCGCCAGTACGTCGATCAGCTCTACTCTCCCGAATTGGGATCAAGGAAATAAAGAGGTAATCACTATACTTGCCACTTGGTTTGAACAATTAGGTTTTAAAGTGAAAATTCAAACGGTTCCCAATACCAATAACAAATTTAATATGTTGGCCAAACTTGGCTCTGGTGATGGCGGTTTATTATTAGCCGGACACAGCGATACCGTGCCGTTTGATGAAAATAGCTGGTTATCTGACCCACATAAAGTCATGGAACAAGATAATAAATTCTTCGGATTAGGCACCTGCGATATGAAAGGCTTCTTCGCTTTTATCTTACAAGCTTGTAGAGGACTAGATAAAAATTCATTGACTAAACCATTATATATACTTGCTACCGCTGATGAGGAAACAACGATGGCGGGTGCAAGGTTTTTTGCTAATAGCCAAGAAATTAAACCTGATGTCGCCATTATTGGTGAACCAACAAATTTGATACCTGTGATCATGCACAAAGGTCATATGTCACATCGCATTAGTGTTCAAGGTAAATCTGGTCATTCAAGCAAACCTAACCTCGGTGTTAATGCCATTGAAATAATGTATCAGGTCATCGGTCAATTGCTGTCTTTAAAAGAAAAGCTGGCAATCAACTTTACTAATCAAGCATTTGATGTGATTGCTCCAACCTTAAACTTAGGAGCAATAAAAGGTGGTGATAATTCAAATCGTATCTGCGGCCATTGTCATTTAGATATTGATATGCGTTCTTTACCAGGTATGACTGATGATGAATTGATTAAACTGTTGAGTGAAGCACTAAAACCTTTAGCAGAAAAATACCCCACTCGCATTAGTTTCGAGGAATTGTATCCAAGCTCCCCAAGCTTTGAAGAAAACACCTCAAGTGAATTAGTGACCATTGCAGAAGAAATAAGTGGCCATAGTTGCTGTGCAGTGAACTACGCCACTGAAGCCCCGTTTATTCAACAACTCGGCTGTCAAACGATAGTAATGGGACCAGGTTCAATCGATCAAGCACATCAACCTAATGAATTTCTGGCTTTTTCTGAGGTAGATAAAACAAATCGTCTGTTGGTTAAAATGATTAAGCACTATTGTTTTAGATAAGCTGATATGTGCTTATAAAAATAACATTGTAAGTTCTTAATAAAGTGAACAAAAGGTAATAAAAATTTAGCTTGTGGTAGAGTTATTTACTTAATTGATTCCATAATTTTTGATTGCTTCTGGTCGCAAAAAAATCATCTGAATGCCAGCATCGAGGTAGTATGTCCAACTTTTGTCGTTCTTGATAATCTGAAGCTAAAAGCTCTAATATTTCATTAAGTCGTTTTTTTGAGATTAAGGCTAATTTTTTAGCTGTTTCAGCAAAATATAAGTTGTCACTATTTTCGATCACTATATTTTGACCAGAAGTAATAAAAGCTAGTTGCTGAGTCACAATTCGACATAAGGGCTGAAGAGGGTCTTCAGGGTAAAGTTGATTAACAATTGCGTATTCATAGCTTGCTTGTTGCTTACCTTCATTAAGGGCAGGAGTATAAGTAATACCAAAACCCTGAGGAAACATACCAGTAACTTCATAAAGAGCATTAACAAAAACTTGACTACATCTACCTCTATCAGCATTTTGGTTGAGTAATTGAAAAACTTTTGGCAGCAACTTATAATTATAATTTTTTTTTGTCGAGAGTATCATTGATGTATATATTTGAGGTACTGCTAACAAATTCCCAGTACCTGATTTAGGGTTTATACTGCTTTTAAGTAGTCGTTTTATAAAAACTAATTTGGCATCTTCGTTTTTATTAAATAGATCACGATCATCTTTTGAATTACCCACATAAACACCTCCACCTATTCCATCAAAAAGATACTTAACCGTTTCACGAAAATTAATTTGTAATAACTGCTTACGATTTTTCTCCTCTAGAACCCGATAGGGATCTAATACGCCAGACTCACCCATTAAAATCAATCGAGCATCAGGATGAAAATTACCAATATCCTGAATTATGGCAGCCATCACTAAAGGGATTTTGACTTGATTAATAAAGCGGCGGTATCCTTCTGGATCAATGCTGGCAAACTCCCTATATTGTGCTGGAGAGATATTTTCTAAAAAAGGACTAATATAAGAGTCTACAATTATGTTGTCCATGCACAATCGGTCTAATAAGCGTAAACAAAGTACCGCTTTGTATATGGGTTTATTCATCTCATTTGTAGAAGCAACTCTGCCACCTTCAGTAGGACTTAATAAGGCAATTGTTCCTAACAGCTGAGCTGATTTTCGATGGCATTCATTAATATCTTCTGATTCAGCTAAATCAATAACTTCTAGGCATACTTCTAACAGGTAAGTATTACGTTTGGTTCGATCTAACCTGAGTTTTTTCTCAAATATTTTTAGCTCTTTTTGCAAACCAGAAGAGTTTTTGAGGCGACTCAATTCAGCATTCACCGTAGGGTATTCTTGATAATATGTTATTACATGGTTAAGCACTGAGTCTTTATTTGGCCTACGATAAAAAGTTCTATCTAATAAAGATATAACCTGACGGGTAAAATGTGTTTGTTGTAATGATTTGCTCGACATTAGGTAACTTATTATATTAAACGACCGTCTTCATGCTAAATGAATACAGTCATTAAACAAGAATTCATTTTTTTAGGCAAAGTTTGAAAATAAATAATATTCCAACTTTGCATGTAAAGCATCTAATTTCAGTGACTTAGTAAGTTAGAGTTGCCCTGTCATTAGTTTCTATGGTTGAGTAAGCGTAATTGGGGTATGACAGCTTTCATCAGTTAATTCAGATCTGTTAACCATCTAAAAGTGAAAAACTTTACAACTTTCACATTCACAGCATTTCCATGTTAATGCTCGCCATTTTATTCACCATTTCATCATATTCTGACGCCATACCTTTTAATTACCAAACTAGGGATATGAACGTTAAATGGTTTTTATAATATGAACTTTACTTTTTTAAGTTAATATTATCAAGTAGTACGTTGGAATATTCTTACGGATTGACTCAACAAATCTAGCAACATTATCCACTGAGCGTAATAACTCAAACCTTAATGAAGTTGAATGGGTAAATGAATAATGCGTAAATATTATTATTATTCGTTTAACTTAACAACTAGGTTGCCCAACTTGTCATGCGTGGCCATAAACGATTAGTTTATTCCTTTGATTTTTACTTGGTTTTGTTTATTAGTCACCTGTTGACAAATTTTGGCCAAATCAGAATGCAAACCACCGGCGGTAACATCACGTCCAGCGCCAGGTCCTCGGATAATCAATGCATTATCCTGATACCAATCACTTTTAATTTGAAAAATATTGTCACAAGGAGTGATGCTGGCAAAGGCATCATCAGAAGATAGGACTTCTAGGCCGACTTCTGCACTCAGTTTATTAGTCCCGTCGTTTGCCACACAAAAACGCGCAACATAACGAATACAACCATTCTGAGCTTTAGCCTGATTAAGTTGTTGAGAAAAAAAGTCATTAAGCTCACCACATCGTTGTAAAAACTCTTTTGTTGTTAAAGCCTGTAACTCATCAGGCACTAAGTTATGACAGTGGATATCTTCCAGAGATAAAGTAAAGCCAGCCATACGAGCTAAAATGAGTAATTTACGTTGCACATCTCGTCCTGAAAGATCTTCGCGGGGATCCGGTTCAGTAATGCCTTGCGATAGAGCGTCCAACATCAATTCTGAAAAAGGTTGCCCGCCGTCATAAGTTTCAAATAGCCACGATAATGTGCCTGAAAAAATGCCTGATATCTCGGTAATTTTATCGCCACTTTGTAATAGATCCTCAATGGTATAATTAATCGGTAAACCTGCTCCTACCGTAGTATTACCTAACCATAAACTCTGATGTGATTTTGCCGTATCGATAAGATAATTATAGTGAGCTGTAGTAGATGATGCAGCCCACTTATTGGCACCAATAAGATGAATTCCCTGTTTAAATAATTCACCATAAAGTAAACTGAATTCTTCACTGGGTGTAATGTCTACAACAACAAGTTCATCATAAGGATGGTTTGCCAACCAAACTAATAATTGAGCATTGGTATAGTCCTGAGCCTGAGCCTTAAATTCAGTTAATGCGTTATTTACATCCAAACCATCAGTATTAATGAATGCTTTTTTAGAGCTTACCAAACCGACTAAATGTAAGTTCTCTAACGCATGGACAGTTGATAGTTGTTTCGGTAGTAACTCAAGAAAACGTTGACCTATATTACCTAAACCAACAACTACAAGACCAATATGACGAGCATCTTTAGTCATGTCATGATGAACATTATTCAGCAGTTCACTAGAACAAGCTTCAGACAAGACCGCAATTATACTGTGGCCATTCTCTGAGTGTACCAATTTTAGTGGTTGAGTTGATTTTAACGCCCTTTTGAATCGCGCTTTGATATCTCGATGTTGACACACTTTATGGCCAAC
>Ga0307488_10001416_pt1 | contig 19981 bp, 8 predicted proteins | sample SB02metaG_FD_202248 | JGI IMG/M metagenome (GOLD analysis project Ga0307488, IMG submission 202248) | Sea-ice brine microbial communities from Beaufort Sea near Barrow, Alaska, United States - SB 0.2 | ecosystem: Environmental > Aquatic > Marine > Coastal | place: USA: Alaska | collected 2017-05-06 | reverse complement strand
AAACGGTGACTGTTTATTCATCTTTTTCTTTTTTAAGATTTATCCACTTATGAAGCGTGTATCCAATGGTTACCGTTAGTAAGGTTATTTTTAACCAAAGCTCTACATGTGCGAATGTTGTAAACCCGACAACTCCAAAACTCATTGCGTACATTTTAATGTCTGATATGCTCATTATTTTTTATCTTTTTTTTGTAATTCTATTATTTTTCTAACTCTAAGATCTTCTTTACCTAAAGCTTTTATCTCTTTTTTAGTCAAACCTAAGTCAAGTAGCATATCTACTTGTTCTTTTGTTTTAGTTAATTTCTTCATATCGTTGACCTCCTTTGTAAGCTGTTCGTCTGGAGTTAAAACTTTTGCTGCATCAAATCCTCCGTAATAACCAAGACCTAATTCCCAAGTTGACCACCCAAGACCCAAAGCCACTTTTTGCCATAAAGCAGATCTTTCGTTAACCATGCCTCTTATATTGTTAATTTTTTTCATAACCCTATCAAGAGGTAGGTTTGTGAGACCAGTTACTATCTGAGCACCTGCTAAATAAGCAGGATTGTCTAAGCTAAAACCTTTCTCTTTCATATCTTCCATATTCCAGCTAAAGCTTCTAAGACCACCTTTTATTTTACCAATTTTAGAACCAAGCGGTGGAGAGAAACTTAATAAGTCATCAATTGCGTTTTCGTATTTAGGACTTTCTTTACCATGCTCTTCGTATAATGTCATTAAAGTATTTTTAAGAGCTACACTAGCTGCACCAAATATACCTAAACCTTTAAGTTGAGAATCAATCATGCCATTAGCTATTTTAGAAATCTTTTCGTTTTTCTTAGCATCTTTATCTTCATCATCTTCACCAAACCCTAACGCAAACACAGCTGATTGAAGCGCGTTAAATATTAAATTCTGAATAGCACCGTAGTAAACTATCTTAGATACATTAGTCTTCCAGTCTCCACGACCATTTATAAGATCTTGAGCAGCTCTTTTTTGTATACGAGCATACTGCATCGGTGTATTTGCCCAAGCTAGTATGACACGACCAGCACCTGAGGCTTGCTGCATACTTATTTTGTTTGGATTACTAGACTGCTGACTTTCTTCTGCTATTTGTCTAAAGTCCTCGAAAGCTTGTGCTTCTGCTGCTTTCTGATCCATGCCTTTAGCTACTAAAGATTTTACTCTGTTTCTATAAAAAGTAGAACCACCAGTTGCAATAGCAAAGCTATCCGCAAATCTAGTCATCACAAAACCTTTACTAAGTAAAAACGCTATAGCTGCTTTAGGTTTATTGCTTGAATCCCTTACAGCATCTGCAATCTCAGATTCACTTACGTTAATCTTAAGACCATTCCTACGTTCTACTAAATAGTCAGAATTCATAAGAGTCATAAAATCAGCCCAGAATTGTTTTTGATTTGCAAAAGCTGCACCTGCTTTCACTATATTATTATCACCCCAGTTTATAAAGTTTACCGCAGAGATGGTCTGTAATAACGCGGAACGTGTATTAAGGAACATTACAGCACCAACGGAGTTGTTTAACCAATCTAGCAGCGCCTCAGTTGTTCTATTGCCTCCTATTGGTCTATTACTACCAGCTTTCATTCTACGTATAGAATCTTCTAAAGCCTCACGCCATCTAGTTCCGTAAGCAGCTTCCATTTTATTTAAATTAGCTTCTGAAAATATAATGTCTATATTCTCTCTCCACTCTTGCTGATACTCTGCTCTATTAACTTTGTTTATGTTGTTTATAATATCAGTAGTTATGTTTCCTCCTAACCAGTCTTTGCCTGGTTTTGGATAAGGTTTACCTTTTTGTATAACTACCAACTCGTTTACGAACGCTTGCAACTCAGCATCGTTTTTTATAAAATCATTTAATTCCTTAGCATCTCTTTTAGACAAGCCTGGAACTTCCATGCCTTGCATTGTCCAAATAGCAACTCGCACCGCGTGAGAGTATGTAAATCCACCAATACCAGTTGGCACACTTAAACTTGTAGGTAATGTAGTTAATTGTGTTTTTAAAGCTTTAAAATCATTTGCTGCAGCAATTTTAGCTTGTGTTACAGCTGATTCAGCTCTATCGTAAGGATCTAGTAAATTAGTTTTAAGAAACGCCATTTGAGCATCCCCTCTTTTACCTTTGCCTAGCATTTTATATAATAAACCTGTAAAATCTTCAGCTGATGGCGCAATAAGAAAATTGTATTTTCCTTTTCCAGCTCCAATTGTTTTAGCTCTTGCTGCAGAATATTTTTTATAAGCTTCTATACCTGAAGAGTCTTGAATCATATCGTTTACGATAATATCAAAAGTTGCTTCTTTACTTGCTTTAGCTAATTGAACTTTTCCTTTAACATCTAAAACATTTAAAATTTCTTGAACTGCTTTTACGTTTCCAAAGTGATCATCTGCAAAATAAAAATCATTATAACCTTTAGCTGCCATACCTACAAACCATCCAGCTTTAGCTTCTGGTTTTCCATCTCCTAGTCCAGTTATGTTTTTAAGAGGAACACTTATACCTAAAGCTTCAAGAAACTCTTTAATAGCAGGAGCAGCCGCAGCCGGTCTAGCTGTTAATATGTAAAAATCTTTAGTACCTCTTTTTGCGTTAATATTTTCTAAAACTTTAAACAACGGTCCTTTTTTACCTTCAATAATTTTTTCAAATTCAGTAAAATCAAATTTAGCTCCTTGTGTTTCTAAGATCCCTGCTCTTTTAGCAAACTCAGTTGCGTTTATTTTAAACGTTTTACCATCAGGCATTTCAACACCTATCAGGCTTTTTGAGATAAGTAATGTGTCATCTAGATCCATTACGTAAGCTTTTACAACTTCCGGATTTAATTTTCTACCATTAGCTAAAGCTTTGTCAGTTTTTTCTAAAGCAGCAATGCTCATAGGAACAGTAATATCTCTATCGTACTTTATAGCTTTAGGTAATATGTTATTATTTTCTTTAGAAGCTTTAGCCATTCCAGGAGCTAATTTATCATAAGCTAAACCTAGTTTTCTAGCATTTTCTAAAGTTATGTCACCGCTAAAAAAATCTTTAAGTAATTTTTTCTGTATATTTGTTGGCAATCCATTTGTGCCAAAAAAGTATTCAGAGAACGTTTTATTTTCAGGTAAAAATTTATAATTGTCTAAATTTATATCAGATTCAACTAACCTTATCAAAGAAGCTGTTCCTTCTGGTATCTTTAAATCACCTGACAGTATTCTAGGAACCATAACTTCCCAGAAAAAATCAGGCATAGATCTACCGTATTTTATATTTACTTTATTATCGTCAGCCATTGTTAGCGGTCCCTGCATGTATGTAGCTGAAACAATTTTAAACACTTGTTCAACATTTCCGTTTATAGCTGCGTCTAAAAGCATGCTACCTACATTGTTTTGAGGCATGTTATGCTCTTCCCTTATTTCCACATCAAAGTCTATTTCGCCTTTACTGTTTAATGGTAGGTATAATATGGGAGGACTTATTCTCATTAGACTACCCATATCGTTTTGCGCATCATCTAACATCTGTTCGAATAAAAAAGATAACTCAGGTTTCTTTTTTAAAAAACTTTGAACATCTATCCAATAGTTTTTTAGATAATCTAATTTTGCATATTGGGCTGAAACAAAGCCACTACTTTTTGTTGTTTTAACAAACGGTTTAGATAATTTTCTATCTTTATCCTTATATGGATTTCTATAAATTATATCATACTTCTTATCGCTTTTAGGTATAAGCCTATCAAATATTTTAGTAGATCCCATGCTAGATCTTCCTAAAGAACTAGTCGTAGATTTTCTTATTATTTCTCTATACTGTGGATACTCTTTTAAAAATACATTTATAGCATCCGTCATTAAATCTAGATTACCACCTAACATTTTATAACCTGACTTTAAAAGAATATTTTTATCTGCATCTCTTTTTTTACCATTTATAGTTCTAGCTGGTAAAAGCGGTAATCCAAGAAACTCTTTAACGTCACCAAGACTTTTAAAACCTAAATCATTTAATTGTTTTACGCTGTAGTTTGATAGAGTTGAGCCAGTTATTTTACCAGTACTTTTTTCAGCAGCCGTTCTAACGTCTCCTGCTTTAACCTCTCTACTGGCCATAGCTTTATTCTTGCCGGCTGCAATATCTTGTTTTGTTTCTAAGCTTAAATCAATCTCTGCTCTTACAATTTCATTTGTAACTAATTTACCGTACAAACTAGCAATAGCTTTTAAAGCTTGAGCCTGTGGTGATCTAGCGTCAAATCCTTCAGCTTTTTTACCTTCAACAATACCAAATGCTTCCAAGAAATCGGCTTTGCTAATTCCTTTGTTTAATTTAAATGGAGAAAGTCCAGCGCCTTTGCTTAGTCTAGCTTGTTTAGTATAAAAAGCATTAAGTAATCCTTTTGGCACGCCAGTAGATGTACCTAAGAGCTTCTCTGTTGCAGCTTCTACTACCGCCCCTTCTGGTAATATCTTTAATAATTTATCCGCGTTCTTACTAACAAATTGCTGAATAGCAGTTGCATCGCCTTTAGACAAATTAGCCGTCGGACTAGTTAGTTTTTTAACTGGTATACCAATTTCAGCTGCAATAATTTCAGGAGCTAAGTCACCAAGTTTTTTAAACGTTAGATTTTTAGGATCAATGTCTTCAATCTTTTCTAGTATTTGCTCTTTAATTTTAGCTACAGCTTCGTTAGAAATAAACGAACTTGGTTTTATTTTACTTGATGTATCTTTTGTTTCTTTAGCAACAGTTGTGTCTTCTGCTGCAACATCTTCGGCAGCTTCTATTCCTTGAGTGATTCCCTCTTCAACTGACTTAATGCCTAATCTTTGAGCTAGGCTATTAGCTCTTAAAAAACCTCTATTAATAATAAACTTCTCTAACTCTTGAGTACCATTGTATTCGTTTATTGCCATTGTCTGCAAATCTGAACGCATTGAATCCTGGAACTCTTGTCTAGTTACATTTCTTTTAGCGTCATCGGCTATAGGATCGTACAAAGCCTTAGTTCTATTTGTAACTATTTTTTCAACTAATGGTTTTATACTTACTGTTAGTTCGTTTTCTAACCTTACTTGTTTAGCTCCTTTTTGAAACGGTTTGCCAAATTTTTCAGCTATAACTCTACCTTCTTCTTCAAGAGCTTTTATTTCATTAATAGTTTCGCCTATGGCTTTATCTTGCTCCGGCGTAAAAGTGGTTTCTTTACTACTTTTACCTTTTGCAGTTATAACAACCTCTTCATTGACCATGTTCATGTCAACCTCGTCTGGAACTACATAATCTTTATCTTGTATGTCTTTTACATCTTCAATGGTTAACGTACCATTTTTTAACTTTGTAGCCATTTCAAAAGCAAAAGCAAGTATATCTTCCTCTCCATTAAAATTATAATCGTAATCTGTGTTTGAAGCTTTAGAAGTTGCAATTCCAAGCATTTTTCCAAAATATCCTAAAAAGCCAGTTCCTTTAGCTTTTTTTAGATCTATTCTAGTATCTGCAACCTCTTCAAAAAAGACCATCATTACTTCATCAGCATCTTTATTTAAAGTTCTTGCAATAATTCTAGTATGAGCTTCTGGATTTGTTTCTTTTACGTAAGATAATATAAGATCTTTTAGCTCTTCAAAAGCGGCTGGATCTGTTCCTATAGCCTCTGTAGCTATAATGTGACCTAGCTCATGTAATTGAGTTTTACTTCTTTCATTAGCCACTGAATTCTGAACTGATGTTACAACATCGTATACTTTTTTACCTGTTTTAACATTTACCGATGGAACGTTAAAGCCGTTTAAAGTTCCGTCTTTTATTCCCTCAGTAAACTCTTTAATAAGATCATCCGCCTCTTCTTTAGTAATACTATTATTAGGATCAGCAGCTCTAGCTAACATCATTTTAGTAAACTCTTCAATTGCCCCTGTATTAGTGTCAGAAACGTTGTAGTTAACATCTATACCAGCTCCAGCTAATGCTTTAAGTGTAGCTTGATCTGATTCTAAAGTAGCTTCTAGTTTTTCTTTAGTATGTAATTGTTCTGCTTTTCTATTTATTTGCTCTTTAGAAGGGTTTCCAGGATTATCAATTTGTAGCAATGTTTTAGCCTGATCTTTTAACGCCTTTTGTTTCTTTTTAGTTAAAAGACCAAAGGTGTTTGTAAAAGCAACTTTAAATTTATCAGCCGCATTTTCTAAAGCGTCAAACTCAGTGTTTAAATCGTTTATTAACTTGTTTTTAGTTTCTGAATCTAAAGAATTATTTTGTTGCACCGATTCTGCTTCTACTCTTAGTTGCTCTTGTCTTACCGTGGTTTCAGCTAAAAGATCTCCACCTTGCTTATTTAAGTTGTTAGTAGCTAAGTCTATTCTTTCTTTAGATATCTCGTTGTTTTGATCTATCAGCTTTTGCTTCATAGCTGCATCTCTTTCTTTTTCTGCTTTGGTAAGTAAGGGATTTTGAGCAGATCGCGAAAGTATTTCTATAATCTTCAAATTAGCTCTAACGTCTGAATTTGTTTTGTAGTCACTTAAAGCTGCGGCAAAAGCCCCTTTGAAATAAGGCATTCCTGTAAAAACTGAACCAAACATTCCACCTACTGTAAAGGCTTCTAACCCACCTTGATTTGCGGGTCTTCCATCAATAAAATTTTGAAATACATTAGTTGTCCATTCACCACCTGCGTCTACACCAACAAGACCTATATCTAATGGAGCGTTGGTTTTAATATTTCTAAAGTAATTCTTCCAACCGTCAAGCAGTTTTCTTCTACCAAAATCGTTAGCACCTCTTAAAGTACCACGTAGTATTAAAGCAGTTGGAGCAGCTCCAAAAACAGCTTCAGCAGCACCAAAGCCTAAGGATTGTAAAAACACAATATCTTTATCATAAGAACGACCACCGTCTTTTTCAGATTCTAATTTTCTACCTGCGTCATATTCTGCAGCAGTGCCCATACCAAGAGCATATATACCACCTTGGCCCGTATAGAGAGCTGTAATAATAGGTGCTTGTTGTATTGATTGATCTATTGCAAATTCTCCAAAATTATCAAGACTTTTAAAAGCGTCTTTAAAACTAATTGGTTGGTAGTATTTATTAGCTACAAATTCTTTTACTTCCGCTAATTGTTTTACTTGGTCTTGAAAAAATGTCTCATCTTCTCCTCCTGTATCGTCCAAATAATTACCAACTTTTTCTAAAAAAGCAGCAGGATTAGCAAAAAGAACACCGTAAGAACCTAAGGCTAAATCAGTCATTCTTTTTTCAAATGGTTTGTACACGCGACTCAAAGCATCTAGCTGAACACCTGAATCGTCAAGATCCGCTATCATGTTAGTATAATCAGTTATTCTATTTTCTAAATCAACTTTTTGATTAGTTACACTTAAGGTTTGGCCATTGTAATATTTTACAAGATCCTTATAAACTGTAGTTAATTCTTTATATTTAGATACCTCTTCTAAAGTAGATTCACCTTTTTTTCGTTTTTGTAAAATGGTTTCTTGAAGAGTTTTAATTTCATCTTGCCTTTTTTCTATAGCCTCTTTTGAAGCTTTAGTGGCTTTAAGTAGCTTAGAGTCTTTAAACTCCCCAAGATCTAAAGCTAGTTCTTTTCCAAAATCCTCTACTGTCCAAGTGGCTATATCTCTTCTTTCAACTATAAAATCGGCTATTATATTCTGTTTTTTAGATCGCTCTTCTTCAGGAATATTAAATATAAAATTACGAGCATTAGACATTTTTAATTCTCTAGCCTGAGTGTTAAACATGTTTTGTCTAGCTCTATATTCTATTTGTTCTTTAGTTGGTTTTGGCGCGCCTTTTCTTACTTTTTCGTTTAATTGATCTTCAGCCTCTTGTAGCTTAAGTGCGTTGGCTGTAACTGTTGTCGTTGTTGTAGGCATATATCCTGTCATAGAAGAACCACCACCGCCTGATGTAACTTCTGTTACAGCAAATAAATCTTCATTGTCATATATTGAAGCATATAAATCATCAAATTGATTTTTCTGCAAGTCTGTAGCTTCTATAAAACTTCTAACCAACTTATCATTTTCGGTTTCTTCACCCGCTTTAACGATTCCTACGTTAGATTTTCTTTCTTCTAAACCTATTTGACCAGCTTCGCCATCACCATCAGGGTCAAAAACATCATAATTTTCACGAAAAAGTATTTCAGAGTTTTCAAGAGCGGTTTGAGCATCTATAACCATAGCTTTTTCTACAGCATTGTTTATAGCTTTTACATCTTGAGTACCAACATTTATATTTAAAGTTTGATCTGAAGGTAGATCTGGATCATTATTCTTTAGAGATTCTAATTGTCCATCTCCAGAATTTAAATTCTCGGACGCTTCCGGTGTAGTTGTTGCAGGCGCATCCTCCTCCACAACAACTTCTGTCTTTACCGCTTCTTCAACAACTGGCTTACCCCATTCATTATCTACTTTCCATTGTCTAATAAGCTCTGCTTTTTGAGGGTTTGAATCTGGAATAGACGCTGTATATTTTTCTAATTCGTTCATTTAATTTAATTTAAATTGTTATCTTTTAAAAACTTTTGTGCTTTTGCTTTTTTAGCTTCTTCAATATCAAACACCGCTGCGTCTTCTTTTACCGTGGGCATTTGATCTGTAACAAATTGCTTTAAATAGTTATTAATAAAATACTCGTTATATTTTTTTTCAAATAAAACTTTTTTGCTCTGCTTTAGTGGTAAGTCTTTTTCATAGCTCCAACTATCTGCGCCTGCGTTAGCATTTTGAGCCATCTGATCGTCCTCTTCAACACTTGTGTCTTTAGATATATAAACGTTCCAAGCAGCTATTACGGATTGCTCAGAGCTCATTAAACCAGCAATCTCAGCGTTTACAAAAGGAGTAACTTTTTTAGCAATTTTGTCCATATCAAATTGAAGCATGTTTCTTCCTTTTCCATTTCCTAATTCTACAATTTCATAGTCATAAGTACCATCTAAGTTTTTCAATGTAAACTCATCACTAATTTTAGCATTTGGAGTTAATTCTTCATTTTCTCCCACCATGTCTGGAGCAAACAAACCCACTTCAGTAAGAAGTCTTAGCATATCTTTATTAATTTCTGGTGTAGAAGCAACCAAAGAGGTACCTGAATCATTTAAAGCATTTAATGCAGAACTATTAATGATTAAAGGACTACCAAAAGCAGGTCCCATAAAAACAACCTCTTGAGATCCTTCAGGTAATAGATTTAAATAAGCCTCATAACCATCGGTTTTAGAAAAACCAGGTCTACCGTTCATTAGACTATTGGCTACGCTATATCTATAGTTGTTGTTTGGATCAAAAGTACTTTCTTCTGTTACGCCTAATTCCGCCATTATTGAAGCTAAAAAATCTAAAGAAGCTTGAGGTGCATCTTCTAATTGTTTTAACTGAGCTAATTCCATAGAACAGTGCTCTGACTGGCACTTACCTGTTTCAATAGCTATTTTAATCTGCGCATAAACTTTACCTGCGTTTCTGTAAGCATTGTCTAATAATTGAAAATTATAGTCACTTGTATTAGCGATAAAATCTTTACTATAGGCAATAGCATTACTTTCATTAAATTGCTTTAAATAAAGATTTTGAAATAAGTTTTTGTTTTCCATTTTTGTTTTTATTATGAGCTAGTGCTTCCAAAAGCAGAACTTGCAATCCCACCTAATGTTCCGAGCATTCCAGTCATTGCACCTGTTTTATCCATTCCTGCTTGTGCTTCCGCTTGTCTTGATGCACCTAATAAAGAGGCCGTTCGGTCTAGCTGCTGCATTTCTCTTTGTTCTCTTTGACCAAACTCCCAAGCTTCTCCTTGTTGAACTCTTTGTCCTTCTCTCATTAAAGCATCTTGTTTTTGTTTTTCCCCTGCTGCTCGCTTATCTTCATTTTGTTTTTCTTGCATTTCAATACTTGCTGCAACGCCTTTCTTAGATCTTAATGCCGCTTGTGCTAAAGCTGTAGCGCCACCTGCACTTGCTCCAGTTGCTCTTAATGTATCTAAAGTACTAGCTAAAGCTATATCAGCTTCTTCTATTTTAATTTCTGCAGCTTTAGTTGCTACTGATAGATTTGCAAAAGGATTACTTATCATTCCACTCATGTCTTGAAATGGATTTACTATGTCTTGTCTATTAGCTTCTAGATTATTTAATTTACCCTGAAGCATCATTCTTTCCATGGCTGCTTTTTTTTCTCTTTTTTTAGCCGCATTTGAACCTATGATCCCAGATGCTATCGAAAGTCCTCCGCCTATTATTGCTCCCCACATATTTTTTTATTTTTAATATCCATTGTTGTAAATGTATTCGCTTTCTACAGAAAATAATGTTTTGCCTCCGCCAAAATCTGTCGTAGTATCTGTTTGAAATTTAAATTCTTGATAAAAACCTTTTACTCCAGTTATTTGATCTCCAAAGTGTACCTCTCCTGGACTAGGTAAGCTGTTGTTAATTAAATTAGCAACGTATTTGTTTTCTTTTCTGTTAAAACCAGAGTAATATTTTTCTACACCAGGACTTGTTGTTCCAAAAACAGCTAAGTAATTAACTTGAGAAACATAAGCGCTAAAAAACAATGTTGCGTTTATTAAAACATTAGCGGCTTGACTTAGTACTAAAGCACCTGATGCTGTGTTGTAAGAAACTACAGTTGTACCTGGTACTATACCAGACCCCTCAACCTCGGCTCCTGTAATAATTTGAGTTGCACTGCTAATAGCTAAAGACACATTAACACTAGTTGATGCCGCAGATGTTAAAGCTTGACTTTGAACTATAGTGTATTCGCCTTGTCCATAGCTATTAACAAAATCGCTATAATCAAAATCAATTCCCCAAGAACCGTTTGGATTTCTATTTTTAAAAGTAGGATCTGATCCACTTTTACACCCCCAACCGTTGCTACCTTCGTAAGCTATAGTTTTAAAAGTTTTTGATTTTGTAGGCTCCGGATTAAATATAAAAGTTATTCTTGCCCCAGTGGTTACTCCATAAAATTGAGTTCTATTAACCTGCGGTTCATAGTGTCTATATAAATTTGCAGACGACCCAAAAAAGAATTTTACATCAGCAGTGTAAGTTCTTGGAGGTGTAAGAACAAGTATATTTGTAGCTGAATCAAAACTCACTACAGACCCAAGGGGTATATTGCTACCACAAGGCGGCGTTACACAGCCACTTACTGAGGCTCCTGGTACTATGTTGCCGTTAATAGTGCCTGGCAATAATTGGAAAACTGTTTGAGGTTGAGGAGCTGTTGTGTTTCCTGTTGTTACAGCAAAAGCGGTTTCACCTGCTGTTTTCACTGTGTAGAATTCATTTCTTAAGCTAAACATTTGGTCTGGTTCATAACTGTAAAAACTCACCCATCCTTTTACAACCTCGTCAAAATTTAAAGTTCTATAAAAAGTATTATTACCGGCAGATTGCATAGAAACAACATATTCTTTATTGTGTATATCCCAACCGCCAAGAACTTTTCCGTCAAATCCAGCTTGATTTATTATATTTAAATCATTTCTGAAAAAATCTTTCATACCGTAAGATGATATTTCTTCTATTCCATTCGCTCCTAGCCTTAGTATTGCATTATTATTAGCATCTGAAAAATATTTATTACTTGCATATGCCGCAAAGCTTTCTGGATTAGTAGATATTCCATATTTGCCGTTATAAGGTTGTATAACACCTATAACTAAATTACTTGATGTCACAGATCCTCCACCTTCAGCAGAGTATATAGCGTCTTTATCTATTAAAGCTCGACTAACTTTTAACTCTTGAAATACAGTTAAATTGGTATCTTCTGCGTATAGTTTTTGTATTGACCCATCTGATGGGTCAGCAGATTTAGTTATGTCTTCTCCTACTGAAAAAACATTTGTTTGATTTATACCAGTTCTCGAATTGAATATACCAGAATATATAATAGAATTAAATCTTCTAGTGCCTAATGGTTCTTCTTCAACAATGTATGCTTTTGCTCCAAAATCTACAGATGTATTATTGTATCCACCTCTAATTCTAGATTCTTCAATTGCCCAAGTGTTAATGTCACCTGTGTCCGACTGAGGCAATACAGGATACCCTCCAATACCTGTAGAGCCTCCGGGTATACCGAAAGAACCATTCCATATAGGTTTTTGAGATTTATTGACTTTCTTTAGAAGAAATGTATTGAAGTATTTTACTTCTATTATTGCACCTGCCATATTTAATTATTACTTATTTTTATAATAAATTACTTTATATTATGTCCCAGTTTAAATTGCTGTAATTAGTAACATCACACTCTACGCCTGTATAAACCGCTTGCAAGTAGTTGTCAGGTAAACCACTAGATCCTGAGCCTCCATCATGTTCACATTCTGTTGGGCAGCTGTCTAACCAGCCATCATCTTGAGCCGGAAGGTTAGGGCCAAGCCCGCACCAAGCAGAGTAATGAAACATATCTAAAACTTTTTGTTTGTCTTTGCTGAAATACCATGGACTTCCCAAAGTAGGGTTGCCTGTTGGTCGCCCCCACCAAGGAGAGTACAAGCCCATTGCGCTTATCATTCCTCCAAACAGATAAATTTTATTTCCTACTGCGGCGTCTGGTAGCGCAGCACTACCTGTAGTTACATTTCCATTAACCTGTACTCTGTACTCACCGTTAGGCAATAGCACCCACCCGTAATTTGCTGGTGAATTTGTTAAAATTGTCATAGAGTCGTCTAAATTGCCATCATTAGGTGGTAACCAATTCCACCAAGTTGCAGGCGGAGCGGTTGGTAAAGTACCGTCAGCAGGCCCAAACCAAACTCTTTCAAATGAAACTGGTTCTTCTCCAGAATCTACACTAAATTGTATTACACTTACGTCATTACTAGTAAAAATTCCACTGCTAGCCTTTTCAAGTTTAGTTATAGTACCTATCGTATATGCCTGTATAGGTGTAGTTCCGGCAAAATTCAAAACATCAGAATCAGTGTCTTTTATTACTTTATTATTGTAATTATCAGGAGTTAGCCAAGGTATTACTATAGGCGGAGCTCCAAGAGGTAGGTTGTTAGGAATTCCAGAATATTCTGTTAAAGAAAAACTTTCCCTTGACCAACTGCCACTACCGGTAAAAGTGTCGTTAAAAAAACCGCCAGCATAAATAAAATAACCCTCTTGCTCTGGCAATAACCCTGGTATACCTCCAATGGTAGTATCTATTATAGTGTAAGGATTTCCTGCAACTTTTGGTATAAAGGGCGTATAAACTCCTTGAAGAGCACTAGCGGTACTTGATCCTCGCCATAAGTGGTATGGATTATTATTCTGCTGCATGAGATTAGAATTGCAGTTAAAATTTTCGTTACCTTCAGCGGTATAAGCTACTTGATTTTTTACAATATCTGTAGGGATATCCAACGACATGTCCACCTCTATTATAATATCTTGGTTATCACCTGCGTCTTGAACTCTTATTATTACGTAATAAGTCAAAGCTCTAAGCCCAGGTTCTTGAAACATGTTATTTATCAATGTTCCGTTCGGGGTTAGACTAAATATTGGAGACCCGTTAAGCAACGAGTCTTCCGCTGACTCAGCAAAACTACCTATTTTTTGTCTAAATATAAAAGGGGAAGGTGGACTAAACTGCGTAAATCCAACATAAGCTTTATCTAATAAAACTAAAGCAGGGTTATCAGCTCCGTTTTCGCTTTCTAAAGATAATATATTTTGTTCATTTCTTTTCGCTTCACAAATAATAATATTAGGAGACAAAGGTATGTTTGGAGGTGTCAATGGAGATCCAGGTATTTCCGATTCAAGCTGAGTAACTAGCGTAAATTTAGGTATTACATTTCTCAAACTAGCTGTTTGCGTTATCTGACTAACTTGCCCTCCAACAATTGCGTTAAAATAAAATGTAAAATTTCTTAATGGATTAGTTTGCTCTCCAGCAGCATTATACATATAAAAAATCTTATCGTAATAATTTATTGAAGGAGATATTGCGGTTGTATCATCTGTAGTTTGAATCTGCCATGGCCCAACTCCAGTTTGGCCTGCGCTTGTATCCCTAAGCCTAAAATAATCTTCTGTTGGAGTAGGAGAATTTGTATATACTGAATCGCCATTACCGTTTTTTACGTCTAATAAAAACAATCCATCACCATTAGCTACTTGAGCTGTGGTAAGGGTTATATCGGCACCAAAATCATTAACTAAGTTAAAAGGAGCTTGCAGTATATCAGACAATCTAGGGAGACCTTCATTGAAAGTATCATCATTCCAACCGCCAATGTTACCAGCTCCTGGCTCAGATTGATTATTTATTATGGTGCTGTTAAGATCTGAAATTAATCCAGATGTAGACGTTTCCCAGAAAATATCTAATAAGCTTTCTACTGGCTCTGTTTCATACACTGCTAAATATTGAATACCAGGTTTAGCTAGTATAAAAGGAGGTCCTGTGGTTGGATTAATAGAAGGTACAAAAGTAAGTATTGTTCCTATAGCTAAAGTAACATCAAAAAAGTCATTTTGTCTTTTTAACTGTATATTATTGGGGATTGTAACAGTATCTACTTGAAACACAAAAACACCATCTGGTAAATCTGCTCCAAAAACCAAATCTCCAACGTTTATGGTTCCTACTATTTCTTGCAAAGGAACTAATAAGTTTTCACTAACAGCAGCTTGAACCTTAGCAGAAGCAGGCGCATAATTTGTTTGCGAAGTTTGGCCTATTTTAGATTCAGTACTTATTCTTGCTAGTAATGGATTTGAATCTAATGAATAAAACTGAGGAAAATAATTTGGTTGAAACGGCTCAAGAGGATTATAATTAAATAAATCAAAAATAGTTGATATAGTAGAAACAGTATCAGAATTAGTATCTGGATAGTATTGAGTGCTTGAAGCACCAGGATTAGTGTCTATTATAGTATCAGCAGTATTTTGTACTCTACCAAATAGTTGAACAGAACTTCTGAATTGTTTTTGATCTGGTCCTACTTCATTTAAATCTCTAGGTACTTTATTTATATTATCATTTATTAAAACAGTGTGAGATGTATTACCAACTTCAAGTAATTCATCTTCTGGGTAGCCGGACATTATGCCAGGTAAATATACATTGTAATATTCTTGCTCTGTTTGTTTTACAACCACCTTGTAAGAATACCACCCTAAAGGATTATAAGCGGTGTCTGTTATATCACCGTTATAAATATTAGTTGTTATTGGTTCATTAATTAAAAGCTTAATAGAGTTACCTCTCCATTCGTCTTTGTCCACACCTTCGTCTATATATGGAGAATACAACGTAGATCCTATATATGATATACCGTTTACAGTTAATTTTGTTTTATTATTTGAAAGAATTACACTTGATTGTCTACCGTATCTATCAGATAAAACAAACCCAACTTGATAGTTTCTATTTGTTTTTACAGAGTGATTTGGATATTCCACAACACTAGTGCAACTTTCGGTGTTTGCCCCTGGCTCAATAATAAATAGTATAGCGCCATTAGGCAAAGTAACAGCTTGATCTAAAGTTATATTTGCAACTCCCGTGCTACTTCCAACTTGACCATTATCATCGGTGCTTGTTATTAATGTTCCAATTGGTATGTTAACTCCATATGTTGATGAAGTTATAGTCATTCCAATAAACAAGCCATCTGGTGGATTATATAATTTAGTGAAATCTATTTGTATTATAGTACCCGGCGGAAATGTGCCACCTGCAAAACCAGAGGGAGTTGAGGCTTCTATTTCTCTTGTTTCAAATAAACATTTTTCGGTAACAGCTACGTTATAGTTTATAAATAGCGGAGGATCAATCTTGTCTATAAAATTACCATACATTACCCTATTACCAGCTACTTCTTGAGCTAAAGCTTTTACGGGCACTTTGTCATATACTCTTATTAATTCAGATTCAGGAATTGTTTTTGTTGGTTTTGAAGATCTATAATTGTAATCAAAATAATTTACATCGCCTACTATTAACAAAGATCCATTTTCAAGACCAGGGTTAGGTATGTCTTGATCTAAAGTTATTGATCCTGAAATAGGATTATTTACATTATCTGGAATAAAACTTGCTAAAGTAGTAACAACCGCCGGTGTAGAGTTTTCATTTGGAATATTTATACCTTTAACTATGTCTCCTACATTTAAAAACCCTCTAATATTGTCTACTCCTATAATTGTTCCAGCTGGAATTATACCGGCTGGAATAGGCTGGTCACCTTTAATTAAGCACGTGCCTGCTTCCTCTAAAACATCTTGAACTGGTATAGTTTCAATTGCTTTAACAGATAAGCCATCTGATTCTTTATATAAAATGTCTATAGACTTTAACTTTAAAGCCTCTAGCATATCGTAGTTTGTATACGGTAAAGGTATCCTAAGATTTATATCATTTACTTTATTTTCTACAAAATAAACAATTGTACTTCTGTAAGCCTCTTCTTGATCATCTAAGTCTTGCACACCCTCTTTTTTAACATACATAAAATACCCGTCTTTTTTAGGTATAAAAGCTATTTGAGTAAATGGTGCAAATATAGAATAAGTGTTATCTTGATATTTAAATCTATAACTAAACCTTACGAATTTGCTTTCTAAATAATCCTTATCGCCAGAAAACTCAGAATTGTAATAAGGGTTTGGATTTATTATTATTTGGTAAGTTTCGGTGTTACCGGCTATTTCAGGAAAAACACCGCCAGTTATAGTTATTGTCCAAGTGTTTCCAATAGGATCGTATGTAGGAGGTGTTACAGTACTAAGCTGAGCACCGGCTATTGTGACTATGTTACCACCGGCTGAAGTTATATAACCTATAGTTGCGGTCGTACTATATACCCCATTAGGATTCATTATATCACCCACAACAGAGCCTGCGTTTAACGTTATAGAATTTGCTGATGCATAAATACCAGTTTTTCTACCTAAGCCTCCATTTGGTAAAAACTTGCTACTAACATCCTTCATAGTTGTTTCATAAGGTACTGTAGCTCCTGGAGCTAATACACTTTTTTGAAACAATTCCATACATTGGTATGGATTATATTTTGCTACAGATATTTGATCTTCTGTTATGTAGTATGTGGGGTTTTTATTTATAGCATTTGGATTTGCTAAGAGAACATCAATTACTCTTGGTTGGTTTCTATTGTCTGTCCAAAACAATAAAGACTCTAATATGTTTACCCCTGTTATTAAGTTTTGTTGAGAAAAATTTAAAAATGCCCCTCTAACTAAAACTTTAGAAACTAAAGTTAATGTATTGTAAGACAGTATAACGTGCTCTGCTATAGGGTCAAAATCATTTCCAAAGTTAGCATTTGTGTTTTGGTTGTTCGTAAGAAATAAATATACGGTGCTATCTACTTCGTTAGCAAAATGACCTATACACTTTAAGGCGCCTGCATTTGAAAAATTATCTATATTAAGAATTTGTATATTTCCTAATACGTTTTCTAAACTTCCAACCGTAGATGTGGTACTCCCGTTACCTTCTGACTTACTAATTTGAATATTTTCTGCAAATCTATATTCACCGTTTGGTATAATACGAGGATCCAAGTCTCTATTCATCTTGGATTTTATAAAAGTATTTTGAACTTTAGCCATTAAATTTTAGTGTTTAATCCATTTAGATTTACCTCTCATTACCTGAACTATCTCGTCAAGCTTAATGTTAGATAACCTTATTTTTGCGTTTCTTAATTTAGCTCTTCTGTCTTTTTGAAGTCTTTGAACTAAGTACTCTTGTTGACCGGATCTTGTAGATATTATAGAATGTAATATAGACGCATATAGAGCATCTTCAGCTAGCTTTGGCACTTTAGTATCTTTGTCATATCCTAAACCGTCAGATATGTATTCTAAGACTATTAGTTTTCCAACTAAATTGCTAGAAAAAGACATCTTGCCTTCTCTTTCATTCATGTTAAACCAGCCATTAGATTGAGCTAGTTGCGGATCAAGACCATATTGTCTTCCCCAGTTCCAGCTACCTTCAAATCCATAAGCATTTTGAAAATCAACTGCTTGATCTATGTTATTAGCAAACTGGCCGTTTAACAAATTATCATTAGCTCTTTTCCATCTTTCCTCTGTCAAGGAAGTTCCTTCAATGTTTTCACCAAAGTTATCTTGCGTTGGTACACCTACTTGATCTTGTATAGGTGTTTCGTAAGGACTTATTGTAAGATTATTTGCTGGATATATAATTCTTTTGACTCCTAGTTGATCTATGAAAGATACTCTTACATAGTTTACATAATCTTGAGGTAGTATAACACTTAAGCTTGCTGGTATATTTAATTCTTGAGAATGAACACTCTTTAATGTGTCGTAGCTAAATTCTTGTAAACTTCTTTTAGCAAAAAATAATACATCTGATTTTTTTGCAGTTTGTATTAGCTTTCCATCCCCCACGTACCCAACCATAAAATTGTCTATAGCATCTGAGAGTTTTATGTACTCGTAGCTTCCGTAATTATCTTCAACCACTTCGCCATACGCTTTTTCGGCCTCTGTAGATCCATATTTACCTCCGCTTAGTAGTTTTAATTGAACTACTATATATAAACCAACAGCAGGTTCTAGACCAGCTGGAAACACAATTGTATTATTTACAACAGTAAACGCCGTCGTGTATTCAACGTATCCTCCAGGTAAACCAGAAGTGCTAGTATATAATTTAAAGTTATTTAAAGCATAGTTTTCATCGTTTGGATTCCAACTACCTAGTATTAAGTTAGTATCAAATGTTGTAGCAAAAGAAAGCAAAACGCCGTCTCCTCTAAAACCCTGAGCTCCTTGGTAATATTGTTGGTTAGTTTCAGTTATTAAACTCATTTACTTAAGATTTTAAATTTACTTCTGTTGATCTAGATTCTTGCTCTGCTGTTTGTATTATTGTAGGATCATTTATAATAATACCACAATATCTTAATATGTTTGTTATCAAGTTTGTTTGCTCAGAACTTACTAACTCAAAATTTATAGATTGACCGCCGCTATATACATATTGACCCTGCGGTCCTGTTGAAAAACTCCACCTTGGAGGCGATGGAACAATTAAACAATTTACACTTAAAATATTAGGATTTGGAAAAACTTTTATTAATAAAGATCCTAACGGCGTAAAAGGTGTTATAATATTATTTACGTTAGTAGTAAAACAAATTGGATTTTGTTTAGTTGGTGCTGTTAGGTTAGATCTTATTATTTTTTCGTAATCTTTCTTGCTAGTTAATTGAGTTATAGAATCATATTGAGGCTGACCTGTATATGTGGAAATTATTTCGCCTAATTTGTAAATCTCTCTACTAAAATATGACCAACCCAAAGTAGCGGAATCATATATAAAATCTACAGTAGTTTCAAATGGATATAACTTGTAAGATATATCTTTAAACATATCAAAAAATTCTGTATCGTTTTGTTTATTACTTTGATTTAATCTATTAACTTGATTACCATCAGGAAAATAAGATTGAAATATTTCATTTTGAGCTTGCGTTGCTAGACTATTAAACTCTGCAGGCGTAATGTATCCTCTTTGTTCTTTGTTTATAATATACAAGACTGTTTGATATACTGAATTTACGTTTACTGCCATTTTTTATTTTTATTATAATAAAAGGCCCGAGTTAACGAGCCCTGTATTAGTATTACATGTTATTATAGTTTTTTATCTATAGATTTATAGATTTCTACTCCTTCGTCTGTTTTTAAGAAAGCCGCAAACGCTGAGTAAGGGTTTTCATCAAAAGGAACGTTCATTAATTTTCGACCAGTTGACACCCATGTGAATGTTCGTTGATCTTGTGATAGACTTATAATTCCAACCTCTTGTGCTCTAATAGCAAAATTCCTTAGTTGTACATTTTCATCATTAGCTAAGTTAATAAACAATGCAGGATTGCTTCTAGCAA
>Ga0307488_10001415_pt1 | contig 19996 bp, 21 predicted proteins | sample SB02metaG_FD_202248 | JGI IMG/M metagenome (GOLD analysis project Ga0307488, IMG submission 202248) | Sea-ice brine microbial communities from Beaufort Sea near Barrow, Alaska, United States - SB 0.2 | ecosystem: Environmental > Aquatic > Marine > Coastal | place: USA: Alaska | collected... | reverse complement strand
ATCTCGAACAAATGTGAGAGATCTCAAAACTCCCAGTGAGACTCATTAAGTACGTGACAATGAAAAGCGCTTTGCTGAAGAAAAAGCTGAGCTCCTTCGCGCCCAACCCTCAGCCTGTCATCTCGAACGAATGTGAGAGATCTCAAAACTCCCAGTGAGACTCATTAAGTAAGTGACAATGAAAAGCGCTTTGCTGAAGAAAAAGCTGAGCTCCCTCGCGCCCAAACCTCAGCCTGTCATCTCGAACGAATGTGAGAGATCTCAAAACTACCCGAGCCCCCTCAACTTACCTAAATCGTACCCGCTTCCGCAGCTACAACCTACTGCAAAAACGCCGGCGACTTAGGCAAAGTAGCCACATCCACGGGCTCATGCTGAATAATGACCCGCGCACCAGAATCCCTCGCCAAAGCCTCAAACGCTTCCATCGACTCTCTAGTCTGAGCTTCATCAGTATTAAACCGAGGCACTCTTTTTAGCTCTCGACTTTCACTGCGATGATAGAGGTCACCAGTGAGAAGAATCGGGCCACTCTCAACCAGATTAACCTGCAGTGCACTGTGCCCCGGAGTATGTCCCGGCAGCGCTAACATCATCACCGACCCATCGCCAAAAACATCGTGATTACCACTGTGGATGCTCTTGCTAAGCTCGGCAAAAGCCGCATTCTGAGCCTTATTGGCATCAGTGCTGAACATATAGTTAAACTCATCTTTATTCACCAGCCACTGACTCTCAGGAAAAAGAGCAGCCTGACCACTGTGGTCAAAATGGCTGTGAGAGATGGATATAAATTCAATGTCTTTTGGACTCAGACCAATATCAGCCAGTTGCTCGATCAATGTTCTTTCGAGGGTCATGGTAAAGATACCTTCAGTCTGAGGGCCTGCGCCTGCCAGTCCATGAGGCAATCCAAGGTCCCACAGCAGGTCGCCCTGAGGATGACGTATGAGGTAACAGGTGTTGGTCAGGCTATCTGTTTGCCCGGCATAGTCGCCAGTGGAGGAAAAGGCATCGAGATCAGATACGTCTATAGAGCCGCAGTCAAAGGTGTAGAGGCTTAAGGGAACGGCAGTTGTGGGGTTATCGGGCAGGTCGGGTGCCGGTGAGCTGATGCTCTGTTCTTCCGGGGTACAACCGGCAAGTAGTAGGCTTGCTACCATTAAGTACTTAATCATCCTGATTCTCCTCAATTAAAAAATATCAATTATTGCGGTTTAGCTCAGCACTCGTCTAACCGCCTTATCCCAGCCAGCCACTTTTTTATTACGCAGTTCAGTCGCCATCTCAGGTGCAAAGTTTTTATCCAGGCGCCAATTATCAGCAAAGCCCTGTTGATCGGGCCAAATTCCAGCCCGTGATCCAGCCAACCAAGCCGCACCCAATGCAGTGGTCTCGGCAATCACGGGGCGATCAACCGGTGCCTGTAAAATATCCGCAAGACGCTGCATGGTCCAATCACTGGCGACCATGCCGCCATCAACGCGCAATACTGTCTCTACATTTTGATCCCAATCCGCGTGCATGGCATTGAGCAAATCCAAAGTTTGATAACAAACTGACTCCAGTGCTGCTCGGGCAATTTCCGCTGGGCCTGTGCCGCGGGTTAAGCCTAGCAGCGCGCCGCGAGCATCGGCGTCCCACCAGGGGGCACCTAGGCCGGTAAAGGCGGGAATCATGTAGACGTCTTGATTGTCATCGGCCTGCTGGGCCAGTTCGCCTGATTGTTTGGCGCTGTCGATAATGCCGAGACCATCGCGGAGCCATTGCACGGCGGCACCGGCGATAAAGATGGAGCCTTCTAGGGCGTAGGTGACTTTGCCGTCGAGTTGGTAGGCGATGGTGGTGAGCAATCTATTGCTTGAGGCGACGGCGGTGGTGCCTGTATTTAACAGTGCAAAACAACCGGTGCCATAGGTGGATTTCATCATGCCTGTTTCGAAACAGGCTTGGCCTACTGTGGCGGCTTGTTGGTCGCCGGCAATGCCTAGGATGGGAATTACACTGTTATTGCCGAGTAGTTTGGTGTTGCCAAAGTCGGCGGCGCAGTCTTTTACTTCTGGGAGTAGGGAGGCCGGAATATTAAATAGGGTTAATAGTTCATCGTCCCAATGTCCTTCGTGAATGTTGTAGAGCATGGTTCTTGAGGCGTTGGTGGCGTCGGTGGCGTGGCTCTTACCTTCCGTAAGATTCCATAGCAGCCAGCTATCCATGGTGCCGAAGGCGAGTTCGCCGCGTTCGGCTCGCTCACGTGCGCCTTTCACGCTGTCTAATAGCCAGGCGATTTTGGTGGCGGAGAAATAGGGGTCGAGTAAAAGGCCAGTTTTAGCGCTGACCATGGCTTCGTGGCCCTGATCTTTTAGGCTGTTGCAGTACTCTGCTGTGCGGCGATCTTGCCAGACGATGGCGTTGTAGATTGGCTCGCCGGTTTTACGATCCCAGAGCAATGTGGTTTCGCGCTGATTGGTGATGCCGATGGCGGCAATCTGCTGGGCGTCGATCCCTGCTTCGATGAGTACCTGCTTGGCTGTGTCGATGGAGGTTTGCCAGATATCTAGGGCATTGTGCTCAACCCAGCCGGAGTCGGGAAAGTGCTGGTCAAATTCTTGCTGTGACTGGGCGACTATGGCGTAGTGCTGATCAAAGAGTATGGCTCTGGAGGAGGTGGTGCCCTGGTCCATTGCTAAGATCAATGTTTTCTCGTTGTCCATGGTCAGGCCTTTTATCTAACCGTGTATCACGGCTTTAATTATTTTGTTTTTGGCAGCACCACAACTTCTGTCGCGCTGTAAATATCATGAAGGCAGACTTTAGCCGGTGGCACTAGGCACCAGAGATAACCAATACCGCCAGCGGCAAAAGACAGGCTGGCGAGGAGGCTACGCTTGATACATTGCTCGGGGGTGGCCAGTGAGCCATCTGCTTGCTGCAGTTTGAGGCGCCAGGATTTCATGCCCAGTGTCTGGCCCTGTTTGCGCCAACATATATAGTAGTAACCGATTAATGCCGCGATCAAGCCGGCAAAGCTTAGCCATTGCAATAAGGCCCCTGGTTGCACATCTTCAACTTGCTGGGATCCATTAAATAAAACTTTAAGCATGGTTAGCAGGAGTCCGTAGGCGAGGATAATCGCAAACAGCAGGAAGGCATCGTAGATCAGTGCAGCCAGACGACGCCACAAATTGGCAGTGGGATAGGACTCAGATTCAGAGGGGGACATATATTATTGGTCACGGTGGTTAATCATCTCCGAATTCTGCCGAAAGCCAGTACAATGCGCAATCATTAGAAAAACTATCGGGAGATTGTGGTGGATTGGATTTACGGCATACATGCTGTTCAAACGATGCTTAAGTCAGCGCCGGGGCGCGTACGAGAGCTGCATGTGCAACGTGGCCGTCAGGATGATCGTCTACAAAAAATTCACAAGTTGGCCGAGCAGCATGGCGTGACCCTGCAGTGGGCGACGGTGAAAAATCTCGATGATAAAGTTGAGGGTCGTCATCAGGGTGTTATTGCTCTCTGTGAAGAGGGGCAAACTCACGACGAAGCCTTTTTGCTAGAGATGATGGAAAAGCAGGGTAACAAGGCGCTGTTTCTAGTCCTCGATGGTGTTACTGATCCACATAACCTCGGAGCCTGCCTGCGTTCCGCAGATGGTGCTGGGGCCCACGCGGTGATTGTGCCTAAGGATAATTCTGTGGGTCTGACTCCAGTGGTGCAGAAGGTGGCCTGTGGTGCTGCCGAGTCGATGCCCCTGGTGATGGTGACTAATCTCACTCGTACGCTGGAGAAGTTGCAGCAGGCTGGTGCTTGGGTGGTGGGTACTGCCGGCGAAGCAGAGCAGTTTATCTATGACCTTGATCTCACTGGGCCTCTGGTGTTGGTCATGGGTGCTGAGGGCAAAGGTATTCGTCAGCTGACGCGCAAGCAGTGCGATTATCTGGCCAAGTTACCTATGGCGGGAGAGGTGAGTAGCTTGAATGTCTCTGTGGCAACTGGAGTCTGCCTGTTTGAAATCGTCCGTCAGCGGCGTGGCTAGGTTAGAACCTTTTAAAAAGCCTGCTTTATATCCCTAATATCTGATTTTGAAACATGCCCGCCGAGACAAAAGCGCTCGGCGGCATTTTTCGGCTATGCTTAATCTTATAAAGCTCTTTACGCTAGGTCGCGTCTGGTCGCGTCACCTCTATATAAGAATAACGCAAAGTCCGCAGGCAGTCGGTTTGGCAATTACCACCTGTACGGCAACTACTATCTGGTTAGGCATATGGAAGTGCAAAATCTCTATTCAATACCCAATCTATTAAGTCTCATGCGCCTGGCGCTGGTGCCGGTTTTAGCTACATTAGCTTACCTTGCTCGTGCTGAGGCGTTCTTGGTCATTCTCGCCATCTCACTGTTGAGTGATGTCTTTGATGGCTATCTTGCACGCAAGTTAAATCAAGTTTCAGAGCTGGGCGCGAAGCTGGATAGCTGGGCCGATGTGCTGACTTATAGTTGTATGATCTTAGGTCTCTACTGGATTTGGCCCGAGTTATTTGCCCAGCAGGCCTGGTTTTTAGTCGCGGCGGCGCTGTCGTTTGTGGTGCCGGTTGCCTATGCCTTGAGCAAGTTTGGGGAGTACCCCAGTTATCATACCCTTGGGGCTAAGACCGCGGCGGTGTTGATGGCGCCAGCTTTTTACCTGCTTACCCTGATGGGCGCCGATCTATTTTTTGACGCGGTAATTGTGTTCCATATCATTGTCGCTTTTGAAGAGATAGCGATCACCTCAGTTATGACCCAGCCGCGCAGTGATGTGACTTCAATATTTTTCTTAAAGGGCAACTCCAAAATGGCCAAATAAAGCCTCTGAAAAGCCCTAAAAATGTCGGTTGCAACGGGCAGGTCAAGTCACTACAATAGCGCGCCTTACAGCGTCTGGGCAATTTTGTTCAGGCACTCCTTGTCTTACTGCAGTGACCGATAGGCGCTAGCAGGAGACTGTTCAACCCACGAGGAGATACAATGCGTCACTACGAAATCGTATTTCTGGTTCACCCGGACCAGAGCGAGCAAGTTTCCGGCATGATCGAGCGTTACACAGCTTCTATTGAAGCTGGTGAAGGCAAAGTTCATCGCATGGAAGACTGGGGTCGCCGTCAGTTGGCTTACCCAATCAATAAAATTCACAAAGCTCACTACATTCTGATGAATGTTGAATGTAGTCAGGAAGTTCTCGACGAGCTTAATTCTACTTTCCGTTATAACGATGCTGTTCTGCGCAGCTTGGTTGTCCGTCGCGATGAAGCGATTACAGCTGAGTCAGCGATTATGAAAATCGAGAATGCTGATAAAGCAGACAAAGAAGCACGTGAGCGTCGCAACGCTGCAAAAGCCAAGGCTGATGAAGCCAAAGCTGTTGAAGATGCTGCCAAAGCTGCTGCTGATGCCGCCGCCAAAGCCGCTGAAGCACCTGCAGTAGAAGCAGACGAAGTTGTTGAAGCAGCGAAAAGCGAGGGAGAAGAATAATGGCTAAGTTTGTACGTCGTAGAAAGTTTTGTCGTTTCAGTGCCGAAGGCGCGCCTGAGATCGATTATAAAGATTTAGACACTTTGAAAGGCTACGTTTCAGAGAGCGGCAAGATTGTACCTAGCCGTATCACTGGTACTAAAGCTCGCTATCAGCGTCAATTGGCAGAAGCTATTAAACGCGCTCGTTACATCGCGTTGCTGCCATACACCGATAGCCATAAGTAAAATAGGTTAAATCCTTTGCGAGCCCTAGCAGAATTAATCATGCGCGGGCGTGCTCAGGCATGTGGTGTTGCGGTATTCGGTAGTTTACTACCGTTGATAAGCCCAGCAACCATCGGCCTGATCACCCTTCGTAAAGATAGCTCAGAAGGTTTGATTGTTGCGCTTTGGGCATTATTGCCCTGGCTGGCACTTTACCTTACTGGCAGTATGAGCCCGTTGTTAACCCTGGCTCCTTCGGCGGCACTAGTAGTAATAGTGGTCGCAGCTAATGTTTTACGTACCACGGCATCGTGGCAGTGGACATTGATTGGAGTTGGTCTCTGCAGTGCAGTAGCAGTATCCATTGTTGGATTTGTTGCCAGTGCAGACATCGATCAGGTGGTGGCAGAGGTTGCCGAGCTGGTTGCACAGATTAGTGCGCAGGCCGGTGTGTCGGAGGAACTGAGTTTGGTTCCCGACAGAACATTTGTGCTCGGTTTGTTGGCATGGATGATCGCTCTTACTGTTGTCTGTGGCTTGCTAGTTGCCAGATGGTGGCAGGCGCTGTTGTTTAATCCCGGCGGATTTCGCGAGGAATTCCACGGTTTTCGATTAGAACAGCGGGTTGCGATTATCTTGTTTGCGATTGTTGTTGCTGGTGTGGCATTGCCCCGTGAGTACACGCCTTGGATTGAGTTGTTGTCGCTGCCGCTATTATTAGCTGGCGTGGCACTGGTTCATTCAAGTGTGAAAGTTATGGGTTTTGGTGGGCACTGGCTTGGATTAATGTACTTCGGACTGTTCTTTATCGGTCCTACAGGTACTGTGCTGGTCGGCCTTGGATTGGTTGATAGCATATTGAATTTACGCTCTCGTCTTGCGGCGTTTAAAAACCGCGACTCCTGAGCCAAGTATGAATAGAGGATATTAAGATGGAAGTCATTCTGTTAGAAAAGATCGGCAAGTTAGGCAATATTGGTGACAAGGCTGTTGTAAAAGCTGGCTTTGGTCGCAATTACCTAATCCCTCAGGGTAAGGCTGTTTTTGCTACAGCGTCAAACATAGCTGATTTCGAACTGCGTCGCGCAGATCTCGAAGCTGCTGCAGCGTCTAAGTTAGGCGCAGCACAGACACGTGCCGCGGCACTGGCTGCAATCGGTACAGTGACAATCAATGCTGTTGCTGGCGATGAAGGCAAGCTGTTTGGTTCTGTTGGTATTCGCGAGTTGGAAGATGCACTTGCAGCTGCCGGTAGCGACATTAACAAGAGCGAAATTAGCATGCCAGACGGTCCAATCCGTTTTGTCGGCGAGTTTAGCATTGAGTGTCAGCTGCACGTAGACGTTACTCAAAGCTTCACTGTTGTTGTTGAAGCTGAATAAATTTCCACTTAGTTCGGGAATTTATTGCAAAGCGGCACTGCTTCTGAATAAGATGCAGTGCCGTTTTCGTATCAACTTTGCTTCAACTTCGCGTAGCCTTCTAGTAACCAAGAGTCTGATTATCAGTTAAAACTATGAACGAAGCGTTATTTGCACAACCCGCAGCCAGTCAGCCACTGCCACATTCGATTGAGGCAGAGCAGGCCGTACTTGGCGGTTTGATGCTGAAAAATGATGCCTTTGATGCTGCGGCTACGGTGTTATCTGATACTGATTTCTATAGCCAAGACCATCAGCTTATTTTTAATGCGATGTCGAGACTGGCGGAAGCGGGCCAGCCCTTCGATGCCATTACCCTCAGTGAATCCCTGCAGAACAGCAATGAGTTAGCCAGCATTGGCGGCGCCGAGTATCTTGTAGATCTCGCCAGCAGTACGCCGAGCTCGGCCAATATTGCGGCCTATACCCAAATTGTTCTCGAGCGCTCAATTGTCCGTCAGCTGATTAGTGCGGCCAGTGAAACAGTGCGAAAAGGTTACAATCCGCTGGGCTGGGATAGTGCTCAGCTGCTTGCGGAAGCCGAGAGCCGACTCCAAGAAATTATTGAAAACCGGCCTAAAAAGGGCGGGTTTAAAGAGGTTAATACCCTGCTTAAAGAGGCTGTCGAACGCCTTGATGAGCTGTTTAAAAACGATGCTGATATCACTGGTATGGGTACCGGTTTTAAAGATCTCGATGAGATGACCTCCGGTTGGCAGAAGTCTGATCTGGTGATTGTCGCAGGGCGACCCTCAATGGGTAAAACAGCCTTTGCCATGAACATGGTGGAATATGCGACTCTAAATCAAGATCGTCCGGTTCTGGTGTTCTCTCTTGAGATGCCAGCCAACCAGCTGATTATTCGACTGCTCTCGTCCATCGGCAAGATCGACCAGACGCGTATGCGTTCAGGTAATCTCACCGAAGATGATTGGCCGCGCCTTAGTAGCGCCGCCCAGCGTTTGAAAGATCGTCCCTTATTTATTGACGACACCTCTGGTATTACTCCCCTAGGGATGCGTAACCAGATTAAGCAGTTCACCCGTGAGCGGGTCGAGCAGCTGCGTCAGGAATGGCACTTGGAACATGGTCCAGATGCACCAGCTGATACCGAGGCGCTCTATGCCCGAGCTCAGCCAGGTCTGATCATGGTGGATTACCTGCAGCTGATGAGTGGTAACAATCCCGCTGATGGCCGCGTTCAAGAGATCTCGCAGATCTCGCGAGAATTGAAAAATCTGGCCCGTGAATATGAATGTCCGATGATCGCACTCTCCCAGTTGAGCCGTAATCTTGAGCAGCGTCCCAACAAGCGACCGATCAACTCGGACCTGAGAGAATCTGGTGCCATTGAGCAGGATGCCGACGTGATTGTGTTTCTCTATCGCGATGAAGTGTACAACGAAGACAGTCCCGACAAGGGCAGTGCCGAGATCATTATCGGCAAGCAGCGAAATGGTCCCATTGGCACTTGCCGATTAGCCTTTCTCGGCAAGTACACGCGCTTCGAAAATCTGGCTGGCGACTACTTCACCGAAAACTAATTTTCTACAGATAAGCTTCCACAGGGTAATCGATCATGAGAATCTTCCACACCGTTAGTGGTCTTCGAGATGCGTTGACTGTGCATCGCCGTGAAGGATTGCGTATTGGCTTTGTGCCTACCATGGGCAATCTTCATCAGGGTCATTTGGCGCTGGTGGAACAGGCCCGTCAGAGCTGCGACATAGTGGTCTGTTCGATTTTTGTCAACGCACTGCAGTTTGGCCTCAATGAAGATTGGGACAAGTATCCGCGCACCTATCAGATGGATTGCGACAAGCTTACGGAAGCCGGTTGCGATTACCTCTTTCATCCAGATGATACCGAGATGTATCCCAATGGTCTCGATACTCAGAGTCGAGTTATCTGCCCGACCATGACCGATGTACTCTGTGGGGCGAGCCGTCCCGGTCACTTTGAGGGTGTGACCACAGTGGTCTCCAAGCTGTTCAATATAGTGCAGCCGGATGAAGCCATTTTTGGGATCAAAGATTATCAGCAGTTAGCCGTGATTCGACGCATGGCCGAAGACCTCTGTATGCCAGTGCAAATCACCGCAGCACCGATTCATCGGGAAGCTGATGGCTTGGCCATGAGTTCTCGCAATAGCTATATTACCGAGCAGGAACGGCCCAAGGTGGTGGTGTTAAAAGACAGCCTTGAGTGGATTGCACAGCAGGTTAAAGAGGGCGCGCGGAATTTCCGCGAGTTGGAGGCACTAGCTATTGAGCGTATTGCCAGTGCCGGTTTTAAGACTGATTATGTAACAGTGAGCAGTAGCAAAACCTTGGACCCTGCGGCGGAAGATGATCTCGAAATCACTATTCTGGGTGCTATCTTTACTGAGTCAGCGCGACTGATTGACAACCTTAGCATCCGTCTCGATTGAGGCTTGCGTAAAACAATTTTAAACGTTTTATCCGACTAAATTATTTAGGAGAAAATGGATGCTGTCCACTTATCTGAAAGCCAAACTGCATATGGGGTCTATCACCCAAGCGGAACTTTGGTATGACGGTTCCTGTGCCATAGATGCGGATTTGTTAGCACTCTCTGGTATGCGCGAGTTCGAACAGATTGATATCTACAATATTACCAACGGTGAACGTCTTACCACCTATGTGATTGTTGCCGAGGCGGGGTCTGGGATTATTTCCATGAACGGCGCTGCGGCGCGCAAGTGTCAGGTTGGGGATCGAATTATTATTGCCAGCTACGGCCAGTTCTCTGAGCAGGAGGCTGCTGAACACAAACCTAAGTTGGTCTATCTCAATCAGGATAATACGGTTGAGCGCAGTGCCAATACTATTCCAGTGCAGTTGGCGGAGTAGCTCTAAGCCCCAGCTATAGATCGATAGTTAAGATGGCATGAGCCGATTAACTCTTCTATTCGGCTCAGGATATGAGCCGAATATCTGTCTTTTAAATTCAGTCTGCCTTAAATACCTGCTTACCGGCCAACCAGGTTTCCAATACCTGAGTCTTCCATAAATCCTCAGGTGCAATCTCGTAGATATCCTGATCAAGCAGAATAAAGTCCGCCCATTTGCCTGGCGTTAGACCACCCAATTTATCCTCCTGATGAGCTGCCCAAGCGGCATCGATACTAAAGCTGCGCATGGTTTCTTTTATGGTCATGGCCTCTTCGGCGATCCAGCCACCCTCTGGCTGATTGGCTTTATTCTGTCGGGTTACGGCGGCGTGAATACCATCGAAAGGGGCGGCCAATTCAACCGGAAAATCAGAACCTGAAACTACGCGGCTACCCTGATTTAGAAAGCTGCGCCAGGCATAGGCACCTTTTAAACGCTCGGCGCCAATTCGGTCTTCAGCCATATTCATATCGCTGGTGGCATGAGTTGGCTGCATGGAGGGAATCACGTCGAGCCTTTTAAAACGGGGAATGTCGCTTAGAGCCACTACCTGAGAATGCTCAATACGGTGGCGCAGATGGCGGCCGCCAACAGTATTGTAGGCATGTTCAATTTCATCTAGGGCGATGCGATTGCCTTTGTCACCAATAGCATGGATGGCAACTTGGAAGTCGGCCCCTATAGCCAGACTAAAGAGCTGGCGCAGTTGCTCGGCACTGGTAAGCAGTAGGCCGCTGTGATTCGGACGATCTTCGTAGGGTGCCAGCAGGGCGGCGCCACGACTGCCGAGTGCGCCGTCGGTATAGATCTTAATGCTGCGGGCACTGTACATGTCGTTGCTGCCTAAACTGTGGCCAGCGGCGAGGATCTGTTCGAGCTCTGGATCTGTAGATGAAATCATGCCGTAAAGGCGGACCTGCATTTCATTACTATCCGCCAGTTCTCGGTAGAGGGCATGTTCTGTGGCGCTGACACCGGCATCGTGAGTGGAGGTAATGCCCAGACTCAGTAGGTGCTTGCTCACGGTATCCAGGGCGACGGTAATTTCATCGACGGTTGGGCTGGGTACTGCTTGATTGATCAGGTCCATGGCGTTGTCGACAAATAGGCCGGTTGGGTTGCCTTGTGCATCCCGGAGGATTTCGCCACCAGCGGGGGAAACGCTGTTGGCGTCAATGCCAGCTGCTTTCATGGCGGCACTGTTGGCCCAGCCAGCATGACCGTCGACGCGGGTCAGCCACACTGGACGGTCGTCGATAAATTGGTCGAGTAGTGCGGCGTTGGGAAATTGCTGGCCTGGCCACAGCACCTGATTCCAACCGCGACCTTTGATCCACTGTAATTGCGGCTGTTGGGCGGCATAGTTAGCGACTTTTTCGGCAGCTTGCTGAGCGGATTCGAGGCCGCGGACATCAACACTTAATAGGGTGAAGCCAAGGCTCGAGACATGGCCATGGGCGTCAATAATACCCGGGATGAGAGTTTTCCCCTGTGCATCGATAATCTCTGCTTCAGGGTAGTCTTTTGAGAGTTCCGAGTTGCCGGTGGCTAACACGTTGCCGTCGCGGATGGCGAGGGCGGTAAAGTTAAATAGCTCTCTTTGATTGTCAAAGCTGTAGCCTTGAACATTGTCGATTAGCAGCGTATTGGGTGTTTCAGATTGCGAACAGCTGACCAGCAGGCCAATCACTAATCCAGCGGATAGCAATCGGCGTAGGAAACGGGGGAGGGTGCTCATTGTTAGGCTCCGGGAGATCGTTTTTTATTATTATTTTTCGTGCTCTTTTAGCGTTGGGTTAGCCAAGAATTTGTTAACCGCGGCACTTATCCCGTAGATAGTCGCTCATCTGTTGTATTTGTGCGAGCTTTACTTCATCGGCAAGATAGATGTATTGGCCGGTATTGGCATCTAGCTGTCGAACACGGCCGGCATTTTTCAGTGCCAGGAGCTTCTGTCGGGCAGTGGCACAATTTTGCTTTTGAACGCTTTTTTGCTCTGGGGTGGGCAGCTGCTCCTGCGTTGGTAATTGCTCTTGGTGGAGGGCGATCTCTGCCTGAGATTCTGACTCTTGAGGTTCACTGTCGCCCTGGTGGGGATTAATGCGAATGGTCTGGGCTGTTTTGTTGGCCGGCGCCTGCTCGCTGTAATGGGTCACACCCTGTTTATCTACCCACTTATAAACCTGTTCCGCGATGGCTGGTGATAGCCCGACGCTGGCTGTGCCGATGATCATTAATGCCCTCAGAAATTGTCCCATTCTGGCTTCCTTTAGTCAGTGCTTTTGAGTTGTTCGTTTGTAACTTACATATATAGGTTAGGTATATAGTTTGAATTTGGCTATAGATACAGCCTAGTGTGGTTGGCCTGACTGCTCAATTGTTCGTTGACTAATTGTTTAAAACTGTTAAATTGACGAGGTTCTGCGCGTATTGATGCAGAAATTTGGACCCAGTACCAGATTGGCGTTATCCATGCCGCTGGTCATCAACAGAGATGGTGCAGCTATTTATTAATAGCTTTGAGTTTATCTATAGTCAAAAGCACCGATTACAGTCGTAAGCACGTACCAGTGTGACTGAAGTTTGCCGCCTTCGCGGAATCTATCTTGATGCAACAGCCGCTTGCCACTGAGAACCGTCCTGACACTAAACAGCGACGAGGAATTATTGTGGAACTCTTATCCGGCGGTGAAATTCTTATCCGCGCATTAAAAGATGCAGGTATCAAGCATGTCTGGGGTTATCCCGGCGGTGCTGCACTGCACATCTATGACGCCCTGTATCGACAGGAAGACGTCCATCATTTGTTAGTACGCCACGAGCAGGCTGCAGTCCATGCCGCTGATGGCTACTCACGATCCACTGGTGAAGTGGGTACAGCTCTGGTGACCTCTGGTCCCGGTGCAACCAATGCTATCACCGGTATTGCCACTGCCTATATGGATTCGATTCCTTTGGTCGTGATCTCTGGCCAGGTGCCACTGACCAAAATTGGTCAGGATGCCTTCCAAGAGACCGATATGGTGGGTGTTTCTCGTCCTATTGTTAAACACAGCTTTCTGGTTACTCGCGCTGAAGATATAGCCGAAACCATTGCCAAAGCCTATTACATTGCGGCCACAGGTCGTCCCGGCCCAGTAGTAGTTGATATCCCCAAAGATGTCACTGATCCGAGCTATAAAGTGCCCTATGAATATCCTGCTGAGATTAAGATGCGTTCTTACCAGCCCACGGATAAAGGTCATCGCGGACAGATTCGCCGTGCTGTAAAGACTTTGATCGGCGCCAAGCGGCCAGTGCTCTACACTGGCGGCGGCGTGGTTTTGGATAATGCTTCGGAGCACTTGATTGCTCTGGCAAAAAAACTCAATTATCCAGTGACCAATACATTGATGGGTCTGGGTGGCTATCCAGGCACTGACCCTCAGTATCTGGGGATGCTTGGTATGCACGGTACTTACGAAGCCAATACCGCTATGCACCATGCGGATGTGATCTTTGCCATTGGCGCGCGCTTCGATGATCGGGTGACTAACGATCTGGAGAAATTCTGCCCCCATGCAACCATCATCCATATAGATGTAGATCCTACGACTGTATCGAAAAATATCGAAGCGCATATTCCCATAGTCGGTACCTGTAATTCGGTACTGCCGGAAATGTTGGGCCTTATAGAGCAGTCTGAGACCACTCCCGATACTGATGCGATCGCCGAATGGTGGCAGCAGATCGATCAGTGGCGTGCGGACAAAGGTATCTATACCGCCAGCCGTTACGAAGAGAGTTCAGGCAACTGCATCAAGCCTCAAGACGTGATTAAGATGCTTTACAAGGTCACCGAAGGTAAGGCAATTGTCACCTCGGATGTGGGCCAGCACCAGATGTTTGCAGCGCAGTACTATCTGTTCGACAAGCCGCGCACCTGGATCAACTCCGGTGGTCTTGGCACCATGGGCTTCGGTTTACCCGCGGCCATGGGTTGTAAGCTTGCGTTCCCGGATTGTGACGTCGCCTGTGTTACTGGCGAAGGTAGTATCCAGATGAATATTCAGGAGCTCTCCACCTGCAGCCAGCACAATTTGCCGGTGAAGATCATCAATCTCAACAATGCTGCACTGGGCATGGTTCGTCAGTGGCAGGATATGAATTACAGCAGTCGCTACTCCGAGAGCGTCTATGAAGAGTCACTGCCAGATTTTGTTAAATTGGCTGAGGCCTATGGCCATGTGGGCATGAAAATTACCCATATAGATGAGCTCGAAGAGAAAATGCGCGAGTGTTTTGCCATGAAAGACCGCGTCGTCTTTATGGATATAGATGTAGATCGCTCTGAGCACGTTTACCCCATGCAAATGCCTGGCGGCTCCATGCGTGACCTGTGGCTTAACAAGACGGAGAGAACCTAATGAAGCGGATAATCTCTATCTTGATGGAAAATGAATCCGGCGCACTTTCACGAGTGGTCGGCCTGTTTGCTCAACGTGGTTACAACATTGATACATTGACTGTTGCACCCACAGATGACGATACCTTGTCACGTTTAACCCTGACCACTAAGGGTGACGATCATATGGCGGAGCAGATTGTTAAACAGCTGCACAAGTTGATCGATACGATTAAGGTTGTGGATTTAACTCAGGGCGCGCACATTGAGCGCGAGCTGATGCTGGTTAAGATCAAAGCAAGTGACAGTGATGTTCGCACCGAGCTAAAAAGCTGCGTGGAAATTTTCCGTGGCCATATTATTGATGTGACGCCGCAGACTTACACAGTTCAGCTGGCCGGTGACAGTGAAAAGCTCGATGCCTTTATTGAGGCGGTGGGTGAGATGGGCATTATGGAAGTGGTCAGAAGTGGCGTTTCCGGTATAGCTCGCGGTGATAAGTTTTTACGTGTTTAAGGTTCACTGGGCTTGATTGCGTAAGACCATTGCTAAAACGGCTCGCTAAGTAGTGAGCCGTTTTAGTTTTCAGGCAGTAAAGCTCTTTAACGTTAGAGCTATTCAGAACGTAAAACTATAACGAAGTAGGCAAGGGGAAAAAATGTCAGCAGCTGAGAGTCAAACTAGAGTAGTGAGCCTGGACGGTGGTATTAACTTCCGCGATATTGGCGGTTATACCAATACTCAGGGTCGCACGGTTAAGTGGCGTAAAATTATGCGCTGCGGACATCTGGCGCGTCTCAGTGATGGCGATCTAGATACTCTTGAAGCCATTGGTATCAGCAAAATTCATGACTTTCGTCGTACGGAAGAGCAGGAGCAGTCTCCGAGCTGTGCCGTGCGGGCTGAATTTGTCGATGACTACCAGATCCATATTGGCGATATCTCGCGCTTTTGGGAGTTTCTGTTTGGCGGCGAATTAACTGCCGACTCTTCCCACCAGCTGGTGGTGAATTCCTACCGCTCCTGCATAGATGCTGTGATTCCAGCGTTCAGTCGTTTTATGCGCCATATTGTCGACAATGCGGATAGCGCCTCGGTGTTTCACTGTTCCGCGGGCAAGGATCGCACTGGTATGGCCGCGGCATTGATTCTCTCCGCGCTGGATGTTCCGCGCCAGACCATTATTGATGACTATATGCTCACTACTGAGCACTATGATTCAGATGCGCTAATTGAAATTGTTGAAGGTCATCTGCGCACCGCCAAGGTTGAAACCTGGGATCGCGATTGGCTGGTTCCCTATTGTTCGGTACATCAGGACAATATAGTGGCCTTTCTCGAGGCCATAGATGAGCAGTACGGTGATGTAAAAACTTACTTGACCAGTGCTTTGGGTTTGTCCGCAGCGGACTTGGATAAAATGCAGAGCTGCTATTTGGAAGGCTAAGAGCCTATAATGCCAGCTATTGAGTTTCAGTAGCCATTGCCAGTAACCATTGCCAGCCACGAATGCGAGCACCGTTTATATGATCAAAAAGTCCGATACCCCAGAGAATGTAGTCAATCTCAAGACCCCTGTTTCGGATGATGTTCCAGCGCGTCGCAAAGGTATCTATCTACTGCCTAATCTACTCACCACCGGTGCTTTGTTCTGTGGTTTTTATGCAGTGTTGTCGGGCTTTAGTGGCAACTATGCATGGGCCGCCATGGCGATTTTCGCAGCGATGCTGTTTGATGGTCTAGATGGTCGCGTGGCCCGCATGACCAACACCCAGAGTGACTTTGGTGTGCAGTACGACAGCCTCTCGGATATGGTCTCCTTCGGCGTTGCCCCAGCGGTGGTTGCCTATGGTTGGGGTGTCAGTGATTTGGGTACTGTCGGCCTGGCTGCGGCCTTTGTTTATGCCTCTTGCGCGGCGCTGCGTCTTGCACGGTTTAATGTGCAGGCGGAATTGTCCGACAACAAAACCTTTACGGGACTGCCTAGTCCCGTAGCAGCGGCTCTGGTTGCCGGTTTTATCTGGTCCGCTTACGAGCTCGATACATCATTTTGGTTGTCGGTTACCGGTGCTCTGCTCACGGCAACTGCTGGTCTACTGATGGTCTCTAATCTGACTTATCCCAGCTTTAAAGAAATCGATCTCCGTGGCAAGGTGCCTTTTATGGTGATCTTATCCGTGGTTATGGGCTTTGTGGTGATCACTATAGATCCGCCGCGCATTCTCTTTGCCATGGCTGCGGTGTTTAGTTTTTCTGCTCCGGCGATCTGGCTGTTAGGCAAGTTGGGCTATGCGGGTAGCAAGCCAGCAGACGACGCTTAATTAGGCGTTGGCAGCAGCGCTAAAATCTGTTTGAATAAGCTCATGAATATCCACTCAATCAAAAGCGCACTCAATCACAGCCTCGGTCTTATGACCGCTGAGTCTGCTCGTGGACTATTTCTTCTCCTGCCCTGAGGGGCATCTATCGTAATACCTCATCAAAACTCCGTGCATTGGCCAATCTTTAGCCAGATGAAAATCATGCTAGGCAAAAATGCAGTGAAATTCTGACCCCACAGCGGTCCGATCCGTTTTACAATGAGCCCCTAAAATTAGTTACTATTAGATGGATAGCATTAGACCAGCTAAATTAGACCAGCTAAAAAGCATGGCTCCCTTTAGGAAGAGAAGACAGTATGAACAGCTCAGAGCAACCCAAAGAAAAATTAATTATTTTTGATACAACTTTGCGTGACGGTGAACAGAGCCCCGGCGCATCGATGACCAAAGATGAAAAAGTCCGTATCGCCATCGCCTTAGAGAAAATGCGCGTCGATGTTATCGAAGCCGGTTTCGCGATCTCCAGTCAGGGCGACTTCGAAGCCATTCAGGCAATCGCCAAGAGCGTCAAGGGAAGCCGTATCTGTAGCCTTTCCCGTGCAGTTAGCGGAGATATAGAACGGGCCGCGGAAGCGCTTAAGGGTGCCAATGCGGGCCGTATTCACACCTTTATTGCCACTTCCCCCATACATATGAAGCACAAACTGCAGATGGAGCCAGATCAGGTTCTCGAACAGGCGGTTGGCGCGGTAAAGATTGCCCGCAACTTAATTGACGATGTGGAGTTCTCTCTCGAAGATGCCAGCCGCACCGAGTTTGACTTTATGTGCCGCATCACCGAGGCGGTGATTAATGCCGGCGCACGAACCATCAACTTGCCGGATACAGTCGGTTACTCCGATCCCAGCGAATACGCTTCGATGATTAAGCGCTTGATGAATACAGTGCCCAATGCCGACAAGGCGATTTTCTCGGTGCACTGTCACAATGATCTGGGTTTGGCTGTGGCTAACAGTTTGGCAGCAATTCAGAGCGGTGCCCGTCAGGTTGAATGTACTATTAATGGTCTCGGCGAACGTGCTGGCAATGCTGCTCTTGAAGAGTTGGTCATGGCGATTCGTACACGTCAGGATGTATTCCCCGTGGAAACCAATATAGATGCAATCCACATAGTGCCGACCTCACGTTTGGTGTCGAGCATTACCGGTTTCCCGGTGCAGCCGAACAAAGCCATAGTCGGAGCCAATGCTTTCGCCCACGAATCGGGTATTCATCAGGACGGCATTTTGAAATTCCGTGAGACCTACGAAATCATGCGCGCCGAAGATGTTGGCTGGAGCACTAACAAGTTATCTCTGGGCAAGTTGTCGGGTCGCGCAGCGCTGTCATCACGGCTTGAAGAGCTGGGTATTAAGTTTGAGAGCAAAGAAGAATTTAACGAGCTGTTTAAACGCTTTAAAGCTTTGGCCGATAAGAAGCGCGAAATTTTCGACGAAGATTTGCAGGCGTTGGTGTCCGACGCACAGATGGGCACCGAGGGCGATGCCTTAACGCTGGTCGATTTGGAAGTGCTGTCGAAGTCAGGTCAGGCACCTCAGTCAAAACTCATTGTTGCCTATCAGGATAAGCTGCACAGTGCTGAAGCCACTGGTGATGGTGCAGTAGACGCGATCTTTAATGCCATTGAAAAACTGGTTAGCAGCGGCAGTAAGTTGCAGCTGTATTCGGTTAACGCAGTTACTGAGGGCACTGATTCTCAGGGCGGTGTTACAGTGCGATTGGAAAAAGATGGCCGCATTATCAATGGCCAGGGTGCCGATACGGATATTCTGGTGGCCAGTGCCAAAGCCTATCTGAATGCCCTGACGCTGATGCGTAATCCGGGCCGTTTGCACCCACAGTTGGGCGGCATCTAATGCAACCCAGCCAGCAGGCCTACTATTTACAGACTCTCGGCATAGTGCAATATGTGCCCAAAGATGCTGTGCAGTTGGTTGGTGAAGTGCCTGCTGGCGTAGTATTCAATGAGCCCTCACTAGAAATAGCCGAAGCACCAGTCGATCGTAAAACCATCGACGTGGTGGCGCGTATGAACCTTAACTTTGATGAGCCAGTAGTGACCAAAAAGGTCTCTCGTACTGTGCCTGTTGAAAAGCCCGTACTTAGTACAACTCCAGAACCTCAGGGGCCGGCGGCACTGATCGAGGTCAAATTTTCTCTCTGGCAGCCCAGTTCCGAGGTCTTGGTTTGCAGTGGTGTTGAAGGGCCGCTGGCCAACGGCGATCAAATGCAACTGCTGACCAATATCTTAAATGCTGTGGGCTCTGGTATTCACCGCCTGCCGCCGATGGAGTTGGTGGAGTGGCCGCCTTATCCCAATGCTGAAGGTGACGAGAGCGAAGTGCGCGAGTTTCTCGCGACTCTGCTTCAGGCGCGACTGAGTGCCAGGCCGGTTAAGCATATTTTACTGTTCGGTGAGACCGCGGCTGACTGGCTGTTGAGTCCCCAGCAGCGCGGGGAGCAACCCAGCTTTGGCCATCTAGCGCTGACCGAGGAGGTTACTGCTCTGCTAGTGCCTTCACTGAGCAGCATGATCGACACACCGCAGCTCAAAGCCACGACCTGGCAGCTGTTGAAGTCGGTTTCTTTTGCGCCAGCCGCATCTTAGTTTCCGCGTCTAAATTTCTGTGACAGTCGATTTAGCCAATATCCATAAGACATTGATTCGTCCAATGACCTGGGAGGATATTACTCCGGTAGTGGCTATTGAAGTGGAAGTGACCGCAGCGCCCTGGAGTCCTGAACAGTTTCAGCAGAGTCTCGAGCAGCATCAGTGTTGGGTGATCTGTGGGGCTGGAACTGATAATAACCAGCCAATCGGCTTTATGGTGACAGCCACCGTGGTGGATCAAGCCGAGATTTTTAATATTGCCATCGACCCTCAGTATCAGGGCCATAAATTGGGCTCCAAGTTACTTAGTCATGTATTGCAATCACTGCCTGATTCAATCGAATCGGTATTACTGGACGTTAGGGTGAGCAATTTTCCTGCGATTCGCCTCTATTTCAACTATGGCTTTATTGAGGTGGGGCGCAGGCGTGACTACTATAGAACTGAGTTTGGTCGCGAAGATGCTATTTTGATGACCTTGCAGCGCAGTGCTGTGGATTAGATATGAAAGAAAGGCTAAATCATTTGGCAAAAGCAGTTGTCACAAATCATTGAGCACAAACC
>Ga0307488_10001413_pt1 | contig 20004 bp, 30 predicted proteins | sample SB02metaG_FD_202248 | JGI IMG/M metagenome (GOLD analysis project Ga0307488, IMG submission 202248) | Sea-ice brine microbial communities from Beaufort Sea near Barrow, Alaska, United States - SB 0.2 | ecosystem: Environmental > Aquatic > Marine > Coastal | place: USA: Alaska | collected... | reverse complement strand
TTAGGTAGTAAACCTAAAGACATAAACTTTAGTATTACATCTTCATATTTTATACCCAAATCTTTAAAGGTCATAGTGTTGTTATAATCATCTAAAGTTTCTTCAGCTGGTATACTTGCAATATACTGTGCTAATGGAGAGTTTTTAAATGTTTTTCTAAAATAAGAATTTACTTGCTTATTACATAATGTTTGTTTCCAAGCATTAATTTCTCTTTGTCCACGTTTCCAAACTTTAGAAATGCGTCTTTTCTTATCCCAGTGTAGTTTATTAACTTCTTCAGGTTTATAAACATTAAGACCATGTAACACTCTTTTAAATAAAAAATGTTGATATGGATTAAGTTTAACATACTCAAAGGAATTAATCAAAGAAGGTGGATGTAGTTGATATTCTTCTAATATACCTAAGTATTGATAACGCTCAATGCGTAAGTTTAATTTTAATTCTTGTTGATTTAGTTGTATTTTTTGTAGTTGGTCATGAGATAACATAATGTTTTTATTTAATAGTTTAGTAGTTGTTTTATTGGTTTAAAAATGAACAAAGGCTGAGGTCACAAATAGACTCTCATTTAATAATCCTATGATGGATTAACCTTTATGCATTCTTTAGAAATCTTTAATTAAAGTGTAAAATCCTCAACGGCTTCTTCAACTTCAATTTCTTCTTCTTCTACTAACTCATCTGTTACTTCTTCTTTTTCATCTACATTAATACCAAATGCTTGTGCTGATGTAGGCTTAGCACTGTTTGTGTTTAACATAGTTGAACCATTAGCTTCTCTAATATCTTGACCATTAGTATGAGCTATTAAAATATCATGTGCATTCATATCTGTTACAAAGAATGTTTTCCTATAAATAGGTTGACCATCAACACAACATATGATACCTGTATCACCTGCGTATTTATAATCTCTGTCAGGATCATTAGAACTAAATGGCTCTAATTGTTCTCTAACTGTTATTTTTCCTTGTAATGCTTGATTAGCACTGAACTCCATTTGTTGTAAATCTTCTAATTTACCATGTATTAACGTAGATAAGTTAGAACTCTTTACCCAACCATTGTTTCCAAAAGTTGCTCTTTTTTGTTGTAATCTAATGTAGCCAAATTCTGAATTAGTGTTTGACTGGCGGATAACATTTCCCATGTCATCAGCAATGATGTTTACTTGATTTTGCATTTTTAAATTGTTTTTGAAATTAATAAAATTGTGTTTAATGACTAGTTGTCATCATCATGAAAATACGGGTCTTCTAGTTTCTCAAAAGATGTCATTTCATCTAAAGCAGGTTCATTTTCTTCAATGTGTTCTATTGCATCCATTGCGTCTATTACTTCTTCTCTAGTTGATCTGGCAAATCTATTGTAAAACGGATCACCCACTTCTTTTGTGTATACAGAACTTAACCCATTTAGATCATTATACTCTTCATCACTTAATGCTAAGTATTGTTCTACTGAACATTCTATTATTCTGCCGTTTGGAAGTTGTATTATCATTTCTTTATTTTACTTTAGCAAAGATAATAATATAACTTTCACTCAGTCAGTCTAAGTAAATGTATTTGGGTTAAGATCAAAAATAAATAGCATACATATAGCTAACGTCTCATTTTATTGTCAGCTTTCTGCCTACTCTTTGTATATATTTGTGTTGTTTTAACTCTTTTATCCATCTATCTACGCTAGATTGACCTGAGTCAAGGTCATCAGCTAATCTACTAATAGAAGGCCAACACTGCCTTTCTTTATTAGCATAACAACATAATACGGCATATAATGCCTTAGCTGACACTGATACTGCAGGATCTGTCATGACTTGGTGTTTAACTATACCAAATCTTTTACTATTCTTTTTCCATGACATAATCTTTTAGTATTCTCAACATAGCCATATTATTGTCTAACTCTTTTAAGAGCTCTACATTATTAAGGTTATATTTAGTATTCATATATTCTCCAAATCCTGATTCTTTTCCTGTTTTTTTATAAAGTTGATATTCATCCTTTATAACTTGCATAATTATTCTAGGCATTGGGCAAAGGTTTAGAGTTTTGTTTCTTAAAGAACCTGATATGTCCTTTAGCAATCTTAGATATAGCCATTGGATTAACGGTTATCTCATGATACTTAAGTTCTTTATCTAGATTATGATACAATAGATCTACTTTTAATGAAGAGTAAAAAGGATTAAACGTTTTATCACTACTCCATGAAGTATCATCTCTGACTATACCATAACATATGTTTAGTTCTTCTTCTTTCATTAGTCCCATATCCATCATAACATCATATTCAAACTCATTTCCTGCATGATAGCTTGGTACTTTTACTTTTACATAATCTCCTACTTTAAGAGGCATGTATTCTTTTTCAGTTAACAATAGAGTTGTAAGTATCTCTATAGAACTTTCATTGAGTTCTCTTAATATAATACTAAGAGCATGATCAGCATTGTTTTTATGCTTAAATTCATTAGTTGATATTATCTTTTGAAATATACTATGAATAACATCTTTACTTATTGAATAGGTTTCTGACATATTATTTATTTTAAATTTATTTTAAAGGTGAATCATTAGCTCAGGTGGAAACAAGTTAAGAAACCACCTGAGTTATGATAGGGTTGACTTTTACGACAAAAACAACCTTTGATTACAAGGCCTAACTACTAGTGTTATTATAGATATAATATTACTGGTGTTGTTAGTACCCCACTGATGAGTGTTTATATATTACTAAAAAGGTTTCTTTTTATTTTTACTCACTTGTATAGATAAAAATGGTAGAAGAATTACAATCTTACATGGATGTTTATCTGTACCTAAATAAAATCCTATACCTGGTATAAATTCAAATGATACGTCAGGTAATAAGTATGACATTTTAGTTGTACCCATAAATACTAAGTAGAAGAAAGCATTTAAGTATATCATGATTAATGTTATTATTGGTAACACCCAATCAATGACTCCACCATTAAAGGTAGAGCCATCTCTCAGGAGATAAACAACACTAATTGTAGTTAAAATTGGTAGTATTATTACAAATACTAATTTGATAATTTGTTTTAAAAGATTTTTCATAATTTCTCTTTAAATAGTTTTAGTTATTAATTTTACGATGATGTGTGTACCTGGTTGTTCATCACCAGGATCTGATAGTATTATATTCATGAGTTAGAAGTCTAAAGATTCATTAGAAGAAGATTTAGTAACTGAAGATGACGAATTCTTTAAAAATAAATCATCATCTGGATATTGTTTTAAATATAGTTCTTTAGCTTTTAATATTAAATATTCTTTATCATGGTACATACCAGTTTCTCTCTTTTCAAGATAGTTTTGTATCTCTATGAGTTTTTTCATTCTTTTATCTCTTAGATAGTCTTCATACTTCATACCTGTATGTTTTTCTATCAACTCTTCTATTGGAGTTGGTTCAGTTTTTTCTTTAAAATAATCTAAGTCAAACCCTTTTACTAATGTAACGAGTTTAATTAGATCATGTATTAACTCATCATGTTTCTCTGAGTTATGTTTATTTCTTGAGTTGTGTAGATAGTTAATAGTAGTCTTGATAGTATCCAAGTGAAAGTCACTATTATATTCTTTAGTTATTTCTTTTTCCATAGTTTTAATTAAATTTTAGTTAGATTTTAGTTATATTATTTAACCTATATAAGTGAGGTTATTAATGTTTAAGTTAAATAACAACTACAGTTTAATGGATTGACGTCCAATTCATGTATTACCATTCAAGATGGAATTACCTCTACATTTAAAGAGAGTAGTGTTATAAAAAAAGATATACCCTTTGTATCCTATTGTTCTTGTACATTCTGGAAGATCTTACGAGTTTCTCAATACAAGAAGTAGTAATACTCAGTTGGTATATCTTTTATGGGATTCCGGGTACTATGTCTATTATCCTATAGAGGAAGACAAACATAATACCCTTGTAGTGTTGTTGAGTGTAATAGATACACCTGTTGTAACGTTAGCTATATTAATACTTATAGTAGTAACAATAGTTATTGTGTGGGAAATAGTGGTAATTAGTGGATATGAGACCACATCTTTAGTGTGACACACATAAATAAAAGATTTTACCACAACTTTTGTAGTGAGTACACCACAATTGATAGCTAGGGAGCAGAAAGCAGTATGTATGAGCAGATAGTAGTAACATAGTAGAGAAGATGGCAGTAACTTCTGCCACTTCTGCTATCTATTACCTGTTGCTTTAGGTCCTTTAGGTCCCACAGTTTCTATTAAAGGTGGATGTTCCTTATAATATAATCTAGATACTTCTTGATTTATATCTAATTGAATAGACTCTAATTTTATTTGTGCTTCAAGAAGTTCTTTTTCAAGTTGTTTTAAATGCTTTCCCATATCTATATCTTTAAACAATTATTTGCAATCATTTCTATACTTTTCATACTAGATTTAAGGTTCTTTATTTCATTTTCTTGAGACCTGTTATCTTTTGTGTGATGTATTACAAATGATGTAAGTTTGCTTAAATCAATCTTTAGCATTTCTAGATGTCTATGATTATAATCTCTACCATCTTCATCTTGAACTCCCATCTTATCTAAATGTAGTACTTTGTTAATAGTACTTACTACATCATTGATTGTTTCTAAATGAAGTTCTCTACTGAGTTTATCCATTATTACATTATCTTCAAATGCATCAAATCCACCGGGATAATTACTTCCTCTTTCATTTTTCATATCTATTAATTTCTTTAAGTTAATTAAAAACAAGAGTGCAGTGGCTTATACTTACACACTCTTGTTGTACTACTTACTTACTAGCCTCAACCCATCTCAGGTTTGTTTCCTCACCTGTGTTTAAGTCTACTACTGCATTATCACTCAACTGGAATCCAGGCATTTCATCTCCTTGATTTAGTTTAGTTTGTAATGCTTTAATAGTTGGATGCTTTGCACCCATTACTTTGTTTGTTTCAGGGTCTATTAGACTCAAAACTCCAAAGGTTACATTACTACTTGTTCTCAGGGCCATTGACATTCCTGCAATCTCTCTCTTTGTTGAAGAGATTGGTTTGTCCGTACAGATGATTGTTGCCGTACCTGTACTTTCATTGATTCTTAGTTTTCTAAAGAATACACTCATAATTATAAATATTTAATTATTTAAGTGAGGATTACTTACGGGGGTATCCCTGCCTCAATTTATAGCTGGGGAGCAGAACCATAGTACCTCTCAAGCATGCCATATACACAACTTTTTGGTGGGGAAAAAAATTTTTTTATATCAGGCGGGACAATATTAGTAAAAGAAATACTTTTATAAAATCTTTAAAATGACTATATTGTTCTTATAGAAGAGTTTCTAACTAAAAATATAACATGGGAAATTGGGAAAATGATTCAGAAGAAGAACCAAATGGTTTAACAGAGATGGAACAAATGCAGATGGACGCTGTTTTATTAGAGGCAGCATATAATAATGCATGGCAAGTATTATCTGGAAATATTAGTTTTGATTTAATGATGACAAAACAATTTGAAAAAGGTAGTGAGTTAATTTTACCGTATGATCCTGAAAATGGGCCTAAAAAACATGAGCTAGAAAATATGATTGCTTATTACATAGAGACAGAGGAGTATGAGAAGTGTGCCACACTAACTCAAATATTAAAAGAAAAGTATGGCAGCTAAGAAAAAGAAAAAAGGTCTTTGGGCAAATATAAATGCTCGTAAAAAGGCAGGTACGTCTAGATCTAAAAAGAATAGCACTATAACAAAAAAAGCCTACGCTAATATGAAAAAAGGTTTTCCAAAGAAAAAACGTTAATTTAAAAATAAAAAAATGAGTACAATACTACAAGACATGATGGGCATGTTAAAAAGATCTGGTACAGTAATTCCTAAAGCGGATAACTATATAACAGTTGCTAGATACCCAAATCCACAAGAAAGACTTAAGCCAGCACCTAAGTTACAAACAGAATTAGTAACGCTAGCACAATTAAAAACATTCTTCAGTACTGGAGGTGATAAACAAACACTATCCATTGCCGGACAAGTATTATCTTTAACTAATGGTGGCTCTGTAACATTACCAGATGAGTATGTTAACTCAGCAGCTTTTGATGGAGCTACAGATCTGCTATCTTTAACTAGAGTAAGTGGGGATACTATTCAAATAGACATGAATCGTAAGGATGTTAATGAATATGTTAATTTTACATTAATTGATGTAAATACTGCAGCATCCGTAGAGTTGCCGGTAGCAGCACAAGGCCAATTGTTTATATTAAATAGTGCAGGTGCTGGAGCTAATGCAATAATTAACTTGCCTAATGCAAGTAGTTCTAAATGGGTATTTAGAAAAATTACTATTACAACAAACGGAACTACATCAGCTTCAAGAACATTAACGTTGAATGCAGCAGGTTCAGAAGAAATTAACGGTGCAGGAACTCTTGTATTAGATAAATTATATGCATCAGTTACATTATGGTCAGATGGAACTAATTGGATTGTTTTATCCTCATCACAAGTAACAGTTGTATAAGTGGCAACACCAAGAAAAGGAAAAGCCAAAGTAAAGGTTACAGCTAGCGGTAAGAAAGTTAGCTATGGTCAAGCAGGGAAAGCTAAAGGGGGAGGGCCACGGGTAAAACCTGGCACCTCTAAAGGTGATAGTTACTGTGCTAGAAGTTTAGGTATTAAGAAAAGGGTATCTAAGAAAAAAAGAAATGATCCTAATACTCCAAATAACTTATCTCGTAAAAGGTGGAAATGTTCTGGAGCTAAATCAAAAAAATAATGAATAAAGATTATATTGCTTCTAAATTATTTATAGGATGGATGGTAATTATTCTAATACTAATATGTTTTGGACATTGCACAGAAAAAACAACAACATCAAAAATACAAAAGATAATAAATACACACAATAGTGTTAAAGAGTCTGATAAGTCATATCCTTTACTACGTAAGTCTCCGTCTAGTCAAAAAACAGTAATGTATGGAGATAGTGTAAGAATATATAATGCTACAGAATCTCAAAAAGAAATGGACAGCATTGATGATTATATGAGACATTGGTATGAAGTATGTGATACTAATAGTAATGGTGATATAGATGATGTAAAAATAAAGCTGTGATTAGAAATTACTTTAAAAAAATAAAAGAAACATTATTTTATTATGACTTTCAACCTTTATTATTTTTTTGGGTTGTAAGTGATTTTTTAAATAATCAAGTACTATGGACCAAATTTTCTTATTGGGAGGCTCTAGGGCAACCTAATACGTACTGGCTGTACATGGCATACTTGTTTGGTAGTATAGGTATGATTATATCTATTCATGATATAAAATGGTTATCTAGATTTATTAGTTACTATTTAATACTGTATTTATTTTCTACTATACGTTATTTAATAAGCATATATACTACATTAGATACTGAACCATTTACCATTGTAGATTTTAAAAACGTATCAATAACATGTTGGTATGCATTTATGTGGATATGGATATTATTTAAATTAAAAAAAGAAATGCTTAATACATCAATAAGATATGAATGAAAATTTACTTACAATACTAATAACAGCAATTACAGTATTAGGAGGAGCAGGTGCATGGAAGTTTTATGAATTTCTCATCCGTAATAAAGCATTAAAGAATAAAGAAAACCTTACTGAACAAAATATATACAGGGAAGACTTAAAATTAAGAGTAGATAAACTTGAAGCAGATAAAGAAACATGTAATAGTTCTTTATTAGCTATGAGTATAGAACTAGCTTCCATAAAAGTAAGAATAGAGTTTGTAGAAAAAGAAAATGAAAGATTAAAATATAGATCATGAAAAGCGTAATAAATATCTTTAAACGTAATAAAATTTTTAAAATACTTCAATAAACTTTTTTTATTTAAACTTTTATTATATCTTTGCTAATATTAATTTAAAATATTAGAAGATGTCAAAATTAAAAAGTACAGAAGATTTATCAGATAAAGATCCTCAATTAAGTAAAGAAGAACTATCAAACCGTAGAGAAGAAATTACTACATTCTACAAAGACAACATTCCACATTTAGAAGTTCAAGCTGATTATGAAATGCTTTTAGCACAAATTGAGAAATCAAGAGCTGAAAGAATGCAAGCTCAAATGTTTATGGCTCAACAGTATGCTGACCAAAAAGAAGGTTCTGTAAATCCTGATTCTGAAGAAGGTAAAGCTTTTCAAGAAGCAATGGCTAAAGCTGTAAATCCAGAATAATGATGAGACAACTTAAATTTGGAAGCAAAGGATCTGATGTTATAACTTTACAGCAAAAGTTAGGCATTCTAGCTGATGGACACTTTGGTCCTATTACAGAAAAACATGTTGAAAGATTTCAGTTAAATAAGAATTTACCAGTAACTGGAATAGTAGATAGTGATAATTGGGTATTATTACTCAATATAGAAAATCTAAATTTAGATTCTTCTATTGATGAAGATACAGATATTCATAAACAATATTTTACTACACCTTATGACCAAGTAATACATAAACATTATTTACCTAAAGATGAATATGTAGAAGGACCAATACAAAATGAATATATATTTCTACATCATACTGCTGGTAACTCTGATCCATATAGATGTATTGATCATTGGGGTAGAGATGATAGGGGGAGAATAGCTACTGAATTTGTATTAGGGGGGATTAACCATAGAAATGGTAATGATGAGCATGATGGTATAATGGTTCAAGCTTTTCCTAAAGGAAGTCAAGCATGGCATTTAGGTAGAACTGGTTCAGGATTTATGAACCGTCATTCTGTTGGAATAGAAATATGTAATATGGGTTATTTAGACAATGACTTTAAAACATATGTTAATTCTACATGTCAAGAAGAACAAGTTACAGTTTTACCAGAAGCATTTAAAGGTAGATTGTTTTGGCATGCTTATACTGAAAAACAAATTAAAGAAACAGAAAAATGGATTAGATGGATAGGTGAAAGAGATGAAATAGATATTAGATTAGGACTTAAGCAATTTATTAAAAAGCATGGTCCAACTAAAGGTTTTGATTTTCAATCAGATGCACACTATGGTAAAATAAAAGGTTTATTAACACATACCAATGTAAGAAAGGGTAAAATGGATTGTTATCCTCACCCAGATTTTGTTGATATGATAATGGGTTTATAATATGGCAATAGTAAATAAAGTAGATTTAAAACATCAAGTAGATATTAATGTTTCAATAAAGTATCAAATAATTACATATTGTTTCTTTAATGATACATTGATAAGTAATTCAGATCTTAAATTTTTAATGGAGTTAGCTAAGGATGGTAAAGTTGAACTTACTGAATTTTGTAAAAATTTGGTTGATAAAGGAATTTTTAAAAGTCCTCAATCAGCTAGGAATGCAATAACTAAGGCAGAGAAAAAACAATTACTTACAAAAAAAGGTATTAATAAAAAAACTATAACTCTTAATGAAGATATTAATGTACAAACTAATGGTTTAGTATTATTAGATTATAAAATATTAGGTAGTGAATCCAAAGAGTTATAAAGAGTTTAAAAAAAATATTGCTGATGAGGTTGGTGTTCACCAATCTGTAGTAGATGATTTTATAGCTTTTTATTATGGTAAGGTTAGAAAAAGTTTATCTAGTTTAGTATTTCCAAGAATCAATGTAGAAGGATTAGGTACATTTTATTTAAGAAAAGGTAAGTTAGATAATGCTATTAAAAAGAACAAAAGTATTTTAGGTAATTTAACTAAAAGAACTTATGTAGGATTTGCAAAAAGTGAAGACATACAAACTAATATAATTCAAATGGAAAAAGCTATGTTGCAAATGGAACAAGATATTATTAAAAAGAAAAAGTTTAGAAATGAAAAATAAATGGGACAAATATCTTAGTGTATTTAAAAACTTTGACAAAATAGCTGACGGAATAAAAAACAATATATTTAAAAAAGAACATATTGAAGCTGTAGCTACAGATAGGTTTCAAAAATGTATTGCATGTTCTTTATTTGATGCTAAAGGAGATGATTGTTTAGCACCAGGAACACAACCTTGTTGTAGTGATTGTGGATGTACATTAGCATTTAAAGTAAGATCATTATCAAGTGAATGTCCTAAAGGATACTGGGATTCACTTATGCCTGAAGAAACTGAAGAATTATTAATTAAACAAATAAAAAAAAATGAATCAGAACTTAAGTAAAGCACAAATAGTAGGAGAACTATTAGCTGAAGAACAAATTAGTCCTCAAGAAGCTATAACTCTATTATCTGAAAAACCAACAACAGTTGTTTATAATGTGCATATACCAGATAAAGAAGACATACCTTTATATGGTAACATGTGGGCTGCTAATACAACTATAGACTGATGGCTATTTCATTTAAAGAAGAAGGACACTTGTATGAAAGCATAGATGATGATAAAATTACTTGGTTAAGTGTAACATCATTTATAGGTAAGTTTAAACCAAAATTTGATAGAGATGGACAAGCTATTAAATCTTCTAAAAACAAAAGGTCTAAGTGGTATGGTATGACACCTAAAGAAATTATAGGAGCATGGGATGGTGAAACAAAAAGAGCTATAACTCTTGGAAACTTTTATCATAACCAAAGAGAAGCAGATATGATGGAACTAAATACTATAGGCCGCCATGGTGTAGAAGTACCTATTATAAAACCTATTGTTAATAAGCAAGGTCTTAAGTTTTCACCTAAACAAAAGCTTGTAGAAGGTGTGTATCCTGAACATTTAGTATATTTAAAATCAATTGGTATATGTGGTCAAGCTGATGTAGTTGAAGTAGTTAATGGATATATAAACATTAATGATTACAAGACTAATAAAGAAATTAAAGAAAAAGGTTTTACTAATTGGGAAGGTATTACTAATAAAATGTTTAGACCTGTAAATCATTTGGATGATTGCAATTTAAATCATTATAACTTACAACTCAGTATTTATGCGTATATTATTAAGAAGCATAACCCCAAATTAAAGATAGGCAAACTTACAATACAACATGTAAAATTTAAACAAGTAGGAACAGATACTAATGGGTATCCTATCAATGAACATGTTAACGGAGAACCTGTTTTAGAAGAAGTAAAAATATATGAGTTACCATACTTAAAAGATGAGGTTAACTCTTTAGTAATGTGGTTAAAAGATAACATGACAAAAATAGCTTAAATGATAGTAAAATTATTTGATATACAAAACAGCAAGGTTGTAGTAACAGAACACTGTTATACATTACCTTTTTTAAAAGTTATAATGGAAGAATATCCAATTACACATATGGAGGTCTATCAATATCTTTTTTATATGGCATGTCCTAATCCTGATTTAAATCCATTTTTTAATCTTCCTGAACATGAAAAAGAAGATATTATTATAGAAGAAATAGGATTAGAAGAATCACCAGAAGATCCTAAAATTAGATATGCATTAGATATGTGTAAAAAATTATATGAGACTCCTACATTTAGAGCTTATGTAGGTATAAAATCTATGTTAGATAGATTAGGTAAATATATGGAAGTCACACCTATAGAGCACGGAAGAGATGGAAATATTAATTCTATGGTAAATGCTGCAGCTAAGTTTGAAGCAATAAGGCAATCTTATAAAGGAGCATTTACTGATATGAGACAAGAACAAGAAAGCTCTGTACGTGGTGGTGCAGGTTTGGCTTATGACCAACTATGATTGAACATAAAAAAATCCAATGGCATTTTTGTTATTGGGATGAACCAATATTTAAAAATCAAAAACCAAATAAAAATGAAGAATCAAGTAGTAGTGCCAGTAGGAATGAAACTATTGATAAAAGAAATAAAAGCAGAGACAAAGACTGCATCAGGATTAATCATACCAGAAATAGCACAAAAAACAACTTATAAAGGTGAAGTAATAGGAAGGGGTGATGAGGTAGAAGAAATACAAATTGGTGATATAGTACAATATGCTGAGCATGCTATGCCTACATCAATGATACATAAAGGAAAAGAACATTTATTATTACAAGTTGGTGATGTATATGCAATTATAAGATATGAGTAGAATCATACCTACATATGAAAATGGGGAATGGAGTACTACTACCTTTGAGTCAGACTCAGATTTTAGAGAATATTTAGAACTTATATTTAAAGAACCAGGAGAATATGGTTTTACAAAGTTAGCTTTAAAATTTAATGAGCAAGCTAGAATATTTAATTCAGAAGGTTATTATTGTAATTCACCATTTAGATCAAAAGATTTTACTAAATATTGGGAGGATCAAAAAAATAAATGTAGAACAGGTGTTTTATATAAAGATGATGGTAAGGTTTGGTATCTTACTAGAGATTATTATATGTGGCTTAATTTCCTACCTATTTTTGATAAAGAAGAAAAACATTATGGTTTTGCTAAAGTAAGGGATGCTCAATATCATATGGCATTGTATGAAATTATAGCTGAGTTAAATAATCAACATGTAGCTATACTTAAGAAAAGGCAGATAGCTTCTTCTTATTTTCACATGGGTAAAATTATAAATCAATATTGGTTTGAAGAAGGATCAATTTGTAAAATAGGTGCATCATTAAAAGATTATATTAATGATAAAGGATCATGGAAGTTTTTAGAAGAATACAAAACTTTTTTAAATGAGCATACTGCATGGTATAGACCTAGTAATCCTGAAAAAGTATTGCTATGGCAACAACAAATAGAAGTTAAAATAAACAGCAGAAAAACATCAAGAGGTCTTAAATCAAAGATACAGGGTGCTTCATTTGAAAAGAATGCTACCACAGGGGTAGGGGGTCCTTGTACATATTTCTTTCATGAGGAGGCGGGGATTGCAAAAAACATGATGCAGACTTATGAATATTTACGTCCTGCTATGTCTTCAGGTATGATGACCACTGGTCAATTTATTGCAGCAGGATCTGTAGGGGATTTAGAACAATGCAATCCTTTAAAGGATATGATACTTAATCCTAAAGCAAATGATATATATGCCGTAGAAACTAATCTAATGGATGCTGATGGAACTATTGGCATGGCAGGCTTGTTCATACCTGAACAATGGTCTATGCCGCCTTATATTGATGATTATGGTAACTCTCAAGTAGAAGAAGCTATAGTAGCTATTAATACAGAAAGAGCAAGATGGAAAAATGAATTAAATGGTGAACAATTTCAATTAAGAATATCTCAAAAACCTTTAAATATTGCAGAAGCATTTGCATATAGAAAAGAATCTGTATTTCCACAAGGTATATTAAGTAAGCAAATTAAAAAAATAGAAGAAAAAGAATATCCTTATGAGTTAATTAAACTTGATAGAGATGAAACAGGTATAATAGCAAAAAGAACAAGTAAACTTCCTATATCACAATTTCCAGTTAATAAAAAACAACAAGATAAAACAGGTAGTATAGTTGTTTGGGAAAGACCTGCTAAAAAAAGACCAGACTTTGGAGCATATTATGCATCTATTGATCCTGTGTCAGAAGGTAAGACAACTACATCAGATTCATTATGTAGTATATTTGTTTATAAGAATGCCATAGAAGTAACTAGAACTTTAGCTGGTGGAGATGTAGAACAATTTATTGAAAAAGATAAAATTGTTGCAGCATGGTGTGGAAGATTTGATGATATTAATAGAACTCATGAAAGATTAGAGTTAATTATAGAATGGTATAATGCTTGGACAATAGTTGAAAATAATATTTCACTATTTATTCAACATATGATAGCAAGAAAAAAACAAAGATATTTAGTTCCTAAACAACAGATATTATTTTTAAAAGATCTTGGATCAAACAAAACTGTATATCAAGAATATGGTTGGAAAAATACTGGAACATTATTTAAAAGTCATTTAATATCTTATGCAATAGAATTCTTAAGAGAGGTAATAGATGAAGAAACTGATACAGAAGGAAATGTAATGAAACAAACATTAGGTATAGAAAGAATACCTGATCACATGCTTTTAAAAGAAATGCAAGCATACCATCCTGGACTTAATGTAGATAGAATGGTGGCGTTTGGTGCATTAATTGCGTTTGTTAAAATACAGCAGTCTAACAGAGGATATACTAAAAGGCGTGAATCAGAGGATAATTCTTTGGTAAATTCAGAAAAAATAAGTAAATTAAAGTATAGTCCGTTTAAGAATCTGGGACGTAGTAAAAGAGAAAATAATTCTAGAATTAGAAGATCTGGCTTTAAAAATTATAAATAGATGAAAGTATTAAATGCAATGCAACTGAAGAATGGAGCCAAAGCAGAAGGTGGCCCTACATATTCTAGTTTGACACAGCCAATCCAATTTTTACCATATAAGCAGAAAGATGATGATTGGGCTGCTTGGAACTTAGACTGGTTAGAACTTCAAGGTCTTGAATTTTTACGTATCAATTCAAGAAGGTTATTAAAAAATTATAAACTGGCAAAAGGTGTTATAGATAAAACTGATTACATAGTTGAGCCAGATAATGATTATAAAGATATGATGGATGTTCTTACTAAAGAGAATGATTCAGCATTAGAATTAAAATTTTATCCAATTGTTCCTAATGTAATTAATGTATTAACTGGAGAATTTGCTAAGAGATATTCTAAAGTTCAATTTAGAGCAGTTGATGATGCATCTTATAATGAGATGCTAGAACAAAAAAAAATACAAATTGAAGAAACATTACTTTCTAATGCTGAAGCAAATTTAGTACGTAAAATGGTAGAGATGGGTATGGATCCATCTTCTGAAGAAGCACAACAACAGTTATCTCCAGAAGGATTAAAATCATTACCTCAAATAGAAGACTTTTTTAGTAAGTCTTATAGAAGTATGGTAGAAGAGTGGGCATCCCACCAACTTGCAGTAGATGATGAAAGATTTAAAATGCAAGAACTTGAGGAAAGAGGGTTCAGAGATATGCTTATTGCAGATAGAGAATTTTGGCATTTCCGTATGCTAGAAGATGATTATGATGTAGAACTATGGAATCCAGTATTAACTTTTTATCAAAAATCTCCAGACCAAAGATATATTTCTGATTCAAATTATGCAGGTAAAGTAGATTTAATGACTGTATCTGATGTAGTAGATAGATATGGATATTTAATGGATAGCAAACAATTGGAGTCATTACAAAGAATATATCCTGCTAGATCAGCACAGTATCAAGTAAATGGTTATCAAAATGATGGTTCATATTATGATGCAACAAGATCACATGAGTGGAATACTAACTCACCGGGTTTAGCATATAGACAATACACAAGTAACTATTGGAATGATCCAGCAAATGGAGGTGATATACTTAGTGAAATCTTAGATGAAAATGAAGATATTTCTTCATGGGGAGAAGGAAACTTAATGAGAGTTGCTACAATATATTGGAAAACACAAAGAAAAGTAGGACACTTAACTAAGATAGAAGAAGATGGTGAAGTAACACAAGAGATAGTTGATGAAACATTTAAGATTACTAAAAAAGCAATCTTTGATACATCAATCTTTAAAAATAAAAGTAAAGATAATTTATTACAAGGTGAATTTATAGAATGGATATGGATTAATGAAGTTTGGGGTGGTGTTAAAGTTGGTCCAAATTTGCCAGCTATGTGGAAATCTCAAATGGGTGATAATATTAATCCAATTTATTTAGGTATTAATAGAACTAAACCTGGAAGATTACCATTTCAATTTAAAGGTAATAATTCACTTTATGGATGTAAACTTCCTGTAGAAGGAAGAGTATTTTCAGATAGAAATACAAGATCTACTTCATTAGTTGATTTAATGAAAGCATATCAAGTTGGGTACAATATGGTTAATAACCAAATTGCAGACATTTTAATAGATGAATTAGGGACAGTAATCATGTTTGATCAAAATGCTTTACCACGTCACTCAATGGGAGAAGACTGGGGTAAAAACAATTATTCAAAAGCATGGGTAGCAATGAAAGATTTTCAAATGTTACCATTAGATACTTCAATTACTAATACTGAAAATGCCACTAACTTCAACCATTACCAAACTCTAAACATGGAGCAGACTAGTAGATTGATGTCAAGAATTCAATTAGCTAATTATTTTAAAGAACAATGTTTTGATGCAATAGGAATCAACCCACAACGTCTAGGAGGAGCTGTATCACAGCAAACTGCAACCGGGGTAGTTCAAGCTATGCAACAATCATATGCTCAAACAGAGATGTATTTTGTACAACACTCTGATCATTTAATGCCTAGAGTACATCAAATGAGAACAGACTTGGCTCAATATTATTATAGTACAAATCCAAGTGTTAGGTTATCTTACATTTCTACAGAAGCTGAAAAAGTTAATTTTCAGATTAATGGGACTGAGTTATTACTTAGAGATTTTAATGTATTTGCAACTACTAAGACTAATCACAGAGCTATCCTAGAGAACTTAAAGCAAATGGCATTAACTAATAATACCACAGGAGCTAGTATATATGAGTTAGGTAATATTGTTAAAGCTGACTCAATTGCAGAGGTATCAGATATACTTAAAGATTCTGAAGCAAGAGTTCAAGCACAAAGAGAACAAGATATGCAACAGCAACGTCAAATGCAAGAACAACAAATACAAGCTAAGCAACAAGAAGAGCAAATGAAACTTCAAGCTGTAAATGCAGAAAATGAAAAAGATAGACAAAATGATATTACGTTAGCAGAAATTAAATCAGCAGGTTATGGTTCTATGGTTGACATAAATCAAAATCAAGTATCTGATTACCAAGATGCTATGAAAGATATTAGAGAAACTACACAATACCGTGAGCAAATGAACATGAAGCGTGAAGAAAATGCTTCAAAATCATCTATGGAAAATAGTAGATTATCTGTTGAAAGAGAAAAAATTGCTGCATCTAAACAAATTGCTGATACTAAATTACAAATAGCTAAAGAAAACAAAAACAAGTATGATTCTCCAGAAAAGAAAAAGAAAAAGTAAGCGTTAGCTATATACTGCAATTTATTTTCTGTTTTTTTAAAATTTTTTAAGTTTATCATGATGCTATTCCAATAAACATTTCTTATATTATATATGTAATGAATATTAATATTAAAACCAACAAATATTATGAGTGCAATAGAAACACAAACTGTGAAAAGTAAAGTAGAACAAGTAGATATTAATTTAGATGAAATATTCAATGCTGCTCCAAGTGGTGCTGATATGATTCAAGATGAAAAAGCTAAGCCAAAAAACATTTTTTCTGGTTTAACTGAAAAAGCTGACATGTCTTTTGCTGATCCAGACAATACTGATGTAGATGACTTATCTACTAAAGTAGAAGAAAAAGAAGAACTTACTGAAGAAGTAGAAGCAGTTGAAGTAAAAGAAGATGCGGATGATATATTAGATAATTTAGATGGATCTAATGAAGCAGATGAAGAAGTTAAAGAAAAAGAAACAAGAGGTAGAAAATCAATTAGTGGTATTTCAGATGTATTTAGTAAATTAATTAAGGAAGATAAAATTGTTCCTTTTGATGATGATAAAGCATTAGATGAATATACAGCTAAAGATTGGGAAGAACTTATTCAAGCAAACTTAGATGAAAAAGCTAATGAAGTAAGGCGTGAAACACCTAAACAATTTTTTCAAAGTCTTCCACAAGAATTACAAATTGCTGCTAAATATGTAGCAGATGGTGGTAAAGATTTAAAAGGAATGTTTGCTACATTATCTCAAGTAGAACAACATAAAGAGTTAAACATTAAAAAAGCAGGAGATCAAGAAAAGATTATTACTGAATATTTAAGTGCAACAGGTTATGGAACTGCAGAAGATATACAAGAAGAAATTGAAATTTGGAAAGACCTAGGAAAACTTGAAACACAAGCTTCTAAGTTTAAACCAAAATTAGATAAAATGCAAGAAAAAGTTGTTGCTCAAAAATTACAAGAACAAGAGTTAAAAAAGAAACAACAAGAAAATGCATCACAAGCATATATGAAAAATGTATATGAAACATTAAAAGAAGGTAAATTAGGAGATCTTAAAGTAGATAGAAAGACTCAAGCTATGTTATATAATGGTTTAGTACAACCTAATTATCCATCAGTAAGTGGTACCAATACAAATTTACTTGGTCACTTGCTAGAAAAATATCAATTTGTTGAACCTAATTATGGATTGATCTCTGAAGCATTGTGGTTACTACAAGACCCGGAAGCTTATAAAGCTAAGATCATGGATAAAGGAGCACAAAAAAGTGTTGAGAAAACGGTTAGAAAATTAAAGAGTGAACAATCAAATGCTGGTGGTAATGCATCATTAGGAGTTCAATCAAGAGAAGAAGAAAGTAATAAATCTTCAAAAAGAAAGATTCAAAGACCAACCAACATATTTAAAAGAATTTAATCAAGTATTAAATATAAACAGTAAATTAATTATTAACAAAAACAATCAAAAATTATGGCAACTCCAGTATTAAATAATGGGATTTTCCTACGTGATACAAGCTACAAAGCAAGTTCACATGTTGATTCTTATCACCTTACACAGATGCTCGGTAACCCTGAGCCTATGGATATGGGACCAATTGATCTATGGGCAATGACCCAAAAGGTAGAAATGCCTTTGTATCAAATGGCTTCTTTTGGTGGAAAGAATACAATCATGGTGGATAACGCTAGAGGTGAGTATAAGTGGCAAACTCCTATTGCACAAGATCTTCCGTACATTGTTGCGGATATTGAACCAACTACAGAAAATAAAGGTGTAGATGGAACTTTATTTAGGGTCAAAATTAACAAAAGAACTTTTGGACATGGTGACATTATTACTTATGATAAGTATAATGGACTAGAACTTTACATCACTGCGGATGATATTATCCCAGCAGGTGACGGTTTTGTATACACTGTTCAATTAGTTAACAACAACAACACAGCTTTCTTGGATAACAAGTATTTAGCTAAAGGTACTAAATTCTTCAGAAAAGGTTCTGCAAGAGGTGAGTACGGAGAAAGATTCTCTGACATTGAAACAGGTTCTGGTTTCCGTGAATTCTACAACTTTGTAGGAGGAGCAGAAGCACATGTTCACTATTCAATTTCTTCAAGAGCAGACTTAATGATCAAAGGCGGATTAAACGCTGATGGTACTGTGCCTGTAACTGAAATCTGGAGAAACTTCAACACAGATCCAAACAATCCATCAGTACCTAGTATTGAAGGACTTGTTGCAAACATGGGTAAAGCAGGAGCTAGAGAAGCATTTGAGAATGGAAGTCTTACAAGAACTTTTATTACAAATATGGAAGCAGCTCACTTATCTAAAATTGCAACGGATATTGAAACTTACCTAATGTGGGGTAAAGGTGGTAGAATTAAACAAGATGGGCCAGATGATATTAGATTATCTGTAGGTTTATGGGCACAGTTAGACAACTCATTTAAAAGAGTTTATAACAAGTCTTCATTTACACTTGACATGTTTAAATCTGAACTTTATAACTTCTATCAAGGTAAAGTTGAATTCAAAGGGCCAGACCCACAAAGATCACTTGTTGTACAAACAGGTATTGGAGGTATGCAACTTATCAATAAAGCAATTGCTGATGAAGTGTATGGTTCAGGTTTAGTTCAAAATGCATCAGATATTGGAGCTGTTAAAGGTTCTGGTATGGATTTAGATTATGGTTTTGCTTACACAAGCTTTACTATTCCTTTCTTAGCTAATGTTAAGTTTGTATTAAATCCTGCATTTGATAACTTAAATACTAATGACATTGAGAATCCATTAATTGATGGAAGACCTCTAAGTTCATTTAGCTTTATTATCTTTGATGTAACAGATGAAGGAAATGACAACATTCACTTGTTGAAACTTTCTTGGGATAATCAACTTAAGTGGTTCTACCAAAATGGTACTATGGACTACATGGGAAGAACTCAA
>Ga0307488_10001412_pt1 | contig 20006 bp, 18 predicted proteins | sample SB02metaG_FD_202248 | JGI IMG/M metagenome (GOLD analysis project Ga0307488, IMG submission 202248) | Sea-ice brine microbial communities from Beaufort Sea near Barrow, Alaska, United States - SB 0.2 | ecosystem: Environmental > Aquatic > Marine > Coastal | place: USA: Alaska | collected... | reverse complement strand
GAGCAGTTAGTCGAGCAGTTAGTCGGCCAGTTAGTCGTCAAAATCCTACCTGCCGTAGATTCTATGGCAGGGCTTGGGGCATCTCGGGGGCTGTCTGTCTAGAGCCGCCTATCTAGAGCCGCCTATCCTAGCGCGGTTTATCTAAATATCAAAAAACTGCTTTATCTCAGTTTCTTTGGCCAGCGCGTCGCGCATGCCCATAGCGATCAACTTGCGGCAAAATCCTGGTTCAAACAACAGATAACTGGCCGCACTGGCACCGCCGCCCCGAGCCGTAGCACCGGTCAGGCTTAAAAACATGCGCAGGGATTTCGGCAACTGGTGTAAATGCTCCTCGGCGATACTGTCGATGGATTCTGTGGGAGAAATAGACAGCACCTCAACCGGATTGAGGTCGGTGATATTGTTTTTCTCGCGCAGGGATTGCGGTAGGGCAGCGGCAAGGCGGTTGATATTGTTGAGTGTCTCAATATCACTTTCCACGGCATCGATAAAGGCGCTGTTAAACATATGCCCGACAATCTGTGCCGTAGAGGGTGAATGTTCAAGCCCAACCGGCAGTTTGCTGCGGGTTGCGTTGTCACTGACGCCGACTATTAAGAGTTTGGTGGCACCCATATGCAGTGCCGGACTGATTGGCTTAAGCTGGCGCACGGCGCCATCACCAAAGTAATCGCGGTCTATTTTGACTGCTGGAAAGAGTCCGGGGATGGCGGTTGATGCCATTAGGTGGTCGATGGTCAGGGCTATTTTTTCACCGCGGCGACGGGATCGATTCCATGCTGATAGACTCTCCTGTCCCTGATAAAAGGTCACCGATTGACCGCTGGCATAGCTCATCGCCGTTATGGCTATAGCCTCTAGTTCGCCATTGCTAATCGCTGTATCCAGATAGTCAAATTTGACATAGTTCTCCATCATCTTGCGCAGTGGACTGTTGTCGAGCAGCGAGATTGGCTTGCCGATGCCGTAGCCGCTGTGGACAAATGAGGCGAGGATATGGAAGGTGTTTTTTAATACCCCCAGAGCGTCGGTGCGGTAGACATCAGCGGGTGTTATTTCATTCCATATGCGCTCCAATTTACTGGTGCGCAAACGAAAGGGTCCGGCGCGTCCAGCAATCGACAGGGCGTTAATAGCACCGGCAGAGGTGCCGCAGATAATCGGGAAGGGGTTGTATACCGATCTTGGCAAGATGCTGGCAATGCCTTTTAGAACACCCACTTGATAGGCCGCTCTGGCGCCGCCTCCGGTTAAAACTAAGCCTTTGCTCATGGTTAAAATATTCCTATTGATATGCCTGCGGCCATGGCCTGACCGAATTCGTTACATTGTTCTAGATGCTGTGGGCTGATATCGCCTTTGGCGATTAATGGCTCGCCGATTTTGCGCAGCGGATAGCCCTTGGCGATGCGGTCGATGTCACGTACCGCGCCGCTGCCGTCATTGCCGGCGCTAATAAACAGAGCATAGGGTAAATTCAGTTGGTAGGGTTCTGCCGGATAGTAGGTTCGGTCAAAAAAGTCCTTGAGCGCACCGCTCATGGTGCCAAAATTCTCCGGCGTACCGAACAGCAAGCCATCAGCCCAGCGCAAATCTTCGAGGCCTGCGTCAAAGGCTCTCACCAGCCGGGTTTCCACCTCCGCCTCCTCCTGACAGCCGCGCAACACCGCCTCTGCCATCTGGCCAGTATTGCCTGATTGGCTGTGATAGATAATCAGCAGATGTTTCGTCATTGGTTAATACCATTATTCGACAGGAGTGCGGCGGAGTTACATTTTTTTAGCCCCGCTCGGGACTACAGTGCCATCTAGTTGCTGGTCTTCGCTATCGGGTCTAACCCGGCTTTCCAGCTTATTAGTGTAACGGATATCAATACAGAAGGATCCATCTTGGCCCATTTGATTATGCTGTCCCTGGGTGTTTTTTCGGTGGCCTGGTGGCCCTGGCTACCCAGTTTGGGGATCAGCTTTGCGCTGTTTGCGAGCCTGCTATTCGGCTGCGCCTTTTCCCGGCTAAGACGACTGAGATGGTCAGTGTTTCTAAGTGCTGGGATGCTCTGGGGCATATTTTCTGGCCATCAGGTATTGAGTCATAGTTTGGCTGAAAAGCTTAATGGCGAAGAGTTTTTAGTCTCAGGGCAGATTATTAGCCTAGTCGACAGCAATTCTGTTCGCAGTCGTTTTAGCTTTGCCCCTGAGACTATTCAACTTATCAGTGATCCCGATCAGCAGGTTTTTCCCGGCAAACTGTTACTCAGCTGGTACGACGCCGAGGCGCTCCATCCAGGGCAGCGCTGGCAGCTGGTGGTGCGACTGCGCCGCCCGCGGGGATTTGTTAATAGCGGTGCTTTTGATTACCAAAGCTGGTTAATTCAGCAGGGCTATACGGCGACCGGGTATGTGCGTTCCCCCAAGCTTGCCCGGCAGTTGCATGTAACCCATTTTTTTAGTCCAGGCAATATCGCCGCACTGCCGGGGCAACTGCGAGCAAGGATCCAGGCGGCACTTGAACAGTCAGATCTCTCGCCCCGAGGTCGCGCTGTGCTGCTGGCCCTGAGTATTGGTGATAAGCGCCAGTTGGCCAGATGGTGGCAGGACCTGGCGCGCTTGGGAATAGTTCATTTGCTGGTTATCTCGGGGCTGCATATAGGGCTTATTGCATTGTTCGGAGCAGTCTTTGGCCAAGCCTTGGCGCGGTTGACTATCCTCCTTAGCGCGGCTGGCAGACCACTGGGATTGAGGGCATCCAGTCCAGCATTACATTGGCTGGCTCCGGTCGGTAGTTTATTGGCTGCCGCCGCCTATAGCCTACTGGCCGGCTTTTCACTGCCGACACAGCGGGCGCTAATTGCGGTGGCAGTGGTGGTGGTGGCGAAGCTCTGCTTTCGCCGTATTCAGCCCTTTGTGTGTCTGGTTTGGGCGCTGACATTGATAGCACTATTGCAACCCTTGGCGGTATTGAGTGCTGGCTTTTGGCTATCATTTACCGCAGTGGCCATATTGATTACTTGGTTTTCCCCCTGGCAGTCGACGGATCGCTGGTGGCCGAAAAAGCGCACGGTCAGTGCGCAGTTGGCGCTGCTGGTAATTATGTCTGTGCCGCTGTTGTTTTTTATCGGGCGATTGTCATGGCTCGCGCCAATGGTGAATTTGGTGGCCGTGCCCTGGGTGTCTCTGGTGACCGTGCCCAGTGTCTTGCTCGGTTGTCTGCTGCTGCCGATCTCAGTCAATGCATCCGAAGCGATTTGGAAGCTGTCTGATTGGTCGGTTGAGCTGCTGTGGACGTTTTTCGATTTGTTGCCCTCAGATCAGGGGTTTCTGGTCTCTCCTGTGGGTGCGTCGACATTGGTTTTACTGGCGGCATTACTGGCGGGCCTCTGTTTGATGTTGCCCCGTCAGCTCAATGAAAGATGGCTCGGGGTGCTGCCTTTGGCGCTGTTGTTACTGTTTAGTGAGAGACCCAAATTTGGCCTGCGGGTAACGGTTTTGGATGTGGGACAGGGATTGGCGGTGGTGGTTGAGACCGATCAGCGGAGTCTGCTCTATGATAGCGGCGCGCAATTTAGCCCAGCCTTTAGTGCCGGTAGTGGGATTGTTGCGCCGTTTTTATGGCAGCGCGGCTGGAGCGCCATTGATATGACTCTTATTAGTCATGAGGATGGCGATCACAGCGGCGGCTTTGCAGGGTTGCAACAGGTGTTGCCCAGTCGCCAGATTATGACCGGGCCGGGAGTGAATTATCCGCCGGCTATTCTCGGGGGCCAAAATGTGGAAATTTGCAATGCGGGTACTCAATGGCACTGGGATAAAGTGTTTTTCGAGATATTGTCGCCAACCGCTGCAACGGGTCAGGATGTCAAGAAGGGTGCCAATAAGAGTGGCAATAACAGCTCCTGTGTTATGCGTATCCGCTGGCGGGATATTGAGGTGCTGCTACCTGGGGATATTGAAAGCGCCGCAGAATATCAGCTACTCGACTCAGGTCGTCTAGGCGCAGGCCGCCTAAATTTAGGCCGTATAAAGGCCTCACCGATTGACCTGTTGGTCGCACCCCATCACGGCAGTAAGACATCCTCGACGCCAAAATTTGTCCAGCAACTGCGACCCTATCATGTGGTATTTTCTGCAGGTTATCAGCATCAGTTTGGTCATCCCCATCGATCTGTGTCTCAACGTTATAGCTCTGCCGGCAGCAGAACTTGGACTACTGCGGAGCAGGGTGCTATAACCTTTGAGTGGTTGCTGTCTGGAGAGTTGGAAATTACCACAGCTCGTGGTCAAGCTCAGCGCTGGTGGCGCTAATCATAGATTGCGGATTTTGCCTGTAGCCCTTTTATGGTAAGGTCACGTTAAAAATTAAATCGACTCAATGGACGACACTGTGTATCAAATTTTCCTCACTGGCGGCTGGCTGATGTGGCCACTCCTGATCTGTTCGATTATCGTTGTCGCAATTACTATTGAGCGCTTTATTACACTGAAAGCGGATCGCATTGTTCCTAGCGGTTTGCTCACCCGTGTCTGGCAGCAGCTTCGCGATCGCGATTTAGCCGGCGAAAGTCTTCGCGAACTCCGCGACAGATCACCTCTGGGCTATATTCTTGCCGCCGGTATCAGCAACTCCGGCCATGGCCGAGAAATCATGAAGGACAGCATCGAAGAAGCGGCGGCGCAGGTAGTCCATCAGCTCGAGCGCTATCTGACGCTGCTGAGTACGATTGCCAATATGGCGCCACTGGTCGGTTTGCTCGGCACGGTGCTGGGTATGATCCAAGTGTTTGCGGATATTATGCTGTTCGGCACAGGCAATGCTGCGGATCTTGCCGGCGGTATCTCTCAGGCGCTTATTACCACTGCTGCAGGCCTGACTATTGCCATTCCGGCAATGATCTCCCACCGCTATTTTGAGCGCCACGTGGAGTCTCTGGTAGTGCAGATGGAAGGGCAGGCAACCAAGCTGGTGGATGCCATGCACAGCGATATGTTTCAGCAGTCACAGGCATAAATAGACATGAATAAGCCCACTCTGTCTGTCGCCGCGAAACTGCTGTGAAGTTCCGTCGTCGCCCACAGCGAGATAACAGCATCAATCTGACACCACTGATTGATGTGGTGTTTTTACTGCTTATTTTCTTTATGGTCACCACTACGTTTACCCGTGAGACACGTATGCTAATCAGCCTGCCTGAGGCAGAGGCTGAAAGCCTACCCAATGAGCAGGTCACAGTGGAATTGGTGGTCTCCAAAGAGGGCAGTTATACGGTAAACGGACAAAGTTTGATAAATCGCGACATCAAGACCATTATGGCGGCCTTAAAGGACGCTTCGGCGGGTGATAATGAGATGCCATTGGTGATTACCGCCGATGCTCAGTCGACACACCAAGCTGTTATTACCGCCATGGATGCTGCGGGCAGGTTAGGATTTAAAACATTAAATATTGCAACGCAACAGCCACAAGAGCCATAACAATATGAGCGATAAGATTGTTCCGACCGGTGCCTCCACGTACTTGCGCCTGTTAAAATATGTTCGCCGTTACTGGCTGGCCTTCGTGGTTAGTGTGTTTGGCTTGGTGCTGCACTCGTTTGCTGAAGTGGCCTTTGTCGATCTGCTCGGTTTTATTACCGATACCGTTGGTACCCTCACTAGTTCAGGAGCTAGCTCAACCGGCGCTGAACCTCAGGCTTTGGCAATGCCTCAGACCGGCATGACGGCGATGTTCGCTGAGGCGCTACTCGGCGATCTGATGCTTGAGAAACCCTGGCTGGTGATCCCGTTTTTTCTTATTATTATCAGTGTCTTGCGCGGTATCGGTTATCTCATCGGCAGCTATGGTCTAGCCTATGTGTCGAATTACTTGGTTCATGCACTGCGTGTCGATATCTTTGAAAAATATCTGCAGCTGCCCTTCGAATTTTTTGATCGCTCTATGTCCGGGCATCTGGTCTCAGTGGTTACATTCAATGTTCAGCAAGTCACCCAGGCTTGCACCAAAGCACTAAAGACCCTGCTACAGCAGGGTAGTTTGGTGTTGGGTTTAATGGCTTATCTATTCTTTGTGAACTGGAAGTTAACCCTGTTCTTTCTTGCGGTGATGCCCTTTGTCGCCTTAGTGGTCACCGTGGTGAGCAAGCGTTTCAGGAAGATTAGCGCGCGTATTCAGGGTGCTATGGGTGATCTGACCCACGTCACTCAGGAGGTGGTCAACGGCTATCAGGAAGTGCGCATGTTTGGCGGTACGGAGAATGAGCGTGGGCGTATCGAACTCGCCAGTCAGAGCAATCGCCGACAGAATATGAAGATGGCCTTAACCGAAGGTGTCAGTAATCCTCTGGTGATGTTATTGGTCTCAGTTGCCTTTGCGGGCATTACCAGTTTTATGCTCAGCCCCGCGATTCTTGAGACGATGAGCACCGGCAGTTTTATCACCTTCCTGGTTGCCTCGGGTATGTTGATCAAGCCCATTCGTCAGATCACCGAAGTGAACAGTGATATCCAGAAAGGCATTGCTGCAGCACAATCCATTTTTGAAATTCTCGATGCCACTCCCGAGCGCGACGAAGGCACCCTTGAACTAGACTCAGTGACTGGAGGGGTTGAATTTAAAGCGATCAATTTCAGCTACAACTGCCATGGCCCGTTAATTCTTGAAGATATTAACTTCACCGTGAAGCCCGGCGAAACCGTGGCGCTGGTCGGTTCCTCAGGAAGCGGCAAGACAACCCTGGCGAGTTTGATCACGCGGTTTTACAACCATGGCGATGGCCAGATCTTGCTCGACGGTGTCGATGTCAATGATCTCAAGCTGTCTAACTTACGCAAGCATATCGGCCAGGTCAGTCAGAATGTCACCCTGTTTAATGACACGGTGCGCAACAATATAGCTTACGGCGAACTATCCAACTGCTCCCTTGAGCAGGTTAAGGCTGCTGCCAAAATGGCCTATGCCGACAAATTTATTGAGAAGATGGCCGATGGCTATGACACCATGATTGGCGATGATGGCGTAATGCTCTCCGGCGGTCAGCGTCAGCGTTTGGCGATTGCTCGCGCTCTGTTAAAAGATGCACCAGTGTTAATCCTTGATGAAGCCACCTCGGCGTTGGATACCGCCTCAGAACGCTATATTCAAGCGGCCCTCGAAGAGTTGATGAAATCCCGCACGACCTTTGTGATTGCCCATCGCCTCAGTACTATCGAAAAAGCTGACCGCATTCTGGTGATGGAGGGCGGTCGTATTGTCGAGCAGGGCAGTCACAGCGAACTGCTGGCCCTAGAGGGCCGCTATTCGCAGCTCTATCGGCAACAGTTTGATGAGTCTGAGGTGGCCTAAGGTTGTCCCTTGAACAGCGCATAACTCAGGCCTGGCAGCAGGATAGCCCCTGGCTAAAACTACTGCTGCCGCTATCTTGGCTTTTTGTCGCCATTGCAAGCGCACGCCGTCGCTATCTTCAATCTCGCCACCAAGGGCAAGCTTTTAAAGCCCCGGTGATCATTGTGGGCAATATTTCTGTGGGTGGCAGTGGTAAAACACCCTTAATCCTGGCTCTGGTATCCGCTCTTAAGCAGCGTGGTTTTAAGCCCGGTGTCGTCAGTCGCGGTTATGGCGGCAAGGCTGTCAGCTATCCCTTAGGAGTCAATGCCCAGACGGCGGTGGCCGAGAGTGGAGATGAACCGCTATTAATTGCCCAGCTGGCTGAATGCCCTGTGGTGGTTGACGCTGATCGCAATGCTGCCGTTGCCTACCTGCTCAGTCATAATGACTGCGATCTGGTGCTTAGCGATGATGGTTTGCAGCACTACCGGTTACATCGCGATATAGAGATAGTGGTTATCGACGGCCAGCGCGGGTTTGGTAATGGTCGCTGTCTGCCCGCTGGTCCGCTACGAGAAAGCCAAGAGCGATTGGGGCAAGCGGATTTTGTCGTAGTTAATGGCGACAGCGGCGATGTTCTTGGTCGCGTTAACATTGCCAGTGAGCCGATGCATATAGCAGCGTGCAGAATGACCCAACTCTGTTCTGGCGCGAGCCAGTCGATTGAACAGTGGCTGGTAGAACAGCCGGTAAAGCGAGTCCATGCAGTGGCGGCCATAGGCAATCCTCAACGCTTTGCCGATACACTGGCCCAGTTGGGTCTAGAGCCCGAGCTTCACCCTCACGATGATCATCGGGCCTTGGGCGCAGGGGATTTAACCTTTGAGGATAGTCTGGCGGTGATTATTACCGCTAAAGACGCGGTTAAGTTGGCTGCCCGGGGCAATGATCCGATTGCCGATAATATCTGGGTGCTCGAGATTGAAGCGCAGCTTGAAAACGACTTTGTTGATAGGCTGGCAGCTCAGCTACACAGCCTAAACACAGAGCCTAAAGACAGCCTGTTAGGAAAAATAGAACAATAGAATCGAGGTTCCATGCAATTTACAGTGATTATTCCGGCCCGTTTCGGTTCCACCCGTCTGCCAGGTAAGCCTTTGCGTGATATTGCCGGCAAGCCGATGATTCAGCGGGTCTGGGAACAGGCCGGTAAGAGTGCGGCACAGCGAGTCGTGATTGCTACCGATGACCCACGCATTGAAGCCGCAGCACGAGAGTTTGGTGCCGAAGTCTGTATGACCCGAGCCGACCATCCATCGGGCACCGACCGACTGCAGGAAGTTGCGGCCCTGTTGGGTCTGGCGGAGGATGCCATAGTGGTCAATGTGCAGGGTGACGAGCCCTTGATCCCGCCGGCAGTGATCGATCAGGTAGCGCGTAATCTTGCGGCTAATCCTCAGGCGGGTGTGGCAACCTTGGCTGAGCCGATCGATACTTACGCGGACCTGCGCAATCCCAATGTGGTTAAGCTGGTGACCAATCAGCAATCTATAGCGCTGTATTTCAGCCGTGCGCCGATCCCTTGGCCGCGGGATTTAATGGATGCCGCGAATACCGAGGCGTCATTACCTGAGGGTTACGACTTTAGTCGGCACATCGGTATCTATGCCTACAGAGTCAGAGAGTTAAATGACTTTGTTACCTGGCCAGTGGCGCCGATTGAGGCCACGGAGAAGCTAGAGCAGTTGCGTTTTATGTGGCATGGCGTCTCTATTCATGGAGCCCAGGCGCTGCAGCCAGTACCGGGCGGGATCGACACTGAAGAGGATTTGCAGGCCGTTATAAATCTTTTAAAAGATTTATAAAACAAAGGCTTAAATAACAAACTTAAATAATAAATTAGCTTTTAACCAACCCTTGAACCAGAGAATTACTGAGATCTTTATGACGACTGCAGCGGCTAAACTATCGGTTTTATTTGTCTGTCTTGGCAATATCTGTCGCTCTCCCACTGCCCATGGCGTATTTGCCACGCTGGTCGAAAAAAGCGGCTACAGCGAACTAATCAGTGTTGACTCAGCCGGCACTGGAGACTGGCATCTCGACCATGCGCCCGATAAGCGCACCACTCAGGTGGCTGCCTCCAAGGGTTATGATCTCAGTACCCTGCGAGCTCGCCTGGTGACCAGCGCCGATTTTGCCCAATTCGATTACATAATTGCTATGGATAATGCCAATCTTAAGGATCTGCGTGAGATGCAGCCCCAGGGTTACGCTGGCCACTTGGGCTTGTTTCTGGACTTTTCCGAGCAATCAGCCGTGGAGGAAGTTCCCGATCCCTACTATGGTGGCGAAGAGGGTTTTGAACAGGTCTTTGACCTTATTGAAGACGCGTCCAAAGGCTTGTTGCGGCATATTCAATCTCGTCACCCCGAGGCCCTTGGCTCTTGATGCCGACTATTCTTGAAAAGGTTTCACTACAGCCCTATAACAGTCTGGCATTGCCTGCCGAGGCCGAGTATTTCTGCTCAGTAGAGGACCGTGCCGAGTTGTTGGCGGCACTGGATTTTGCTCACTCCAGAGGGCTATCCGTAACCCCTCTTGGGGGCGGCAGTAATATAGTCTTGGCCGGCGATATCGCTGGCTTAGTAATACGTGTTGACCTAAGGGGTGTGAGTCATCGAGTTGAAGGGGCATTTGTCGATGTGACCTTTGCCGCCGGCGAAGGCTGGCATGATCAGGTGCAACAGTGTCTGCAGCAGGGCTGGTATGGTTTGGAAAACCTGTCGTTAATTCCGGGCAATATGGGCGCTGCGGCGATTCAAAATATTGGCGCCTATGGTGTTGAGTTAGCCGATCTGTTTGTCTCACTCAGGGCTATCGATAAGCAGTCGGGAGAGTTGCTTGAGTTCGATAAAGCCGCCTGTGAGTTTGGCTACCGCGACAGCCTGTTTAAAAACGCTGGGCGCGATCGCTATATTATTGTCGATATCTGCCTGCGCTTGAGTACCCTGGCACAGATCAATGTTCAGTACCCAGCGTTACAGACTGTTATTGATCAGCGTAGAGACTCGGGCGCGGAGATAACACCGGAGCTGGTGGGCGCTATGGTCTGCCAAATTCGCTCCTCAAAACTCCCAGACCCCAGTGTTGTGCCCAATGCCGGCAGCTTTTTTAAGAACCCGATTATCCCTCAGGGACAGGCGATTGAGCTGTCCCGGCAGTATCCACAAATGCCCCGTTATCCCCAGGCCAACGGCGACAGCAAAGTGCCCGCAGGCTGGCTGATTGAACACTGTGGTTTGAAGGGCGCGGTGCGGGGTCCGGTAGGTGTGCATCAGCAACAGGCGTTGGTATTGGTTAACTCTGGCGGCGGCACTGGGGCGCAGTTATTAGCCCTGGCGGAGGAAGTTCGCCTCGCCGTATTACAGCGTTTTGTAATTGATTTAGACATTGAACCGCGGGTTTATGGCGGCTGATAAATGGACCTATTCGATCATCAGCTAATTCCCCTTCGACTGACCGAAGAGCGCCGCAGTGAGATTGCCTTCTGGCCCAACTGGCTCGATGGGCAGAGGGCGGATACGCTCCTAAATCAGTCTATCTGCGATATTGACTGGCGCAGTGATGTAATCAGAATAGCCGGTAAGATAATTCCGATTCCACGCTTACAGCAGTGGTTTGGCGATCCCAAGACCAGCTACACCTATTCCAACATTCGACTTCAAGCCACGGCTTTCCCACGCTGGATAAACCAGCTGCGAGAGCAGGTTGAAGCCCAGTCTGGCGAATGCTTTAATCGCGCCTTGGTAAACTATTATCGCGATGGCTCGGATAGCGTTGACTGGCATGCGGACGATGAGGCCGAGCTGGGTTTTGAGCCGCTGGTGGCATCCCTTAGTCTGGGTGCTGAGCGAGTTTTCCAGCTGCGCCACAATATTACTCAAGAGCGCCTAGATATTTCTCTGCCCCACGGTTCACTGCTGGTAATGGGTGCGGGTATCCAAAGCTTCTGGCAACATCGAATAGCGAAAACTAAAAGGCTTGAGCAGCCGCGGGTGAATTTCACCTTTCGCTATATGACTGAATAAATAACCTGGATCGGTTGTTTGGCAGAGTGGCTAGCAATCGCAGATTAATCAATAAACCCCAAGGAGAAAGACTCGGTGAAATTATCTAAATTTGGTGAAAAGTTTTCAGGTCAGTCGGGCATAGTCGAGCTGATGGATGATCTGGGCACCGCGCTAAATGAAAATCCCGAGATGATCTTTATGGGCGGCGGTAATCCCGGCCGTATTCCAGAGGTGGAGCAGATATTTAAGGCGCGTTTGGAAACGGTGTTGGCAGACCCGGCGCAGCTGCATACGCTACTTGGGGTCTATCAGTCGCCTCAGGGTGACAAAGACTTTCGCGAGCAGATCGCGGGCCTGCTAAAACAGCAATTTGGTTGGGATCTTTCAGCGCGCAATATCGCCGTATCCAATGGCAGTCAGTCGGCGTTTTTTGTACTCTACAATATGTTTGCCGGCGAGATGGCCGATGGCAGCCAGCGCTCGATTCATTTGCCCCTGGCACCGGAATATATCGGCTACCGCGATATAGGCTTGACCGATAATCTGTTTACCGCCACCCGTCCCGAGATCGAGCTACTCGATGACAACCTATTTAAATACCACGTGGATTTCTCGCGACTCAATATAGATCAGCAGAGCGCCGCGCTCTGTGTCTCGCGGCCGACCAATCCCACCGGCAATGTGCTCACTGATGACGAGATTGAGCAGTTAGATGAGATTGCCGCGGAGCAGGATATTCCGTTTATTCTCGACGGCGCCTATGGCCTGCCATTCCCAGGGATTATTTTTAATGAAGCCAAGGCGCACTGGAATAGCAATACCATTCTAGTCTTGAGCCTTTCCAAACTCGGTCTACCCGGAGTGCGTACCGGCATCATTGTCGCCCGTGAAGAGATTATTCAAGCCTATACTCGAGCCAATACTATTGTCAGTCTCGCCTGCGGTAATCTGGGTCCAGCGGTGGCCCGAGAGTTGGTCAGCAGTGGCGAGATTCTCACCCTTAGCCAGCAGCGCATAGCGCCGTTTTATCGCCAGCGCGCCCATCAGACGGTGCAGTGGTTTCGTCAGGCGCTGGGGGATCTGCCCTATAGGATTCATCGGCCAGAGGGTGCGATATTCCTGTGGCTATGGTTTAAGGATTTGCCGATTACCAGCAAGGCACTCTACCAGCGCCTCAAAGCGCGCGGGGTTCTAGTGGTTCCCGGACATGACTTTTTCCCTGGAATCACAGACGACTGGCGTCATCAGCAGGAATGTATTCGCGTCTCCTATGCCCAGGATGATGCCGTGGTGAAAGCCGGGGTTAAAATTATTGCTGAAGAGGTTGCTCGGGCCTACGAGAACCGCTAGATAAAGCGTTCCAGAGCCTCAAGCAAGGCTTTGATCTTATCGATGGACTCTTGGTATTCTTGGGTTTCTTCGGAGTCGGCAACTATGCCGCCACCGCCCCAGCAGTGCAGGGTGTCGCCATCGGCAATCAATGTGCGAATGGCTATATTGGTGTCCATATTCTGATTGGCACTGATATAGCCGATGCTGCCGCAGTAAACCGAGCGTCGCACCGGCTCTAACTGTTCAATAATTTCCATGGCCCGTTTTTTCGGCGCGCCGGTAATCGAACCGCCGGGAAAGCTATCCCGGAGCATGTCTAGCGGTGTCGAATTCTCAGCCAGCACACCAGTGACGGTGCTCACCAGATGGTGAACATTGGCAAAGCTTTCCAACTCAAACAATTTCGGCACACGAATGCTGCCGGGTTCACAGTTGCGGCTTAAATCATTGCGCAACAGATCGACAATCATCAGATTTTCGGCGCGATCTTTGGCGCTAGAAATAAGCTGCTCAGCACGCTGCTGATCCTGCTCGGGATTGCTGCCACGCTTAATCGTGCCTTTGATCGGTTTGGTCTCAGCCTGCTTGTCGCAGAGTTTAATAAAGCGCTCCGGCGAGACACAGAGCAGCGCCTGATCGCGCCACTGCCAAAAGGCCGAGTAGGGCGAGCCCACAGCTTGGCGCAAGGCCAAATAGGCGGGCCAGAGGTCGCCGGAGAACTGCGCCGAGAAGTGCTGTGTGAAGTTGGTTTGGTAGCAGTCACCAGAGCTTATATAGCGTTTAATCGCTCGAATCGACTCTTTATATTCGGGCTCTGAGAGGGTAGCGGCGAATGTTTGGTTGAGTTTAAACCTATCAGGCTGGTCGGCGACTTTTAAATCGATCAGCCGTGAGCTAATTAATACCTTCAATTCATCAGAACATTGGGCGTGAAAAACCAGTTCGCTGCGCTTTTCCTGATGATCGACTACTAGGGCCCAGAGAAAACGCCCAATACGCATATCGGGAAGATCGGTGATTTGCTGGGCGTTATTCGGAATGTCGATTAAGCGGCGGCCTAGATCATAGCCAAAATAACCAATTAGGCCACCGACAAAGGGATAATCGCTACTGAGGGTTTTATCCACTAGCGGTTCAAGAAGCTGCTCGGCGAGACTAAATGGATCTTCCTCGCTAGTGCGACTGCCATCCTGGTCGACGAGGGTGGAAACTGCTCCATGGGTCTCGATAATGGCGTCGGGGCAGGCGGAGATAATATCAAAGCGCCCTTGAATAGAGTGGGGCGTGCCACTATCGAGCCAAACCGCATCCGGCAGGTCGCGAAGAGCAGCAAATAAGGTTTCGCTGCTAGCCTGATAGGGAATTTCTTGGAGCGTTAGACTGGGCATTATGGGCCACACTTTAAGCGCTTTAATCAGCCGTGTCGAGAGAGCTGTAACAGGTTAACCGGCGATGCCCTGAACGATCACAAAGGTTAGCCAGGCAGCGCCATAGGCAAAAATACTGTAGCTGACAAACAACTGGATTGGCAGCCTCCAGGAGCCGGTCTCGCGGCGCAATACGGCCAGGGTTGAGACACACTGCAGGGCGATGGAAAAGAACACCAACAGTGCAAAGCCCGCGCCTATAGGCAGGCCGCTATTTTGAATATGGGCGACCAGAGAGATAACATTCTCCTCCCCGCCTTCAATACCAAACAATGTTCCGAGGGTGCCGACAAAAACCTCACGGGCGAGAAACGAGGTCAGTATGGCCACGCCATATTTCCAGTCGAGCCCAAAGGGCGCAAAGGCAGGTTCGATTAACTTGCCCATGTAGCCGAGCCAGGACTCGCCTAAATCCGCACCCTGGTTGGGGAAATAACCCAATACCCAGATTACTACAGTGACCATAAAGATCACCTTACCGGCCTTGGTGACAAAATGTTTACTGCGATCCCAGGCGTTGCGCAATAACGGTTTCCATGAGGGCAGACGGTAGGGAGGCATTTCCAACACAAAGGGCAGGTCAGTTTGCAGTGCCACACTGGTTCGGGATACTAGGGCAGTGACGAGCAGGCCGCAGAGGATACCAAATAGATAAATACTCACCATGGCCAAACCCTGCCAGCCAACTAGGCCGCCAAAGGCACCAGTGGCTGGAATAAATGCCGCAATCAGCAGGCTGTAAACTGGAAGCCGAGCAGAGCAGGGCATCAGTGGTATTGCCAGATAAGTGAGCCAGCGCTTGCGTGGAGAATCTACCGTGCGGGCGGCATAAATTCCGGGAATGGCACAGGCAACGCTGGACAACATGGGGATAAAACTCTTGCCGGTGAGGCCAAATACCCGCAGAGGCTTGTGGCAAATGACCGCGGCTCGGGCCAAATAGCCACTGTCTTCGAGCATGCCGACGACTAATGTGAGGATAAATATCTGCGGTACAAATACCAAAAAAGCGCCTATACCACCAAACAGAGCGTCGGAGACAAAGTCACTGATCGGGCCGGCGGGCAATAGCGGAATAACAACGCTAGCAGTGAACTGCAGGATCGCTTCGACCGCATCCATAATCGGCGCTGCCCAAGTGAAGATGCTTTGAAACAGCAAAAACATAATTAAGACAAAGCTAATGCCACCAAACCAAGAGTGCAGAAAAAACTGGTCGAGGCGAGTCTGGGAATTAATGAGCAGGTCGCCCTTAGGGCCAAAACTGGCGGCCAACTGTTGCGCCTGACGATGAACAATAGAGTCATCGCTGGCAATAATATCGCTGTTAACAATAGTGCTGACATAGGGGCTTGGACTGTCGCGATGACCGGTCATAAGTGCTTGCAGATCCCCTAGACCCAAGCCCGACTTAGCTGAAATGGCAACCACTGGAACCTTTAAGGCTGCAGCCAGACCATCGAGATCCATTGTCATGCCGTGGCTATTCAGGACATCGACCATATTGGCCGCAATCAGTACCGGCTTATTGTGTTCGGCACAGGCATTGATTACTTGAAGGGCAAAGATCAGTCCTTTCTCAAGGCGGGTGGTATCCACAACGCAGACAACAGAACTTATCTCAGGATCTTTAAGGCCAGCGTAAAAGGCATCAACTGAAACTTTTTCTTCACCTGAAATCGCGTGCAGCGAATAGACCCCAGGGAAATCCATCAATACCTGTTCGGGGTCGGCACTGCTCTTGCCAGACTTGATGTTGACAGTGATGCCAGGGAAGTTGGCGACTTTCTGGTTGAGGCCGGTGAGCCGATTAAACAGCAAACTTTTGCCTGAGTTGGGGCTACCGATAAGAATGGTTTTAGAGATCAATGCTGAGGGGCTCTTTTAGGCAACGGTAATCAGCGAGGCGACACTGTCATCCAGGGAGTAAACCGTATTGTTAACACGGTAGAGTTTCGGCGCGCCGAGACTGGGGCTGAGTACACAGGCGATATGCTCACCTGGGTGGAAACCCAGTTCACTGAGACGTGTACGGTATTCGCTTTGCAGCGCTGTGCAAAAGCTTTCAACGGTGGCCGACGTGCCTTGTTTGAGATCCCAGAGTGTCATTGCTTCTCGTTTCCGTGGCGTTGCTTAGGTTAATCAGATTGGTTGTAGTACTTGATGCTGCTAAGTGTACGCCGGTTTGGGCTAAATGTTAATAAGAATCGTTATCATTTACAATAAAGCCAGGCCTACTTAACCAACCGGTAACTTGATCCACAGGGCTAAGGTAGACGGTGTTTTACCGCGTTTCAAATCAGTCGTTCTTGAAGCTCTAAATTCCGGTACAATGGCGGCCTTTAAAACCCTCACATAGAAGTATATATACGCCATGGCAGCAGCTCCCAGACCACCGACAGCACTTTATGATTACCCTAAATACTGGGCCGAATGTCTTCTGCCAGCACCGTTCCTGCCTATGTCGCGGGAAGAGATGGATCAACTGGGCTGGGATAGCTGCGACGTCATCCTGGTCACTGGCGATGCCTATGTTGATCATCCGAGCTTTGGTATGGCGGTAATTGGCCGTGTATTGGAAGCTCAGGGCTACCGCGTCGGCATTATTTCACAGCCCGATTGGCGCGATGCCGAGAGCTTTCGAATTCTCGGCAAGCCGAATCTGTATTTTGGCGTCACCGCCGGCAATATGGATTCGATGATCAATCGCTACACCGCTGATCGACGTCTGCGCCATGATGATGCTTATACTGCAGGTGATTTAGGCGGTAAACGTCCGGATCGTGCGGTGACTGTCTACGCGCAAAAATGTCGCGAAGCCTACAATGATGTGCCGGTGGTTGCTGGTGGTATCGAAGCTAGCCTGCGTCGCTTGGCCCATTATGACTACTGGTCCGAGTCGGTTAAGCGTTCAGTGCTGATCGATTCCACTGCCGATATTCTGCTCTATGGCAACGCTGAGCGAGCCATGATTGATCTGACTCACCGCTTGGCCAAGGGCGAGAATATCCGTGATATCACCGATCTGCGCGGCACCGCCTTTATGTGCCGAACCATTCCCGAGGGTTGGAAAGAGATCGATTCAACCAAGGTCGACCAGCCGGGCCGGCTGAAGAAACAAAAAAATCCCTATGAGATGTCTAAGGCCTCGGACAATGCCGACGCCAAAGAAATTCGTATGCAGTCCATGAAAGCTGAGACCTGTGCCAGCGCCGAAACTGCTGCTGTAGGGTCTAGCAGCGAACAGCAGGTGCTGTCTATTATCCCGGATACCCAGGCGATCAAGACCGATCCCAGTTCAACCTATATTCGCATGCCGTCCTTTGATGAAGTGACCGCAGACCCAGTGCTCTACGCCCACGCCGACCGTATTTTTCACCGTGAAACCAATCCTGGCAATGCCCGACCACTGGTGCAGAGACAGGGACGCAACGATATTTGGGTCAACCCGCCGCCGATTCCACTGGAAACCGAAGAGCTGGATTGGGTCTTTGATCAACCCTACAAGCGCGTTCCACATCCGACCTATGGCGATGCCAAGATTCCGGCCTACGACATGATCCGTTTCTCGGTGAATATTATGCGCGGCTGTTTCGGTGGCTGTACCTTCTGTTCCATAACCGAGCACGAAGGGCGTGTTATTCAGAGTCGCTCGGAAGAGTCGATTTTGAACGAAGTTGAAAAGATCCGTGATTTGACCCCGGGCTTTACCGGCGTGATCTCCGATCTCGGTGGTCCAACCGCCAATATGTATCGCCTTAACTGCAAAGATAAAAAGATTGAAGCCACCTGTAGACGTCCATCCTGTGTCTATCCGTCGATCTGTGTCAATTTAGAGACCGACCACAAGCACACCACGCAGCTTTATCGTAAAACCCGTGCACTGCCCGGTGTGAAAAAAGTTGTTGTCGCCTCAGGTCTGCGTTATGACCTAGCTGTTCTCGATCCAGAGTATGTGAAAGAGCTGGTGACACACCATGTCGGCGGCTACTTGAAGATTGCTCCAGAGCACTCTGAAGATGGGCCTCTATCGAAGATGATGAAGCCGGGCATGGGCAGCTACTACGAATTTAAAGAGATGTTTGAGCGTTTCTCCAAAGAGGCGGGTAAAAAACAGTATTTGATTCCCTACTTTATCTCAGCGCATCCGGGTTCAACCAACGAAGATATGATGGCCTTGGGTCTGTGGCTTAAGGCCAATGGTTTCCGTGTCGATCAGGTGCAGAGTTTTTATCCCTCGCCGATGGCGTCGGCGACAACTATGTATTACACCGAGAAAAATCCGCTCAAGCCTCTGGGCAAGAACAATACCGAGCAGATTTTTACGGCCAAGACCCAAGAGCAGCGAACCCTGCACAAGGCCTTTTTACGCTATCACGACGCTGAAAACTGGCCCATGTTGCGCAAAGCGCTGCGCCGTATGGGGCGCTCGGATTTGATTGGTAGTGGTGATGGTTTCTTAGTGCCGGGTGAGTCCCGTCGCGAGAAAGAAGTGATTCGTCGCGAGAGTACGAAGGCACGGCCCAATCTGAAAGCTCAGCCGCGTTCATCACGCGCCAAACCCCGTCGTCGTTAGGCGGGGAATAACCTCGATATGAGTGCCGGCACCGCGACCTCAACCCTGAGGATACGCGGGCCTAAGTGCACTGCCTCAAAGCCGATAGAGCTCAACAGCTCAATCTCGTAGGGAATAAAGCCACCCTCAGGGCCAATAGCCAGAGTCACCGCTGAATTGCAGTTAATCGGGCAGGGTACATCGGTTACTGGATGAGCCACCAAAGCTTGGCTGCCTTTAATAATCTCCCCCAGTTCGTCTTCAACAAAGGGTTTAAAGCGCTTGCGCATATGTAGTTTGGGCATCAGCGTATCCCGCGCCTGCTCCAATCCCAGAATCAGCTGCTCCTCAATCGCCTGTGGTTGTAAAAACGGCGACTGCCAAAAGCTTTTCTCTACACGACTAGAATTCACCAGATAGATTTCCTTAACCCCCATGGCGGTAACGCTCTGCAATGTCCTGCGCAGCATTTTGGGTCTCGGCAGTGCCAGTATTAGGCAAAGTGGTGTGGCCGGCGGTGGCGGGGTATCTAGACTGATCTCGAGGGTTGCCTGAAGAGTGCTCAGGGTTTTGATAATGCCTTGGCCCATAAGGCCGTCAATTACACCAACTCGCACTGAATCACCAACCTCTGCACGCTGAACAGCGAGCAGATGCTCGAGCTGGCGACCGCTTACGATAGCAGTGTGCTGGGCGATTTGGTCGGGTTTGAGCAGGAGAAGATTCATGGCGGGGATTGTAATGGTCTCCCCTTCAGGAGTCGAACCTGAAATTCAAGCTTAGGAGGCTAGCGTGATATCCAATTTCACCAAGGGGAGCAGCCGCAGCAGTATAACGAAATTTTTGCTCAGTTCAATATGGGTTTGCACGGCTGTTTGTTGACTACAGGTAAAGGTATCAATTCAATAGGGTGGGTGTTGGGCTAAGGAATTGTTGCGCCAATTACTGGAGTCATTATGTAGTGGTTGGTTTGAGAAAAATTTATGGGGAAGCTGAGGGGGTTTGGGGTGGGGCGCCCAAAACGCTCTGCATTTAGTGATAGCTAACAAGATGAAGCCTGTTAGCTAGTCTTGCGGACCGCCTTTGGCGTCCAAAATACGTTCGCATTTAGTCGAACCCACTAGGGATCTCACCCTTTTCGGTCGCATACAAAATAAGGCAGTTTCGTTTGGGGTTGATTGTGCGCTGGTAGAAGGGATTGATTGCTAACTGCCTAGTGGCTGTTAGCAAGTCCTACGGACCGCCTTTGGCGTCCAAAATACGTTCGCATTTAGTCGAACCCACTAGGGATCTCACCCT
>Ga0307488_10001410_pt1 | contig 20028 bp, 17 predicted proteins | sample SB02metaG_FD_202248 | JGI IMG/M metagenome (GOLD analysis project Ga0307488, IMG submission 202248) | Sea-ice brine microbial communities from Beaufort Sea near Barrow, Alaska, United States - SB 0.2 | ecosystem: Environmental > Aquatic > Marine > Coastal | place: USA: Alaska | collected... | reverse complement strand
AATTGCGCTGACTACGAAAATTACCCACATTCCAATTAAGTGCAACTGGAAGTTCATTTCCTGACCTTCTGCTTTCATATCCGGCTGATTATCACTTTGAAAATCGAGAATAATGAAAAATGTGTAAATCGCGATGCTGCTAATTGCGAAACTATTTACATAAGGTTTTGGGAGCAAGGTGGCGGTAACAGCCAATAGCACTAATAAATAGGAAATAAGTGGGTTGCTAGCCCCGCCAGTGTTGAGCAGCAGTACAACCAAGAAAAAGCCATCAAATAGCAGATGTCCAAAAACTTCTGCATTACTAATCAAGCTGGCGGTACGGAGTCTCCAAAGGCCAAAAATCACTGATGCAAATATAGTCAGCACGATGCCCAAAATAAAAGTCACGGGGCCTTGCAGATTGGTGAGGGTTTGAAACAGTAAGAAACTAATAAGGCCGCTGGCGGCTACAAAGGAGCGCAGCAGCAGAAGCCGCTGCAAGCCCTGGCGCATTGAACTGCGCTCATCAAGGTTGTCCAACGTGAGGTCGCTGAAGAAGCCCAATACGTCTCGTATCTTTGTCATCTGAATATTCTACCGCAAACCTAGTTGGAGTGATTGATTTTGAATGGTGATGAGTCAATTTGCCGCAGCTAAGGTGCGTTGCGGTAGGAGTGAGGCGACAATCATAGCCGTCATGGCCAGCCCTGTCGGTGGTTGCGAGGTTGGGCTGTTCAATTGGCTTCATATTAAGGATTGTTCTTAATGACTAACTTGGATTAGTTTTCATCTCTTTGTTTATCAATCTATCTATTTCTCTCTCCCTCACTCCCCCATCGTTTCCTTCCATCGCTCATATCAGAGCCTAAACTGAAATGGCGCAGCTGGTTGAGCATTAAAGCGCTAATGATATATCCTGCAGGGATCGTCGAGTTTGCCGTGAAAAAACAACCAACTGACAGTAGTGGACTTAGGTGCGTGCCATTGTTGAATTAAAAAAGCCCCTGACGCGCAGTGTGAACCTTCTTTATAATGCTAGTATTCTGGCAATAGACTTTAGGAAACATAAAAGGATAGAACGAAGTTATGAGTGACAATAATATTTATGAGCAATCATTAGATAAAAACAACGCAAATTTTGCTGCTTTGACTCCGCTAAGTTTCCTTGAGCGTGCTGCAAGTGTTTATCCCGACAGGCTTTCTGTGATCCACGGCGAAACTCAATTCACTTGGGGAGAAACCTATAAGCGCTGCTGTTTGCTTGCCTCAGCTTTGATGAAAATCGGTATTGGGGTAGGGGATACTGTCTCGTTTATGGGTGCGAACACGCCCGAAACATTCGAAGCCCACTTTGGCGTGCCGATGACCGGTGCAATACTTAATGCCCTTAATGTACGTTTGGATGCCAAGGCAATCGCTTTTATCTTGGAGCATGCTGAAACCAAAGTATTGTTCACGGATCGGGAATACAGCGACACTGTAAAGGCTGCGTTACCGCTAGTTGGGCATGAAATATTGGTGATCGATATTGATGATCCATATTTTGAGGGCGGTGAATTGTTAGCCGATACAAATTATGAGCAGTTCATCAGCAATGGTGATCCGGACTATCGCTGCTTTCAAATCAAAGATGAGTGGCAGGCTATCTCGCTGAACTACACGTCGGGTACAACTGGTGACCCGAAAGGTGTGGTGTTTCACCATCGGGGTGCCTACCTAAACGCTATTTCAAATGCACTGTGCTGGAATATGGTTGCTCATCCCATTTACCTTTGGACATTGCCGATGTTTCATTGCAATGGCTGGTGCTTTCCTTGGGGTTTAGCCGCTATGGTTGGCACAAGCGTATGCCTAAGGCATGTAAGGGACGAGGCTATTTTTGATTCGATTAAAAAGCATCGGGTCACTCATTTTTGTGGGGCGCCGGTTGTATTAAATACCTTGATCAATGCAGCTGATGACTTAAAAGCGGGTATTGGGCACCATGTGTCAGCTATGACTGCGGGGGCAGCGCCGCCGGCAGCAGTAATTGCTGGTATGGAAAAAATGGGGTTTGGAGTCTCCCATGTTTATGGTCTAACTGAAACCTATGGGCCTTGTGTAGTTTGTGCGCCGCAGGATAGTTGGTCAGACCTCAGCATTGATGATCGTTCTGAACTATTGGCGAGGCAGGGAGTAAGAGCACCGCTGCAAGATGAGCTTATGGTAGCGGATCCTGAATCGCTGAAGCCGGTGCCAAAAGATGGCACTACAATGGGAGAGATTTTCATGCGGGGTAATTTGGTAATGAAAGGTTATCTAAAAAATCCCAAAACTACAGAGGCATCTTTTGCGGGTGGTTGGTTTCACTCTGGCGATTTGGCGGTATGGCATGCTGATGGCTATGTTCAGATAAAGGATCGTTCTAAGGACATTATAATTTCTGGTGGAGAGAATATTTCTTCGTTGGAAGTGGAGTCAGTATTGTTCAAACATCCAAAAGTTCTGGAGGCAGCAGTGGTTGCCAGTACGGATGAAAAATGGGGAGAAGTGCCTTGTGCATTTGTTAGTCTAAAAAGCGGTGAGGAACTTGATGCCATTGAGCTAGTGGCTTATTGCAGAGAACAGCTGGCGGGGTTTAAGATACCCAAAAAATTCGTGTTTGGTCCTATTGATAAAACTTCTACCGGTAAAGTACAAAAATTCCTGCTGCGTGAGCGAGCAGAGCTTGCGGACTACGTAAGCGGCAAGGCGGAGAGTTAACTCATACAAAAATTTATTAACGACAAGAAGAGAGTGACATATGAATATTAGAAGTCAGAGTGCTATTTTTACAAGGTTAAGAATATTGGTTACAGCATCGCTATATATAGCGGCTTGCTTAACGGCGATAACTTTAACTGCAGCTGAAATGGAAGATACTATAGTTATAAATAGTAGCGCATTTGATCATCACGGCACTGTCCCCGAACATTACAGTGCTTATGGGGACAACCATTCAATTGACCTAGCTTGGTCTAATTTGCCAGAGGGTACAGTTCAATTGGCATTAGTAGCAGATGACCCGGTGGTGCCGATGCCACAGCCGTTTGTTCATTGGGTTGCTTACAATATCCCTGCGGATGCCGATGGTCTGCCAGGCAATTTGACTAAAGATGCTGTAGTGACTGATGTTGATGGACTAGATGGGATGATAAATGGTCTCAATGGTTTACGCCGGGCAGGTTATTTTGGTCCCCGCCCACCTGCTGACGGAAAGCTTCACGCCTACCATTTTAGATTGTATGCTTTGGATGCTGCGCTAGCTCTACCAGAGGGCCTGAATAAAGAAGAGATGCTAGAGGCTATAGACGGTCATGTTCTTGCAACGGGCATGCTTATGGGGCATTACCAAAAGGAAGATTAAGCAGCGCTTTTTCTTTACCGCGCTTGCGGTAGCAAAGGTTAGATGCCAGCTTGTATTTGTTGGCGCTGGCATCTAGCTTTAATTTTTTTGTTCTTCTCTTACTTGATTTTTTATTTCGCTTATTCTATCTCTTCTTATGTCTCTTAGTGCCTACACTGAGGTTACAAAAAGTGCTCGATGATATTGCCCACTTGCGCGCCTGTATCTATCCTGAGATTTACTTCTCTGTAGGGGTGGATATCCCCTGTGACAATTGAGTGGGCATCAATATTAAGATCGTTAGGTCGGCGGTTGCTGTTAAATAGCCGCCCAATCCAGGACGATTTTGATTTAACTATGATGTCGCACTCGTCGGTGCTACCAGAGCGTACTTCAATATCGCGATTAGAGGTTTAAACATCCAATCCTAGCAATGTGTTTCGCAGGCGTATCTTGCCATTGACCGTTACCACGTCGTCGTGAACGACTGTGCCTGAATTGGTATTAATTCCCCCACTCATTGTTCTCAGTGAGCCATTAATAGTCACATTTTCGCCAACATCGATGCCTCCGTTCACGATTTCTGCTGCATCTATTTCAGCGTCATCTTCGATATTAATACCGTCATTCACTGTGCCAATTTCAGACGCGATGGCCCCATGTTGGATTCTGATCCCACCATTGACGGAGAATACATCGCCGACGCGCTTGTTTTCTTCAACACGGCTGCCGCTGTTGATTTTTGAAATGTCTTGAACTTCAGTCGCGTCGGCATTTGCGTTCAATAAATAGCAGCTTAGTAATATTGCTAATGCTGATGCGGTACCAAGCCGAAAGGTATGATTAGTTGTGTGCATGGTGCCCCTCTTTTATCTTTTGTCAGTTTTGGGTTTTAGTCCTAGATAATCTTGCTTCTTATTAGATATTAGCAATAAGCTTGCCAACTAAGATTGCCGTTATTTATCAATGGGTTAATTTAATAATGGAGGTGATTCTTGAAGCTAAGCTGAAGCTTCTCGCCACTCTTGTCGGTGAAAACCGCGAAAATATTGGGTTTTTAGTCTGAAAATTTTGATGTGACTGATTAGCAATTGAGCGGTTGGTTCAGCTGTCCACATTGCAGCATTAGAATTGAACGCGGCACTGGATGCAGTAGTTTAAACTTCCGCCGTGTTAAGCTTCTCTAAACTATTTTATCCCTCAAAGGAGCTGAAATGTCGGGAGAAGTTAAGGTAGATAAAGAGACGCCTATATTTATGAAGCCAGGTCACAGTGCAGGTGACCTAGTCGAATCATCTAAATGGAAAATATTAACTGAAGAGCGAGGGTTAGTGGAAGTTGATGTGCATCTGCCAGATCACTTACTTAATCCCAGGGATCAACTTTTTGGAGGGTTTACTGGCACCTATGTGGATATGATTTCGATCTATACGGTTCGCACGCTTTTCACGGAGGAGTCGGAATTCAAATGGTCTTCGACTGTGAATATGCGAATCGACTATTTTGCGCCGGTTCTAGGTCCGCGTTTTCTCCTCAAAGGTGAGCTGATCAAAGATGGTCGAAGCACCTGCTTAGTTGCGACACATTTTACGGATATGGCGGGAAACAAATTGGTCTATGCAATTACGACCCTTAAGAAAGCGCTATAGTCGATGTAATGAGTTTGGACGGAGAAAAAAAACGCAGGTGGTGGAAAAATTAACTACAGATACCAGTTACTCTTATTTGGTTGCAGAAGTTCGCGTAGGCTTTTTGTTGCAGGCATAAAAAAAGCCGGGGACTCCCGGCTTTTTTTAGCTGCTTTAGAGGCTACATAAAGGTTACATAGAGTAGCCCTGTTCATCATGATCGGTGATATCCAAACCAATCTGCTCTTCATCTTTAGTGACACGTATGCCGTTAGTCATTATGCCTACTAACTTAATCAGCCAATAGGTAAGCACGGCTGTATAAAGTGCTACGACGACAATCCCAAGAATTTGGACGCCAAGTTGAGATCCCATAGTCATGCCTTGTGCATATCCATTTCCGCTAAATATTCCCAGGCTATCAGAGACTAAAATAGCAGCGAGAAAGGTGCCGACAATCCCGCCGACTCCATGTACAGGGAAAACATCCAGCGAATCATCAACACGTAACTTTTGTTTTATGTAGTTAGTGCAAATATAACAAATAACGCCGCCAGAAAGGCCGATAATTAATGCGCCGGCGGGCCCAACTGAGCCAGAGGCTGGAGTAATTGTCGCTAAGCCGGCGACCATGCCGGTGATAGCACCAAGACCACTTGCCTTGCCATATTTACGCCATTCAATAATCATCCAGGTCAGTGCGCCTGTGGCCGCTGAAAGGTGAGTGACAAGCATCGCCATTCCGGCAGCGCCGTCAGCTGCAAGTGCGCTACCTGCGTTAAAGCCAAACCAACCAACCCACAACATGCCCGCACCGGTAAAGCTCATGGTCAGATTGTGAGGCATCATAGGCGTTTTCAAGAAACCATCTCGAGGCCCTAGGACAATTGCGAATACTAACGCGGCAACTCCAGCGGTGATATGGACTACTGTGCCGCCGGCAAAATCAATCAAGCCAAGTTGTCCTAGCCAGCCGCCGCCCCATACCCAATTTGCAACTGGGAAATAAACGATCAAAGTCCACAGCACGCTAAAAATAAGCATTGAAGAAAACTTTATACGTTCAACAAAGGCACCCACGACTAATGCCGGAGTAATAATGGCAAATGTCATCTGAAAAGAGGCGAATACCGTTTCTGGAATATCACCAGTCATGGAATCGACGACTACGCCGTTGAAAAACATTTTACTTAGGCCGCCCCAATAAGCGGATTCGGATGGGCCGAACGCAATACTATAACCAACAACGAGCCACAGCAGTGAAATGACAACCGCTACGGAGAAACATTGCATCAATACGGATAGTACGTTCTTAGTTCTTACCAAGCCTGCGTAAAACAGTGACAGGCCAGGAAGCGTCATGAAAAGAACGAGCGCGGTTGAGGTGAGGATCCAGGCGGTGTTTGCTCCAGATAGCTCATCTTGAGCCGATGCCAGTGAAGGCAGCAGTGCTAAAGCGAATAGCGTAAATACTTTGGTTTTATTATTCATCGATTACACTACTCTTTTACAAAGCATCATCGCCGGTCTCGCCGGTGCGGATACGAATGGTCTGTTCTAGGTTGGTGACAAAAATTTTACCATCGCCGATTTGGCCGGTGTTCGCGGCGGAACATATGGCTTCGATCACTTGCTCAGCTATGTTATCGGATACCGCGACTTCTAATTTTATCTTAGGTAAAAAGTCGATTACATATTCAGCGCCACGATAGAGTTCTGTGTGTCCTTTTTGACGGCCGAATCCTTTGACTTCGGTTAATGTAACTCCATTCACCCCGACTTCTGACAGTGCTTGGCGAACATCATCAGATTTGAAAGGTTTGATAATTGCGCTTATCAATTTCATTGTTCTTCTCCTGCGGTGGATTGGCCAGCAAAAAAACTTAGCTAGCGGATAATCGCTGTCCTCGTGACTTTCAAGCCACTTGTTGAGATCAGTTTAGTGCCTAAAAATTTTAGCACGTCACCATTAAAATCGCTATGTGGCTCATCGATTCGAAAGGTCTGAGAGCCTGCTTAGCGATCGAATAAAAGGGCTGTCATGCTAGGCAAGGAGGTTGATTTTTTGCACTTAAAAAGGAAGGATTGTTGGGCTATGACCTGCCTTTATTGATCTGCTTTGCGCTGTGTTGACCAGAAACAAAGGGGATTGCTAGTGCCGCTGTTTCTTCTGGCAACAAAAGCAGAGAAGAAAGAAAAGAAGTAAAAAGAGCAAAAAGAGAGGCTGTTAGAGAGGCTAAGGGAGAGATTAAGCTGCAAATTAATGAAGAAGCTAAGAGATAGACGAGAGGGAAAAGGTCACCAGTTACTTTTTCACCGCACTTCTTTAGCAGGCCTCCGCGCAGCCCCCACCAACAGTGATTTAACTTTGTTAGCCGCGGCCGGTGTGGGATTTATCAGGTCAGGCGGGTAGTGGGCTAATCAACCTAAAGATTGATTTTACCGTTCATTTGGGGCGAGCTCATCTTGCAAAACATATTCCAGAGAGCTTCTTTTTTTACTCCAGTGTGATGCCAATAACGAGCCGCTAATATTATGCCAAACGCTGAAAAGAGCACCAGGGAAGGCTGCCGTGGCAGAGAAATACTGAAGAGCCAACGCTACCCCCAGCCCTGAGTTTTGCATACCAACTTCTATGGCAATGGTTTGGCTTCTTCTTAAGTCGAATCCGAACAACCGACTAATATAAAAGCCGCCCATCAGGCCGCCTAAGTTATGTAAAACTACCGCCAACATAGTCACCATTCCGATGTCGGTTAGCCGGTGGGCGTTGAGTGCAACTATGATCGAAATAATCATTAGTATTAAGGTGATGGCAATCGAAGGGAGAAGGAATTCAATGCTCGCTACTTTGGCTGGGGCAAAGTGATTGAGAGCACCTCCTATGATCAGAGGTAGTAGGACTATCTTAAGCATCGTTAGTAACATGCCAAGAATATCTACGCTGACCGACTCAGAGAGATAAAAGGTCGCTAGCGCAGGGGTGAGGATAACGCCAACCAAGGTAGATGCTAAGGTCATGCTTATGGATAGGGCGAGCTCACCTTTGGCCAAATAGCAAATCACATTAGAGGCGGTGCCGCCGGCGCAGCAGCCAACCAATACCATGCCCACGGTCAACTGGTTTGAGAGCTGGAGCATAGCGGACAAAGTCAGAGCGAGTACTGGCATTAAAACAAACTGCAGGGCCACCCCAACTAATACTGGTTTGGGTTCTTTAATGATTTGTAAAAAGTCATTTGTTTTGAGATTTAACCCCATTAGAAACATAACCAGCCCTAACAAAGGAATAATGCTGGATTCAAAAGCTGAGAAGAATCCGCTTGAGAAGAATGCCAGGACTGAAAGCAAGGCTGCCATGAGGGGGAAAAGTTGGTTGAATTTAGAAAGCATGTAAGTCCATTTGATGTTTTTTGATCGGCTGTAAGCACGCCTTGGTTTATATTATATTGTGTTTTCGACAATAAGCGGGTTTCGTTAATCTTTGATTCAGAAAAACTTGGTTATAGTGCCGCATCTGAACTGTAACTATTTACGCGGTGCAGCGTCTCTATAGAGATAGGCTGGTAGGTCCAGCTCTTAGTTTACTACTTGATAAGGTCAACGAGGGATAAAAGGAATGATTAAAAGTATAATAGCAATGGCGGTGGGTTTAGCGCTCACTGGGTGTTTGGTTACAGTCGATTCAGATTCAAAACCAATCCATACGGTTTGGGATGACGGCGACGTTACTAGGATTGAGTTAGGCAGCAGTGGCCAAGAATGGGTGCGAAATTCTTTTGGAGAGCCAGTGTCCAAGTTGAACTATGCTGATGGGTCTGAAATTTGGAAATACCGAAATCGATCCGAAAAAGACACAGAAGTTAGTCTTTTCCTCGTGTTCTCAGTGGATATTGAATCAGAACGAGTTGAAACCTTGTCAATCGAGTTTGTGGACGGGTTGGTAAGCAATTACTGGGTTGAGAAAGATCGTTACTAGCGTAAAACGTTTTTCAAGCCGCAACAGTCGTCACTTATTTAAGGGCTGTTGCAACTTTTCCAGCCAGGCATCAAAGTTTTCCCAATCCAACTCAAATATGTGTTTTTCGCCAGGCATCAGTGCGGCATCAACGTTGCCGCCAGCGCCATGAAGCACATCCACCATGGTAGGAAGCTGCTTGTTCCACCGGAAGCTGTCATTTTCACCAATTCTTAGGTAAATAGGTAGTCCATCGAGATCTTTGAACTGTGATGGGTTCCAAATACGCCCAGGTGTCGCAATCACTCCCGCATAAAGAGACGGAGATTGGGCCGCTATCGCCAAAGCTGCACTGCCTCCACCAGACACCCCCACTAAGAGTGGCTCGCGAGGATCGAGGTCATGGCTGGCATGAATGAAATCAACGAGTTTGGGAAGGGCATCTGTATTCTCAACAAAATACTTTCTTTCTTTCGGAGAAATTGGCACTGCTATAGCCCAGCCTCTATCGACCATTTCCTTGCCGATCCAATATTGAGCTTGAGCCATGTATTCGTCATTTGAGCCTCCCGAGAGCAGGATTGCCAGTCGTGGGGTTTCAAATTCTGCTGCAGGGGCAAAATAATAGAGTTTGATGGCGACATCATCATTGATGAACACTGTTTCCTCCGCGGCTTGGCTAGTGGCAAACAGAGGCAATAGTAGGAGAAATAGGAAGATTTTAAGGTTTTGCATTAATCCGAGACTGCTGGCAAGTTGGTTAATTTCTGATAGTGTAGCAAAATGACAAAAACACACCTTACCTAATGAGATAAAGTAACGGATTTTCCAGTTTGATTTTCCAGTTTGGTTATTTCTCGAAAAAAACCGAATGCTTCTGTAACTTTTTTTCACACCCTCCGTCTTTACACACAATGTTAACGCAATACCAACAAGTCATTAATCAGCACAGGCGAAGAGTTTTCTCTTTTGCCTACTACAGCCTGCGCGTTAAAGCCGATGCGGAGGATGTGACTCAAGAGGTTTTTATCAAGCTCTGGCAGAACTGGCAGAAGATTGATCACCAGAAAGTTGGGGGCTGGCTTATGCGAGTCGCTCATAACGCAGTCATTGACCACGTCAGACGTCAAAAGCCTAGCGATGATGGGGTGGACAGCTATGCCGAAGTTGAGCAACAGGCATCGGAAAGTGCAGAAGGGGCTGAACTTGACCAAGAGGTTTACAGACTCAAACTAATGGAGGCTATCCAATCTTTGGAAGAGCCATTTAAAAGCATCGTCATCATGCGCGACATCCAAGGGGCTAGCTATATGGATATTCGAGAGAGTTTGGATGTCAGCGAAAGTCAGGTGAAGGTTTATTTACATCGCGCCAGGCGAAAACTGAGAGAAAATACAACCCTCAGAGATTTATTTAATAGTTCAGTGTCCGGGGCAGCAGAGCCCGGTTACGTTCATGGAACAGCCAATTGAGCAAAATTATGCAGATTTCTACTGATTCCCAATGTTATTTCGTTCAGCTGCAGATCGATAGCTTTCTCGACGGAGAGCTTGTGGTGGCCCAGTTAGAGGTGTTCATGGGGCATGTTCATTCCTGTGAAGCTTGTGCAAAGGAACTACATTTTGCTCGCAGTTTGCATGATGCGGTAATGGATCTGCCGATGCTGGATTGCAGTGACCTGACATTAGAGCCGGTCCATAGAATTTCCCAGCTTGGGCGCCAGCCAGAACCTTTGCCTGTGTGGGCGCTGGGGAGTTTCTTGCAGCCAGTGAATGATTGGTTGTCAGCTATGCCATTATCACTGCGATTCGTGGCTCCTGCTTTGGCATTCGCCGTAGTAGCGATGTTAATGAGTGGTCAACTGCTGGAGACCAATGTGGCATTGCCTAATCAGCAAGCAGTGAATACGACTGCCGATGGTTATAGTCCAGAGGAAATTCAAAAAGCTTTACTGGATCTGAATTTAGCAATTGAGTATTTAAATGACGTTAGCAAGCGCACTGAGGTCATGATTGGTGAGCGCTTTGTGGTTACACCGTTGCAAGAATCACTTAATGCATCGTTCGATCGCCCGCGCTTAAACCGACGTAATGGGGGTAGTCGGGGATTGCGAAACGATCCGATTTAGACCGGATTTAAATTATTTTTCCGAATTAGTCGGTTCCACCAGAAAATGAGGTATCAATATGAAAATTATTAAAAGAGTACTAGCTCCATTAATCATCTGCGCTTTTGCACCCTTCGCAGTTGCTGCAGATAGGTCTGTCGACAATCATCCCGGATTCGTAGATTTCTCCACGCTGACGTCCATAGCAAATGTTGAGCCTACGGTTGAAGTGAGCCTTAAAGCGCCGCTGTTGAATATGATGACAAATTTAATTCGGACTGAGGATGAGCAAGCAGCAGAGTTCATTTCCAAATTGCTGCGGGTTACGGTAAATGTTTTCGAAAGTGATGCGATTAATATAGATGAAATATCTGCGTCAATGAATCAGACAGCAAAGGAATTGGATGCGAAAGGCTGGGACCGTGTGGTTCGAGTGCGTGAAGAGGGCAGTCACGTTGATATTTACTTTCGACTTTCTGAAAACGCCGAGCGAATTCACGGTGTCGCGATAATGGTGGCTGAGCCTAGAGAGATTGTTTTAGTGAATATAGTGGGTGATATAAGCACTGATGATATTAGCGCTCTTGGCCGCCGCTTTGACATAGCCGAGCTTACCGACATAGAAATAGATTAGCTTAATCAGCAGGCGCCAGTTTATGAAAAATTTAGTGATAGCGTTATCCATGGTTATGTTCACAAGCTGCATGTCCTTCTCGGATCGGCCACTGCGGCCCATAAGAAACGCCATACTTGAACTAAACCCTGGCATTACCTTGGAAAAGAAAGTCGCTGTAAACGCTGGCGGGGTAATGTTCAACTTTCTAGATTTACTGAGTTTGGGTGGTCAAGATTTATCTGAAATCGATAGCGTTCACATGGCAGTTTATAAAGTGCACGGGCTGGGAACAGATAGGATTTTTTCCCGCCAAACTTTTCAAGACGCTTTGCTAGAAAAAGACGCCAGCCTACAATGGGAGCAAATAGTTCGAGTCAGGGATGATGGCGAAAACTTATGGGTGTTTGCGGGCTTGGATTTGGCAAGGAATAGCTTGGAGGCTATATCTGTGTTTGTCATGGAGCATGATGAATTAGTTTTGATAAGCATCGGCGGCGATATCGATAAGATGATGATATACGCTTTGGAATCATCCCATGGGCGTCGCTATGACAGCCGCACTGGTTAAGTTTGTTTGGGTTTATGGAGGATTTGGTGGCTTCTAAGACCTTCCAAATGATGCCCCCCCCGGGCTAGCGGCGGCTGCAGACTAGGGCTATCAACAAGCTATAAAAGAACTATCAAAGAACTATCAAAGGCCTGCTAATAAGCTATTCGAGACCTATTATTTCCATTCTTTCACTGCTCGCAACGGCAACGGATAGTCCTCCAATAGTGACAAAAGATTTTTCACGGAGCTGGTATTTGTAGACGTCGTAGCTGACCGGTTCGATCTGGCTATCTCGGTATAGGTTAATGGTGAGGACGCTGTGATCGTCTTGCCATTGAAAATAGTACATTGCGCCACCGATGCCGGCGGTTAACAGCAAAAACAAGTAGGCTCCGAGCCGCATATCCCTCGACAACAGATCCTTTTCAGTGCCTTTGGAAATAGCCCCGTTTGGTTTCGGCGTCTGAGAAGTCTTAGCCCGCTGATTGTTCTTACCTTGATTGGAGCTTCTCTGTCTCAGAACTATAAAAGCGACAACAATGACAAAAACAGTGATGATAAATTTACTAAACATAGCTGTATAGCGGCACCGCTGGAACTTACTTGGGCCTCAAGCCGTCAGATTGTTGGAGTTTTAAGTTTTCAATTGAGACTTTGGCTCATTTGAGAAATAGATTCTTTGAGAAATCCAACCGAGAAAATATGCTATTGTGCGAAACGTAAAAGAACAGCTTAGCCGCAACAAAACCTTCATGGCTACAGTCATATAGCCATGAATAGGAACTATAGCCAATTGAGTAATCCGCCAGCCGAATCTTCCCTGTCTTCGAAAGCCGCAAGCGCTCCTCCGTATGTACCTTCAGGAATGCCACCCCTCGACCTGAGAGGGAGGTCTACATCTTTTTTTGAGTTCTGGCCTATCTGGCTGGTTTATCTTCCTGTGGTGGTGCAATGGATTCTGCTTTCTATTCGTTACAGGAGCTTAAGTTTGCCATTGCTGGCTAATCCTGCAATACCTTTATCGGGCATGGTTGGGGTCGCTAAATCTGCTGTTTTTGAGGTTGCGGGAGAAACGGCCCGGCATTGGATTCTGCCTTGGATGCTCTATGAGGTCAGTGCTGAAGATGCAACTGTTCAGACTAAAGCAGTGCTTAAACTGTTAGATCAGCAAGGTTTTACGCTTCCAATTGTAGGCAAACCCAATGTTGGTTGTCGAGGAGCTGGGGTAAAGCTCCTCGAGGACAGTAAAGCGGTGTTGAATTACATTAGTGAATTTCCTTGTTTAGGTGTGGTCCAGTTCCAGCAGCTCAGTCAATGGGAAGCAGAGGCCGGTGTTTTTTATGTCAAACACCCAGACGCAGAGGCCGGCAAAATCACCTCACTAACACTAAAGTACACCCCCTATGTCGTCGGCAATGGCCGGGAGACATTGGCGCAGCTGGTGGCATCTGATCCTAGAGCGGGCGAGTTGCTGCACCTCTACAAGGAGAGGCATGCACAGGCTTGGGACAGTGTCTTAGCAGATGGAGAACCTTATCGACTGGTGTTTTCTGCCAGCCACTGTCGCGGTGCTGTTTTTCGTGACGCGCAAGACTTAATTAACACTAAATTGTCACAGTCCTTGGATAGGATTTTCGCTGATATTCCAGGTTTTCATTACGGACGACTTGACCTTAAATTTAAAGATCCCGTTAGCCTGAGTGCAGGAACAGACTTTGAGATTATCGAGATTAATGGGGCTAGTTCAGAATCGATTAATATCTGGGATAGGGATGCAAAGTTAGGCAGTGCGCTCAAAACACTGTTGCAGCAATACAGTACGCTGTTTACACTTGGCGAAAAAAACCGGCGACTAGGTTATAAGCCACCCGGAATACTGGCGCTATTAAAGGCATGGCGCTATGAAAATAAACTAGTAAAACAATACCCCAAAAATGACTAATCCTTGCTGGCTGCCCATAAAGCCTAGATTTTTAGCTAGTGTTTTAGAGAAGGCACTAGGCTTAGGTCGACTCGCTTATATCTATGACGAGCGCCCACCCAATTGTTCTGCCCATGAGTTTCTGGACCATTCGCTGAACGCGCTCGGGATCACTCTCCAGATTGAAAATGGGGAGCAATTACTAGAAATCCCCAAAACTGGGCCGGTTCTTATTGTTGCGAATCACCCTCTGGGTGGTTTGGAAGGTGTCGCGATAGCTAAAGTCATAGCGCAGTACCGTCCAGATTTGCGCGTTCTTACTAATCAGCTTTTACGTCGTATCCCAGAATTGTCAGAGATGTTCATCGGCGTTGATGTTCTGTCATCCACGGGCGCGTCTGGTAATGTGGGCGGTATCAAGCAGGTTCACCAGCATTTGAAAAGCGACGGTGCTGTATTGATTTTTCCGGCTGGGATGGTCTCCGCTTATGAGCATAAGCATAGGCGCGTTCAAGACAGGCCGTGGTCACGCTTAGTGGGCCAGTTAATTAAGCGCTATGAATGTCTCTGTGTCCCCGTGTATGTTGGGGGCAGAAACAGCAATTATTTTTATACGGCGGGCCGAATACATCCGCGTCTACGTACTATGCTGCTGCCAAGGCAGCTGGCGAACAAACAGAATTACAAATTACCTTTATCGATCGGGCGCCCAATTCCCGCTGCCGAGCTTCGATTATTGAAAAGCCCTAAAGCTGTTACTGAATACATACGGGTTAGCACTGATGCGTTGGCTCAGGAGCCAGTCAAAATGAAGGCTGCATCTCACCAGGGAATTGATCAGTATGACAGCGATTCTAGTTTGATTGCGGTGCACGAAACCTTGGCCGCATTGGAGCAATACCGGCTTATCGAGCATGAAGCGTTTGATGTTTATTGTGCGCCTTATGACAAGCTTGGCATCATGATGGACCAAATCGCAATAGCGCGGGAATTTTCATTTAGGGCGGTGGGAGAAGGCACCGGTCTGTCGAAAGACTCCGATGAATTTGATCCTCACTACCTGCATCTTTTTCTTTGGGACAAAGGTGAGAGTCGTATAGCAGGGGCCTATCGCGTTGGGCTAGTAGATGAAATAGTCGCCGCCCACGGTGTAAAGGGGCTTTACAGCCGCTCTTTGTATGAGTACGACGAAAGCTTTATCACTCAGCTTGGCTCGGCTATTGAAATGGGCCGTTCGTTTATTCACCCAGACTATCAGCGCCGACCGGTATCCCTTAATCTTTTATGGCGAGGCATTGGTGCCATATTGGTTCAGCGCCCCAAATATCATACGCTGTTTGGCTCTGTTAGCATTTCCCGAGAATACAGTGATTTAGCGCGCTCACTTATTGCCGACACACTATTAACGAATTTTCAGGCGGAAGATTTTGCCCCCTTAGTCAAGCCTATTACGCCATTAAAAATACGAAACAGAGTTTGGAGTCTTGATATGCTCTCTGAGCTGGCCAATGTGAAAATGTTGGGCAAACTCATTGGGCGCTGCGATCCAGGCAAAGCTGTTCCTGTTTTACTCAGGCACTACTTGTCATTAAACGGCAAAATGGTCTGCTTTAATGTTCATCCTGGATTCAATGATTCCCTCGAAGGCCTTATTATAGTGGATGCGCGGCAAACTAGCCGTAAGACCCTCACGCGGTTTCTAGGTGCTCAGGGCTATGATTACTTTGTGTCTTTTCACACATTGCAAGACTCTGCCTGATTCACAGGCGTGCTAGATTGCGTATAATGGTGGAATGAAAAAACTAACTGCCTACACTCAGCTATTACTGGCCCTGCTATGCACAATAGCTGGGCTTGCGACACTAACCAACCTTGTACTTATTAGCCAGCGACCGGAAACAATCTCTGTAGTTAACGCTATTATTGGCCAAGGGGTCCTGATTATTGCTTTTTTTGCCCTTGCCCGAGTATTGTTTGGAAAGGCTATGGCTAAAATTAAAGAGGCACCAGCGCCTTCTCAAGGCTCAAACTCCTCAGATCAAGCCAGTTAAGCTGAGCTTCGGGGCGCCGTGTTTTTATTTCCCGGGGAACCGAGCCCAATCCAACGCTAATCCTCCAAAGTTTGCTGAGAAAAGAGTATAATCTCGCGCTTTTATGATTCGGTCCCCAAAACCCCATGATCATTTTTGACGACACTGACCGGTTTTCCCAGTTTCAGCAAAGCTGCGTAGCAACTATTGGTAAGTTCGACGGTGTCCACCTAGGGCACCAGTTGATTCTTGATCAATTGAAGCAAAAAGCAGAGCAGTTCAATTTGCCTTCGCTGGTTATTCTTTTGGAACCTCATCCGGAAGAATATTTTGCGGGTGTTGGCGGCCGCGCTCCTGCTCGGCTTACTTCACTTAAAGAAAAATTCGAACTTTTGGAAAGCTTCGGAATAGATTACGTGTTTCAGCTTAAGTTTGATGAAAAGCTGTCTAAATTAACGGCAGAAGAATATATCCAAGATATCCTTATTGATGGCCTAGGCATTGTCAGTTTCATTGTTGGAAATGATTGGCGCTTCGGGCACAAGCGTAAAGGGGATTTTGCGATGCTTCAGGCTTGGGGCGCGAAGCATAACTTTGAAGTATTAGAAACCGCTGCTTATGAGCGTAATGGGCAAAGGATAAGCAGTACATTTATACGAGAGCAGCTAGCTATCGGCGATTTCTTTTTAGTAGAGCAGCTGTTGGGTCGTCCGTATTCCATAAAGGGCGATGTAGTGAAAGGCCGGCAATTGGGTTCAACTATCGGTTTCCCTACCTGCAATGTTAACCCTCAGCGCCAAACTTTGCCGCTTCACGGCGTGTTTGCATGCGAGGTTAGGTTGGTGGATGTATTTTTACCGGCAGTCGTAAACATCGGATATCGGCCTACTGTAACTGACAGTGTTGAAGCTGTTTTGGAAGCCCACATACTCGATTTCGATCAGGAAATTTATGGCCGTACGATAGAAATAATTTTTAAGAAAAAGGTTCGCGACGAAGTTAAATTTGATGGTCTCGAGTCATTGAAAAAACAGATAGCAATCGATGTCGCTCAGGTACGTGACTTATTGGATAAAAAGCAAAAAATCGCAGAAGTATAAAACCTATGACTGATTATAAAGACACTCTAAACCTGCCACTAACAGATTTCCCCATGAAAGCTAATTTGGCTCAAAGAGAGCCTGCTATTCTGGAAAAATGGAATAAGCTGGATCTCTATAAGAAAATTGGTGAGAAAAATGCAGGCAAGCCAAAATTCATTTTGCACGATGGTCCTCCCTACGCTAATGGGGATCTTCATTTAGGCCACGCCATTAATAAAACGCTTAAAGATATCGTCGTTAAATCTCGTCAGTTGAGTGGCTTCGATGCGCCTTATATCCCGGGTTGGGATTGTCATGGATTGCCTATCGAGCACAATGTAGAAAAGAAAAAAGGCAAAGCGGGGCAGAAAATTTCCTTCGCAGATTTTCGAAAAGCTTGTCGCGAATATGCAGCTAAGCAGGTGGAGATTCAAAAGGCCGGATTTATCAGGCTAGGTGTGTTGGGTGACTGGGATAATCCTTACCTGACAATGGATTTCGACACGGAAGCGGATATAGTTCGCTCAATCGGTAAAATTGCCTCTAATGGTCACCTTGTTAAAGGATATAAGCCGGTCTATTGGAGCGTAGTAGGGGCGTCAGCATTGGCCGAGGCTGAAGTTGAGTACCAAGATAAGCAATCCTTCGCGATTGATGTGCGTTTTCCTGTCGTGAATAGAGATGAGTTTCTGGCGGCATTCGAAGGAGAAGACCTAAGCTCGTCCAGGGAACCTCTGTCAGTCGTTATTTGGACGACCACCCCATGGACTTTGCCCTCTAATCAGGCGGTTAGTTTAAACGGGGGATTTGAGTATGCTTTGGTGCAATGCGATATAGGCCAAGGTACAGAAATTCTCATGGTGGCAAACGAAATGGTCGCAGGGATAATGTCTCGTTATGGTTGCAGCGATTTTAAAGTTCTTGGCAAGTCCGCTGGCGAAAGCTTAGAGAACATGCCCCTGCAGCATCCCTTTCTTGAGCGTCATGTGCCACTGATTTTAGGGGATCATGTGACAACCGATGCGGGAACTGGCGCAGTTCACACCGCTCCAGATCACGGCGTGGACGATTTTAATGTTGGCCGCGAATATGGCTTAGGCACTTTGAATCTTGTTGATGAAAACGGAATCTTTACTTCCGCGGCTGGAAAATTTGCCGGAGCGCATGTTTATAAAGTTGACGAGCAAGTTCTTGAAACTCTAAAACAAGAAAACACGCTGGTCGCCCACGAAATAATAACTCACAGCTACGCTCATTGCTGGCGCACGAAAACTCCACTGATTTATCGAGCTACTCCCCAGTGGTTTATTAGCATGACAAAGAAGAACTTACTTGGTTCTGCGCTAGACGCTGTAAAGGATGTGAAATGGATTCCTGAATGGGGCCAAGCCAGAATAGAACTAATGCTTAAAGGTAGTCCTGATTGGTGCGTGTCCAGACAACGAACCTGGGGCGTGCCAATCACGCTTTTTGTTAATAAAGAGACTCAAGAGCTTCATCCAGAGACGGAAAGGCTAGTGGAAGAAGTTGCTCTGATGATCGAAGAGAAGGGCATAGAGGCGTGGTTTGAATTGGAGCCGGCCCAGCTATTAGGAGAGCAGGCATCTGAGTATGAAAAAGTAACCGACACTTTAGATGTGTGGTTTGACTCTGGCGTGACGCATCAATCGGTCCTGCGAAAAAGGGAAGAGCTACAGTACCCTGCAGATCTTTATTTGGAAGGATCGGATCAGCATCGAGGATGGTTTCAGTCATCTCTCAAAACAGCCGTCGCCATGAATGGAACCGCCCCTTATAAAGAAGTGTTAACACACGGATTTTTCGTCGACTCCGAGGGCAAAAAGATGTCTAAGTCTGTGGGTAACACGGTGGCGCCCAGTCAGATTTATAAGCAATACGGGGCTGATATATTAAGATTATGGGTTGCCGCTACCGACTACCGTGGGGAGATGACGGTATCGGATGAGATTTTCAAACGGGTTGCAGATTCTTATCGCCGGATTCGTAATACTGCCAGATTCATGCTGTCTAATTTGAACGGTTTTGATCCTTTGACTGATCAACTTGAACCTGAAAAGATGATGGAGTTGGATTATTGGATTGTGCGTAAAAGTCAGCTGCTACAGCAAGAAATCATAGAGCATTACCATGCCTATGAGTTTCTCAATGTGTACCAAAAAATACATAATTTTTGCGTTATTGAGTTAGGTGGATTTTATTTGGATGTCATTAAAGACCGCCAATACACTACTGCATCGGATAGTTTGGCGCGACGATCTACCCAGACCGCTATGTTTCAGATTTTAGAGACATTGAGCAGGCTTATTGCGCCGGTGCTCAGTTTTACAGCTGATGAGCTTTGGCAACATATTCCGGGCAAGCGAGTTGAATCGGTATTCCTGTCAAATTTCAGTGAGACAACTGGATTATTGGCAGAGCATGAGAAGTTTAGCGATGCTTTCTGGGATCAAATTTTGCAAATCAAAACAGCGGTGAACAGAGCGTTGGAAGCTAAACGCGCCGATAAAAGTATCGGTTCAAGTTTAAGCGCCGAAGTTGATTTGTATTGCGCTCCAGAACTAGTTGAATCCCTAGCGCGCCTCGAGACAGAGTTAAGATTTGTGTTAATTGTTTCTCGAGCCACTGTTAAGCCTTTGACCGGTGCGCCCGCTGGTGCGACAGATACTGAGCTTTCAGGATTGAGATTGGAGATCACCGCTTCAGTTCACGAGAAGTGTGAGCGTTGCTGGCATTTTACTAGTGATATTGGGGTTAGTGAGAACCATCCTA
>Ga0307488_10001409_pt1 | contig 20041 bp, 20 predicted proteins | sample SB02metaG_FD_202248 | JGI IMG/M metagenome (GOLD analysis project Ga0307488, IMG submission 202248) | Sea-ice brine microbial communities from Beaufort Sea near Barrow, Alaska, United States - SB 0.2 | ecosystem: Environmental > Aquatic > Marine > Coastal | place: USA: Alaska | collected... | reverse complement strand
TGTTTGCATGTAATGGTATTTTATTCAACCACGAAAGCCCTAGAAGAGGAGAAACTTTTGTGACTCGTAAAATTACACGGGCTACTGCTAGAATTGCTTTAGGGCTGCAGGATAAACTGTATTTAGGGAATTTAGATGCGCAGCGTGATTGGGGTCATGCCAAAGATTATGTACGAATGATGTGGATGATTTTGCAGGCAGAAGCGCCTGAAGATTGGGTGATTGCCACAGGAAAGACCACTACCGTGAGAGCGTTTGTAAGAATGAGTTTTGCAGAAGTTGGTATTACACTTCGTTTTGAAGGAGAAGGTGTTAATGAAGTGGGTATTATAGATAGTATAAACCAAGAAAAATACCAAAGTATTCTTAACCCCAACAGCGAACAACGAAAAACGAAAAACGAAAAACTTCCAACAATTGGTAAAATAGTGCTTTCTGTAGATCCTTTATATTTTAGGCCTACGGAAGTAGATGTATTAATTGGAGACCCTACCAAGGCTAAGGAAAAATTAGGGTGGGTGGCAGCACATGATTTGGCTTCGTTGGTAAAAGACATGATGCAATCGGATGTGAAGTTGATGCAAAAAGAACAGTATTTGAAAGCGGGTGGTTACCACGCGAGTAAAAATTTAGAATAATTACATTAAAAACAGACTACCGGTGGTAGTCGAGAAAAAATATACAAAGAGTTAATGAAAAAGATTTTATTAATATTTGGTACTAGGCCAGAAGCTATCAAAATGGCTCCACTAGTTAAAGAATTTCAAAAATATCCTGAAGTTTTTGACACGAGAGTCTGTGTAACGGCGCAACACCGAGAAATGTTAGATCAGGTATTAGACTTTTTTGAGATTAAGCCTAATTATGATTTAAACTTAATGAAGCCAGGACAAAATTTATATGGCTTAACAGCTACTATTATTGAGTCTTTAAAGCCAATTCTTGAAGAATTTACCCCAGATTATGTATTTGTTCACGGTGATACGACGACCACTATGGCAGGCTCTATAGCAAGTTTTTACTCAGGAGCAAAAGTATGCCACGTAGAGGCAGGACTTAGAACTAATAATAAATTATCGCCTTTTCCAGAAGAAATAAATCGTCAAATAACAGGTAGAATTTGTGATTATCATTTTGCTCCTACTGAAACTTCAAAAAAAAACTTACTTAAAGAAAATATTTCTGAGGATACAATATTAGTTACTGGAAATACTGTGATAGATGCTTTGATTAAATCTGTTGAGAAAGTTAATGAAAATCCCAGTCAATTAATTCAAGATCTCTCAAAACAAATAGGCAATCAAGAAGTAGTTTTAGTCACTGGACATCGAAGGGAGAATCATGGTGGAGGATTTGAAAGAATTTGTAAAGCTTTAAAACGGATTGCTAAAGATGATACAAATCGTTTGATTATTTATCCTGTTCATTTAAATCCAAAGGTACAGGAGCCAGTTAATAGAATCTTATCAGGTGTTAACAATATTATTTTAATAGATCCTTTAGCGTATCAAGATTTTATTTGGCTTATGAATCGATCTAAAATTATTATCACAGACAGTGGAGGTGTTCAAGAAGAAGCACCAAGTTTGGGAAAACCTGTGCTAGTTATGAGAGATACTACTGAAAGACCTGAGGCTGTAGAAGCTGGAACAGTTTTGTTAGTAGGTACTAATGAAGATTTAATCGTTTCTAAAGCATTAGACTTACTTAATAATGAAGATAATTTTATTAAAATGTCAAAACTTCATAATCCCTATGGAGACGGATTGGCATCAAAAAGAATTGTAGACTTTATAAAAAATATAAAATAATGAATCCAGAAGTAGTTACCATAGGTTTAGGATATATTGGATTACCAACATCAGCACTCATAGCGTCACACGGAACAAATGTATTAGGTGTTGATATAAACCCAATAGTTGTTGATACTATTAATGAAGGAAAAATTCACATCGTTGAACCAGATTTAGATAAAATTGTTTCCAAAGCTGTTTCTAATGGCTTTTTTAAAGCTTCAACAAAGCCCACATCAGCTGAAGTATATCTAATAGTTGTTCCTACTCCTTTTAAAGGCAATCATGAACCAGATATTTCATTTGTTGAGGCCGCAACAAAAGGAATTATTCCACTACTTAAAAAAGGTGATTTATATATTATTGAATCAACCTCTCCTATTGGTACAACTGAGAAAATGCAGAAACTAATATTTGCATCTAGGCCTGAGCTTGAAGGCGCTATTCATATCGCTTATTGCCCGGAAAGAGTATTACCAGGGAATGTCATGCATGAACTTGTTGAAAATGATCGTGTTATTGGAGGTGTAGATGAAGCCTCTACTCAAAAAGCAATCTCATTTTACAGTAAGTATGTGAAAGGTGAGTTGCATGCAACGAATGCTCGTACTGCTGAGATGTGTAAATTAGTAGAAAATTCATCTAGAGACTCTCAAATAGCATTTGCGAACGAGCTTTCTTTAATATGCGATAAAGCTGATATTAACGTTTGGGAATTAATAAATCTAGCTAATAAACATCCAAGAGTAAACATCTTACAGCCAGGCTGTGGAGTTGGGGGGCACTGTATCGCAGTAGATCCTTATTTTATTGTTTCTGACTATCCAGCAGAGTCAAAAATGATAGGTACAGCAAGAGAGGTTAATAACTACAAGTCTTTTTGGTGTGCTGAGAAAATTCAAAATGAGAAACTTCAATTTGAACTAAAATACGGTAGAAAGCCGAAAACAGCATTGATGGGATTAGCTTTCAAACCAAATATTGATGATTTGAGAGAATCACCAGCTAAATATATAGCTCAAAAAGTATTGCAAAATTCAAATAATGAGGAACACTTTATTATTGAGCCTAATATAGAATCTCATTCAGTTTACAAACTAACAGATTACAAAGAAGCAATCAATAAAGCAGATATAGTAGTTTTTTTAGTAGCACATAAAGAGTTTATAGGATTGAGTATTTCTGATGAAAAAATATTGTTAGATTTTTGTGGTATCATAAAGTAAAAATAGATGGATTTAAATAGATTTATTTCAGAAAACATAACTAGTCGTGCTCAAAGTATGTTTGAGTTTGATATCAATCAAAATAAACTTTTATTAAGTAATAAGATTGATGATAAAACTGTACTAGTAATCGGTGGAGCAGGAACAATCGGTAGTTCTTTCATAAGAGCTTTACTCCGTTTTAAACCAAAATCTTTAGTTGTTGTTGATATTAATGAAAATGGTTTAACAGAATTAACAAGAGACTTAAGAAGCATAAATAATCTTTTTATACCTGATGATTATGTTACTTACCCTATGAGTTATTCAGATTCGGTTTTTTATAAAATGTTTAAATCTAGAGAAGGATTTGATATTGTAGCAAATTTCTCAGCTCATAAACATGTTAGAAGTGAAAAAGATGTCTTTTCTGTTGAAGCCTTAATTAAGAATAACGTTATAAATGCAAAAAGGTTACTTGATATTTTAGAATCGTATCCACCTAAACATTTTTTCTGTGTTTCTACTGATAAAGCTGCGAATCCTGTAAATATTATGGGAGGTAGTAAGAAAATTATGGAAGATATGATAATGACATATTCTCAGAAATTTCCAGTAACAACAGCAAGATTTGCAAACGTTGCTTTTTCTAATGGCTCCTTACCACAAGGTTTTCTAGAAAGAATTTCAAAAAAACAACCAATATCAGCACCAAACGATGTTACACGATATTTTGTTTCACCTGAAGAGAGTGGTCAAATTTGTTTATTAGCTTGTATTCTAGGAAATACGGGGGAAATTTATTTTCCAAAATTAAGAGAAGAACAAGTAATGACTTTTTCTAACATGGCAATCAAATTATTGGAAGCTAATGGATATGATTTAGATTATTGCAATACTGAAGAGGAGGCAATAAAGAAGTCTTTAAATGGTTTTGATAATAAATATCCAGTATATTTCTCAGGAAGCAACACAACTGGAGAAAAGCCTTATGAAGAATTTTACACAAAAGATGAGACTGTATCTTTAAATAAGTATCAAGCATTAGGGGTCGTTGTAAAATTAAAACCTCGTAAAATTTCAGAAGTTAATGAGTTGTTTAATAATTTAAATAAAGCTTTTGATAATAAAATGACTTCCAAAAAAGATATAGTAACAATAATGAAGAATTTTCTTATAAATTTTGATCATCAAGAGTTAGGAAAATCACTAGATTCAAAAATGTAATGTATAAAGAGACAATTCAATTTATTCGAAATAAATTTAAGACTGAAGATTATATCCCTCTCCATATTCCCCTCTTTAAAGGAAATGAAAAGAGATATTTAAATGAATGTATAGATTCAACTTATGTTTCTAGTGTTGGCCCCTTCGTTGATAAATTTGAGTATTTAATGAATCAAATTACCAAGACTAATAAAACTACTGCAGTTGTTAACGGTACTGCAGCACTTCAAGTAGGACTCAGATTGGTAGGCGTAAAAGAAAATGATGAAGTCATAACACAGGCTTTAACCTTTGTAGCTACTGCAAATGCAATAGCATATAATAATGCATATCCTATTTTTCTAGATGTAGATTTAGATACAATGGGTTTGTCACCTTTGGCTGTTAATGATTTTTTAGATGAATTTGGTGAGTTAAGAGAAGATGGCTGTTATAATAAAAGCACTGGGAGAAAAATATCAGCTTGTTTGCCCATGCATACTTTTGGGTTCCCAGTTCATTTAGATGAACTTATTAAAGTTTGTAAGTCATGGCGAATTCCAATTGTTGAAGATGCGGCAGAATCACTAGGAAGTGAATATAAAGGAAAACCTACGGGAAGTTTTGGTGAAGTTGGAGCTTTTTCTTTTAACGGAAATAAAATCGTTACTTCAGGTGGTGGAGGTGCTATTACAACAAATAATATTGAAATAGGTGAAAGAGCAAAATTCTTAACAACAACTGCAAAACAGCCTCATCCGTTTGAATATATTCATAACGAATTAGGATACAATTTTAGAATGCCTAATCTAAATGCTGCACTAGCTTGTGCACAATTAGAACAATTAGAGTTATATCTTGATAATAAAAGAAACTTAGCTCTTAGTTATGAAAAATTCTTTTCGAACAAAGGAATAAAATTCAGGACAGAGACTAAAAATACAAAAGCAAATTATTGGTTAATGTGTGTAGAGCTTGAGGATAGTAAAGAACGTGATTTGTTTTTAGAATTTACTAATTCCAATAATGTTATGACAAGACCTATATGGAAGTCAATGGATTTTCTGCCTATGTACAAACATTGTCAAAGTGATCAATTATTGAACACTAGATTTTTAGAAGCAAGAATAGTAAACATACCTAGTAGTGTAATATTATGATAAAAAAACTTAAAATAGGTTATTTTGCAGATGGTCCTTGGTCTTACAATGCATTTGAAAAAATAGTAAATGATGAAAGATTTGATATTAGGTTTATTATACCTAGAAATAATACAAAAGATGAAACACTTTTAAACTTTTCCATAAAATACAATATTGAGTATTTTAAATTAGATAATGTAAATTCAGAAACTAGTCTTAATAAAATTTTAAGTTATGACTGTGATGTACTAGTTTCAATGAGTTTTAACCAGATTTTCAGAAAAGACATAATTAATCTTACTCCAATAGGGATCATCAACTGTCATGCAGGAAAATTACCTTTTTATAGAGGAAGAAATATTTTAAATTGGGTTTTAATAAATGATGAAAAAGAATTTGGAATTACTGTCCATTTTGTTGATGAAGGTATTGATACTGGAGATATAATTTTACAAAGAACTTTTCCTATAACTGATTTAGATAGTTACAAAACATTGTTAAATACATCCTATTCTGCTTGTGCGAATATTCTATATGAATCCTTAGTTCAAATAACTGAGAATAATTTTGAGAGAATAATTCAAAAAACAATTCATCCAGTAGGTTTTTATTGTGGAATGAGAAGTCATGGAGATGAGGTAATTAATTGGAATAATAACTCTAGAAATCTTTTTAATTTCATAAGATCAATATCTAAACCAGGTCCAATTGCAAGAACAAATAACGGAATTAATGAAATAACTATTAATAAATCAACTTTTATTAAAGATGCACCTTTATACATAGGCTCTGTTGGCCAAGTCTTAAGTAAAACAGAAAATGGTTTTTTAGTTAAGACTAAAGATTCATTTATTGAAATTTCAGAAATAGAGGGTAAATTAAAAGTTGGAGATAAATTAGGTAAATGAAAAAAGTAATAATTATCGCAGAAGCAGGAGTTAACCACAATGGTGATATTAATACTGCTAAGAAATTAATTGATGTAGCAGCAGAAGCTGGTGTAGATTATGTTAAATTTCAAAGCTTTAAAGCTGACAAATTAGTTAGTCCAACTGCTAAGAAAGCTGCTTATCAGATTAAAAATACTGAAGAAGAAGATGATTCTCAGTATCAGATGCTAAAACAATTAGAACTAAGTGTTGATGATCATATAGAATTAATCGAATATTGTAGTTTAAAAAAAATCAATTTTTTTTCAACTGCATTTGATCTTGATGGCATTTCTTATTTATCATCATTAAATTTGGGAGTTTTCAAAATCCCAAGTGGGGAATTGACTAATTTTCCATATTTAAGGGCGATTGCTAATACAGGGCTTCCAGTAATTCTTTCAACGGGTATGGCAAATTTAGATGAAATTGAAAATTCTATAAATGTTTTAATTTCTTACGGAACTAAAAAAAGTGAGATAACAGTTCTTCATTGTAATACCGAATACCCAACCCCAATGTTAGATGTTAATTTAAAGGCTATGTTAACGATTAAAGAGAAACTTGGTGTTACAATAGGTTACTCTGATCATACCTTGGGAATTGAAGTTCCAATAGCTGCTGTTGCTTTGGGTGCTGAAGTTATTGAAAAACATTTTACTTTAGACAGAAATTTAAAGGGTCCAGATCATAAAGCTTCATTAGAGCCATATGAACTCAAAGAAATGGTAAAGTCTATTAGAAATATTGAAAAAGCGATTTCAGGTAATGGAATAAAAGAAGCATCATTGAGTGAGGAAAAAAATATTCACATTGCACGAAAGAGTATACATTTATCTAGAAATTTAACATACGGAACTGTAATTACAGAGCAAGATATAATTTCGCTTCGTCCAGGTGACGGCATTTGTACTATGAATTGGCTGGATGTAATTGGTAGAAAAGTTAATAAAGATCTTAATAGATACACCAAGTTAACTAAAAAAGATCTTTCATGAAAATTGGAGTTTTAACAAGTTCAAGAGCAGATTACGGAATTTATTTACCATTATTAAGTAAATTAAAAAAAGATTCCTTTTTTAATTTAGAAATTATAGCTTTTGGGACCCATCTTTCTGAAAAACATGGTTTTACTCTTTCGAATATTGTAGAAGACGGATATGATACTATTCATGAAATTACTTCTCTAATTGACGATGATAGTGAAAAAGGAATAGTTACATCATATGGAAAAACTGTTATTGAGTTTTCTGGTTTTTGGGATTCTCAAAAATTTGATTTAGTTTTTTGTCTTGGAGATAGATTTGAAATGAGCGCAGCTGTGCAGGCCAGTATTCCATATGGCGTTAAATTAGCCCATATTCATGGCGGCGAAACGACATTAGGTGCCATCGACAACGTGTATCGTCATCAGATTACTTTAGCCTCAAAATTACACTTTGTATCTACAATAGATTATAAGAAAAAAGTAGAAGAGGTAACAGGAACAACAGAAAATATCTATGATGTAGGCGCTTTGAGTTTGGATAATATATCGAATTTTCAACCCACAGAAAAACAATTTTTTTTAGAGAAATTTCAGATAAAAAATGAAGATTATGCTTTGGTTACATTTCATCCTGAAACAGTTGATATTGAATCAAACTTTTCACACACTAAACAGATGATTAATGCATTAAAAATTATAAGTGATGAACTTAATATCGTTATTACAATGCCAAATGCAGATACACTAGGAAGTATTTACCGTGAACAATTAAAAAAATTAAAAGTTCAAATCCCAGGCAAAATTGTATTGGTTGAAAATTTTGGAAAGGTAAATTATTTTACTGCAATGCATTATGCAAAGTTGATGATAGGAAATACTTCAAGTGGAATTATTGAAGCTGCATCTTTTAATAAATATGTAATTAATGTTGGGGATAGACAGAAAGGAAGAGCCCGTGGTAACAATGTTTTTGATATCGAGTTTGATTCGGAGAAAATAGTTAATCTAACAAAACAAGTACTTAATTTGTCTTATTCAGGTAATGATAATATCTATTTTAAATCAGATACAGCAGATTCCCTAATTAAAATAATAAAAAAATATGATTAATTTTAGAAATCATTTAATAAAAAGTAGTACTTCAATTAGAGAAGCATTACAACAGCTAGATATATTGGCCTCTGATGCTATTCTATTTGTGATAGATTCAGAGGGTAGGTTAAAGGGGTCTCTCACTGATGGAGATGTGCGAAGAGGTTTACTAAAAGGAGTTTCGATCGATAAAACTGTAAGCGAAGTTGTAAAAGATAATCCTAAATTTATAAGAAAAGAAGCAATAGATATTCGTCAAATTATTCAATTTAGGTCTGAAAATTTTAAAATAATTCCTGTTGTCGACTCAGATCTCAAGGTATTAAGTATCGTTAACTTTAATTATGTGCGTTCTTACTTGCCAATAGATGCTATTATTATGGCTGGAGGAAAAGGGATGCGTCTAAAGCCATTAACAGAAAATAAACCAAAACCATTGTTAATGGTTGGTGAAAAAACGATTATGGAGCACAACGTTGATCGGTTGTCACTTTATGGAATTGTAGATTTTTGGTTTTCGGTAAAATATTTAGGCAATCAAATTGTGGATTATTTTGGAGATGGTAAAGATAAAAATCGATCTATTGAATATGTATGGGAAGATGAACCATTAGGAACCATAGGTTCGGCATCAAAAATTGATAATTTGAGGCATGAGCATATATTAGTTTCTAATTCTGATATATTGACTAATTTAGATTATGAAGCTTTCTATTTGGATTTTCTTGAAAAAGATGCCGATTGTGCAGTATTAACCATTCCGTATAATGTGAGCATTCCATATGCAGTTTTAGAAACTTCAAATGGCTATGTTTTAGATTTTAAAGAAAAGCCAACCTACACCTATTATTCTAATGGTGGCATTTATTTAATGAAACGTTCTGTATTGAATTATATTCCGAAAGACACATTTTTCAATGCTACTGATTTAATGGAAAAATTAATTAGTGAAAACAAGAAAGTTATTTCATTTCCTCTTTCTGGTTATTGGTTAGATGTTGGTAATCATAAAGATTTTAATCAAGCACAATTAGATATAAAAAATATAAAATTTTAAGAGAATTGTTTCTACTCCTTATGAATTTTTTTAGAATGTATAGAAATTAATAAAATTAAGTATTAAAAATTATAATGAAAAATGTATTGGTAATAATTCCAGCTAGGGCAGGTTCAAAAAGAATTAAAAATAAAAATACTAGATTATTGAATGGCAAGCCTTTATTTATGCACACATTTGAAGCGGCCCGTGAAGTATTTAATGATAATCAAATTTGTGTTAGTACTGATGACAATAAAATATTAGAGATACTCAAAGAAGTGGGCTATTCCACTCCTTTTATTCGTCCTGAGAAATTGTCTACAGATACAGCTGGTTCAAAAGAGTTGATTAAACATGCAATTAAACACTACGAAAACACTTCAGTATTTAAAGTAGATCATATTATGTTACTTCAGCCAACATCTCCATTTAGAAGCTCTAAACATATTAGAGAATCTATAAATTTATTTAAATCAGAAGAGTTTTCTGAAATGTTAGTTTCCGTATGTAAATCAAAATCTAACCCATTTTTCACTCAAAGAATAGTTGATGAAAATGGATATTTACAATCAATAATAAAAAATCAATTTACAAGATTCCAAGACGCCCCAATAATATATGATTTAAATGGTGCGATTTATTTGTTTACAAAAAAATCTTTTAAAAAATATGGCTTGCTGGATAATCCTAAAATTAAATTATATGAAATGGATGAAGTTACTTCAATAGATATAGATGTGGAGTTAGATTTAAAGATAGCAGAAGCTTTTATAAATGCCGGATTAATAAAATGAAAACAACAGACATTTTAGATAATAAGTTTAAAAAAGATATATCAATTTATTTCGTTGGAAATGTTTTGAATGCTATTATACCTTTTATATTACTTCCAATACTAACCAGGTTACTCTCACAAAAAGAGTATGGTGAAGTTACTATGTTTATCATATTAGTAGGCTTGTTAAATGCATTTATTGGAGTAAATACTCAAGCGTTTGTGGTAAGAAAATATTATGACTTAGTTTCAGATAAAGAAAAAAAGCATGCTAATAATGCATCGATAATAATTCTGATTATTTCTTTTGTAATTATTCTATTAATTATAACAATATTTAATTCGAGTATTTCAAATATTTTCGGATTGAATAGTAATCAATTATACATGGCCACTCTTGCAAGTGCATTTATATATATAATAAATTTTAGATTGGCTCATTGGCAAGTCAGAAAAAAAGTTTTTAAATATACAACTCTTCAATTCAGTCTAGCTTTAACCAATTTGTTTCTTACATTAGTTCTAATTTTTTACTTTTTTAATGGAGCTCAAAGTAGGATTGATGCATATGTTGTAAGTACTATATTAATAGGAATAGTAGCATTTATAATTATTTTAAAGGATAATCTTATATCCTTCGAATTACCACCAAAATCAATGTTGGTTGAAGCATTAAAATTCGGATCTCCATTAATAATTCATCTAGCTGGATCCTTTTTATTACTTGCTGCAGATAGAGTAGTTATTAATAAAGTTTTGTCCCTTTCTGATGTTGGTGTTTATATGGTTGCAATACAATTGTCATTAGTTTTAAATGTTACTTTTTCTGCAATTAATAAAGCATACGTTCCTTGGTTGTTTGATCTTTTATCTAAATCTGAAAAAGCAATAAATTTAAAAATAACTCGCTTAACTATAATCTATTTTGGAGCACTAATTCTACTCATGTTTTTGGGTTTTTATATAGCTCCTCCATTATTAAAAATTATTGTTGGACCAAAATTTGATGAAGCTTCAAATTTAGTTGGTTTTATAATAATTGGACAATGTTTTTTTGGAGCTTATTTGATGATTACAAACTATATTTTCTTTATTAAAAAAACACATTTATTAGCATCAATTACAATTTCATGTGGCTCATTAAACCTGATATTTCTTTACTTTATGACAATTAAGTTTGGATTGTTAGGGGCTGCTTATTCATTTATTATTTCAATGGTAATTAGATTTACTCTTACATTTATATTAACCCAAAATTTATTTCCAATGCCGTGGAAAAAAGGACTAATTTCTTTAATTATTAAGCGATAATATGTACCACTTAATTTTTATAATTCCTTACTTTATAATTTTATTATTCCAATTTGGAAAATATAGAAGTTTTACCCCTTTATCTGTATTGCTTTTTTTAGCAATTTTTTCAAATATATCTTGTGCCATTATTTTTCCTGAATTTCAAATTGAAACGTTTGATGATTTTCAAATTACACTTTACACATTTATTATTTTATCTGGTTTATTAATACCATTTTATCTTTTTAATGGGGTTAGAAGTATTAAAACTATTTCACCAAAAAAACTGACTAAATTATGCCGATTTGTATACTTTTTTGGATCAATAGGTTTTATTTTAACTTTATTAACTAGTCTTATTTCAATTTTCATATTTAATTCAATATCTGCTAACGTTTCGGAATATAAAAACGAAGGTATTGGTAATGAACTATTACAACAAATTCTACCTGATTTTCTATTTACAATAATGGGATTTACTTCAGCTTTTGCATTTGTTGCATTAGCCTTACATTTTTACTTTTTAAGTCAAAATCAATTTAAAAAAAGTATATATCCCTTATTAATTAGCTTAACGTTACCATTGGGTGCTCTTCAGGAATTATCAAGAGGAAGAATTATAATGTATTTAGGTTTATATTTAATGACATACCTATATTTGAAAAAAGCCATTCCAATAACGAACTTAAGACGATTAAAAAAATATCTACGAATAACACTAATTCCAATATCTTTCGTATTTATTTTTATTTCAGTTGACAGATTTAGTGAGAATAAATACCATAAATATGAAAGTAACCCTGTTCTTAGTAGCTCTTTAGATTATGCAGGACAATGGCATAAAAATTCTTTAGAGGTTTTAAATGATTACGATGATAGCAAAAATATGTCAGGTTCCCGTTTTAAATACTTACATAGAAGGGTTAGTAGATTTTTTGGAGAAACCCCTATAGAACAATTTGAGCTTGATATAATAGTATATGGTAAATTAGGGACTCGCTTTAGAGGTTTAGTATCAAATCTAGTTTATGATTTGGGTTATTTCGGTTCTTTGATTTTTGTGATACTATTTATTATTTCATATAGAATAGCTAAGCCAAATAGAAAAAAGGAACTTGGATTTGAGCAAATTATTTATTTTATATTATTTTCTTTATTTTCTTTATTTTTTTTCCAAGGAAATATAGCTGTACTTTCTTTTTTCTCTTTCGCAATATTAATTACAATATTTTTAAATATTTATTTAAAATTAAAATGGTAGTAGTATTTATTTTTCAAAACTCGTATCAACAATATTATTCAGAATTTATTGCAAGTAAAATTCAATTAAATAATTCTTCGATTATTTTTGTGAGTCACGGAATAGACCAACCCCTTTTTCTTGAAAATTCTAATAAAAGAAAAATCATTCATATTGATAAAAGTAGTTTTTCTATTTCAAGTATGATAAAAGATAATAGATCAGTATTATTTTTGAAAAATATATTCATCGACCAAAAAGTAACTGAAGTCTTTTTCTTTCACGATCATAATTATTTTAATTCACGTTTGATTAAAGTGCTTTCAAAGATTAATATATCAACCCATTTGATCGAAGAAGGACTCTCTATGTATGCGATTAAAAATCTTAATAGTATAAAGAGTCATGGATTGATAACAAATATTAAATATAGAGTTAGGCAATTATTATTTTTTATTGCGGGTTCGGGCTTAAATATTGAAGAATTCGGCATGAATCCATATTTAACAAGTATTCATGCATTTGAACCAGATCTACTTCCTGAAATAAAGCGTAAAACTAGAATACATCATCTACCTTATCAGATTTGGGATAAAAAAGTAAAAGTGAATTTGTTTATTAAATTTAAAAATCCTCTAAATTTAACAGAATCAGGCATACTTTACTTGTCACAACCATTTGTTTTATTAAAAAGAAGAACTCTTGAAGAACAATTATTTTTTATGCAAAACATGATTGATTTAATAAATAATTTAGGATTCAAAGTTATCTTAAAAACTCACCCTCTTGAAGATGTAGACATGTATTTAGGATTAAAAGGAAATTTCATTATATTAAATCAGAGGAACCTTCCTGTAGAATTGATAATACCTATGATGAGTCTAAAAGCCGTTTTAAGTGAAGGATCTTCAGCTAGTGTTAATGCCTCTAGAACATTTAACTTAAAATCTATTATTCTCAAATCAATTGATTCATCAACTTTATTAAAAGTTGATCGAACATTATTTGATAAACTAATTGAAAAATATTGTACTGTAATTAATATGAACAATAATGGATTTGAAAAACTTAAAAAGGAGTTAGCAATTGATTTAAATGAGATGAATTTACCTGTTTATAACACCAAATTTGATAGTATTGATAAGATAATAAAAAAATGAAAAAGACATATTTAGTTACTGGAGCTGCTGGGTTTATAGGTTCAGCACTTGCTCAAAAAATAATAGACTTAGGACACAACGTAGTTTCTATTGATAACTTATCTAATGGAAACGAATCTAATATACCAAATGGAGTTGATTTCATTAAAGGAGATTGTCAATCAGTTGAAATAATTAATAAACTTAAAAACTATAAATTTGAAGCTATTTTTCATATGGCAGGCCAGAGTTCGGGCGAAATATCTTTTGAAGATCCTGTTTATGATTTGCAAACTAACACACAGTCTACTCTATTGCTATTAAAGTTATGTAAGGAAACAGGTTGTTCAAACTTTATTTACGCTAGCACTATGTCTGTATATGGCGATCATGATAATTTACCAGTTTCTGAAAATGATAGTTGTAGACCGAAATCTTTTTATGCAGTTGGAAAATTAGCTAGTGAAAATTATTTGAAACTATATTCTGAGAAGAACTTAAAAACTACCGCTTTGCGTTTTTTTAATGTATATGGTCCAGGTCAAAACTTAACAAATATGAAACAAGGAATGGTTAGTATTTTTCTGTCTATGGCTTTAAAAAATAAACAAATTAAAGTTAAAGGAGATCCTAATCGGTTTCGAGATTTTATTTACATTGATGATTTAGTAGACGGTGTTTGGAAGTCTGTTAATAGAAATGGATTAAATTTTGAAGTAATTAATCTATGCAGTGGTAAGAAAACTAAGGTTAAGGAGGTAGTAGAGAATATATCTAATAATATATCAGATAATATTGAGGTTGGTTATATAGAGGGAACTCCAGGTGATCAATTTGGAATTTATGGTTGTGCAGATTATGCTAATAAAATTATTGATTGGAAAAGCAAAGTTAATTTTAAAGATGGTATGAAAGAAATGATTAGTTGGGCCAAAAAAGAATTAAATGAATAAAGCAATATTTTACATAAAAAAGCATGAAAATATTATTGAATTCTGGGCTAAACTAATTTCCGAAAATAATGATGTAATTATTGATGTAAAATTAAGTTATAATAATTATTATGGATCTGTTTCTGATTGGGATAAACATACTCTAAAAGTTCATGATAATTATTCAGAATTTACAAATGAAATATATGGTCATTATTTGATGCCAATCATATATAAGTTTTTGCGTTTTCAGGAAATACATCAGGTAAAACAAATTCAATTTATTGGAGAACATTCTGATTTTTATATAGTAGCTGGATTTCTTTTGGAAAATAAAATATCAATTAGTGGATTAAAATCCTATAAGTTAAAGCGATTTTATATAGTATTCCAAAAAGCTAGTTTATATTTAAAGACACAAATATTAAGCATAATTATAATAATATTTAAGGCGATTAAAAACGCTAAATTATTTTCACACAAATTTAATTTAAAAAACAAATTTGCCCTAATTCATTCTAAGTCGTCATTTAAGAATATAGAAAAACTTAAGTTAGATATGACATACTTTTATGATGATGTTAACTTAAAGAAAAAACCAAACAATGATGCAGTATCATTTTATAAAACAATAGGTTTTATAGATTACTTAAAATTAATTATTAATTCATTTATATTAACTCATAAGATTATAAAAAGACTTATAAATACAGGTGATAATTTGTTTGGTAGTTATGGAACTATACATGCAATGAATTTTTTTTCTAAAAGAATAGGTCATTATATACTTATTGAACAATCGTACAAAAATATTTTCAGTAAGTATTCAGGAGTTGAATTCTATTCCGGAGAAAGAGAATCTAGGTATGCTGTTTTGGCAATGAAATATGCAAACATATCGAATTGTTTTGCAATTGGAATCCCTCATGGCATAGCATATTCATATAATTACCCGCTTAAAATTTTTGGTCATCGTTACTTTTGCTGTAATCAAATTGAAGCTAATTTTCTAAATAAAATTTACGATGAAACAAAGTTTATTTTTGATCCAGATATAAGTAATATTATTTATAAAAATAATTCAATTTCACAGAATGAAGAAAAAATTGTTTTTTTTACAGAGCCAAGAAGACAAAGTGTAAATTTTTTTATAATTGAAAATCTTACTAAAATCTTAAATCAAACTTTATACATAAAATTGCACCCTTTAGAAAGAGCTGAAAATTATAAGGGCTTTAAAAATATAAAATTTATACAAGATTTTGATAAAGCTATCCAATCGAATATTTGTGTTTCAAGAAAATCAACGATTTTATTAGAAGCTGTTTACAATCAAAGCAAATCAATTGCTTTACTTGTAGATCCACAAGATAAATTTGAATTTGAGAATACATTTCCAGCATTATTAGATAGCAGAATTTATAAATGTTTTTCATTTGAGAAATTAGCAAAAATAATTAAATAAAGATTAATATGAAATTAAAAATATTAGATTGTACCCTAAGAGATGGTGGATATTACACTAACTGGGACTTTGATGATTCTACAGTTGAATCTTATATTAAATCAATAAATAATTTACCTATAGATTATATCGAGATTGGTTACAGGTCAATAAAATTAGATGGTTATTTTGGTAAATACTTTTATTTACCAATTAGCGTTATCAATGAAATTAGAAATAAAACGGATAAAAAACTAGTTATCATACTTAACGAAAAGGATATTAGAGTAGAGCATTTAGATTCTGTACTAGGTGAATGTGTAGGTCTAATAAATTTGGTTAGAATTGCAATTGATCCAAAGAATATTAAAAGAGCTATAATCCTTGCTACAGGTCTCAAGAAAATGGGATTTAAAGTTGGGTTTAATGTTATGTACATGTCTACATGGTTTGAACAAAAAGATTTTTTTGAATCTTTATCAAAAGTAAATAATGTTGCAGATTATTTTTATATGGTAGATTCGTTTGGCGGTGTTTACCCAAAAGATGTTATTAAAATATATGATAGAATAAAAAAAGATTTGACTATTCAGATTGGCTTTCATGGCCACAATAATTTAGAATTAGCCTTGATAAACACTATTACTGCAATAGATTGTGGAGTTGACATTGTAGATGCAACAATCACTGGAATGGGAAGAGGTGCTGGAAATCTAAAAACCGAATTATTACTTACACATCTATCGTCTAATCATGGACTACAAATAAATTTTAATTCATTATCCAGTATCGTAGATGTATTTAGCGCTCTTCAAGATAAGTATAATTGGGGGACTAACCTTCCTTATATGGTTTCTGGAGCAAATTCTTTACCACAAAAGCAAGTTATGGATTGGGTAAGTAAACGATTTTACTCTTTTAACTCAATAATAAGGACTCTTAATAATGAGTCTCAAGGAATTATAGATAATCATAAATTAGAACATTTACAATCGAATAAACATTATAAATCAATCATAATAGTCGGAGGAGGTCCAACTATAAAAGAATCTTCAAAAGCTATTCAAAAACTTATACTTAAAAATCCAAAAGCTCTAATAATACATTCTAGTTCTAGGAATGCAATGATTTTTTCTGAAATAAAAAATGATCAAATTTTCTGTTTAGTTGGAAATGAGGGATATAGGATGGAAGAAGTTTTTAATAAAGATGTTCCAGTCAATTCAAAATGTATTTTGCCTCCTTTTCCTAGACAAATGGGGACTTATATTCCAAAATCTCTATTAGATAAGTCATATGAATTAGAAAAGGTGATTTTTAAATCTCAAAGTGATATTTCTCATAGTATAATTGCCATACAAACTGCTATTAATTTCAAAACAGAGCAGATTTATATTTTAGGTTATGATGGTTATGCTAATACCTTAAGCAAAATAGAACAGGATTTATTTATAGAAAATGAGACTCTCTTTGAAGAGGTGAAAAACATGGGAATTAACTTAATTAGTTTAACAACTACATCATATAAAAATTTAATTCCAGGTTCAATTTATTCAGAAATAGAATAATGAAAAATAATAACTATTTAGTAGTGATTCCTGCCAGAATGGAATCAATGAGGTTGCCAAAAAAACCGCTAATTGATATAGCAGGAAAATCTCTTATTCAGAGAACTTGTGAACAAGTAGCCAAAGTTATTCCAATAGAAAATTTTCTAGTGGCTACTGACCATAAAGAAATACTAAATCATATAATAGATTTAGGCTATAGAGTGGAGTTAACTTCAGCCAATTGTTTGACAGGTACAGATAGAGTTGCTGAAATAGCAAGAAAATATCAACACAAACATTATATTAATGTTCAGGGTGATGAACCTATTATTAATCCAAAAGATATATTAAAAGCAGTTTCTGCTATTGATAAGTTTCCAAATGATGTTCTTAATGGATATACAGCAATAAGTTCCAAAGAGGATTACTTTTCTAATACTATACCAAAAGTTGTGTTTAGACCAGATGGAAGGTTACTTTACATGAGTAGAACTAATATCCCCGGAAATAAAGAAAATATTTTTATAAAATCTTGGAGACAGGTGTGTATTTATGTTTTCCCTAGAAAAGTACTTCTGGATTTTCAAAACATAAGAAATAAAACTAATCTAGAAGATATTGAAGATATTGAAGTTCTTAGATTCTTGGAAATGGGATATGATGTTCGGATGATTGAAATGAGTTCTGATTCTATTGCAGTAGATGTACCTGACGATATTATTAAAGTTTTAAAACGTTTAGATGAATAAGATAAAAGTGATTTTTTGGGATTTTGATGGTGTGATTTTAAATTCTAATGAATTTAGGGATAGTGGTTTTGAAATAGTTCTTAAAGATTTTCCAAAAAACCAAGTGGAACTTCTTCTAAATTATCATCATCAAAATGGTGGGCTTTCTAGATATGTCAAATTTCGCTACTTTTTTGAAGTGATTCGTGGAGAAAAAGTCTCAAATAAACAAATACAAGATTATTCTTCCAAATTTTCTGAAATTATGTTAAATATATTAACTAATAAAGATTTATTAATAAATGATTCATTATCATTTATTAAAGAAAATAAGGAAAAATATAGAATGCATATAGTTTCTGGTTCTGATGGAAAAGAGCTTAATTTACTCTGTAAATATTTAGGTATTCATCATTACTTTGAGACCATTAACGGATCTCCAGAGATTAAAATTAATCTTGTAAAAAAAATATTAGATGAATATGATTATAAAATAGAAAACTGTGTTTTAATTGGTGATTCTATAAATGATCATGAAGCTGCAATTATAAATAAAATAAAATTTTTAGGATATAATTATTTTCAAGGAAAAGAGAATGTCACAATATTAAATTCATTTAGTGAATTTAATACTTACAATTGAAATTCATAAAAATATGTGTGGAATATTATGATACTTTGGACCTAATGTTAAGAGTTTTCATAGTAATGTGATTTTGGATAAGATTGCTCACCGTGGACCAGATCATTCTAAGTTCATAAATGGGAAAGACTTTTATTTAGGACATACTAGACTCTCTATCTTAGATCTTTCTTCAAATAGAAATCAACCAATGATTTCTGAAGATGGAAAATATGCTATCATTTTTAATGGAGAAATATATAACCATTTAGAATTAAAAACAATAAATTTGATAATAGTAGAAAATTAAGCAGTTCCAATTAGGGGAAGCTTACATAAATAGAATGCTGAATTTGGAATTGAAAACTTTTTTAGTAGATCATAATTTAAATTATACTGATAAATTGAGTTTGGTGGCTGGTGTAGAAGTAAGCGTTCCTTTTTTAGATAAAGAATTAGTTGAATTTTCAACCAAGGTTCCGGTATCTCTAAAAATGAAAGGCAACGAAACAAAATATATTTTAAAGAAAGTTGCAGAGAAGTATTTACCTCAAGAGATAATATACAGGTCTAAAACAGGTTTTAGAGCGCCAGTTAGAAAATAGATTATTAATGATATGGATTTTATTATTAATAGTTATTTATCTAAAGGTAGAATTGAAAAAAGAGCTATTTTCGATTATGAAAAAGTAAAAGAATTATTAGAAACCAACAAACGAGGAGAAATTGATGCTTCATATACTATATGGACTTTGTTAGCGATAGAATCTTGGATGTTACAATTTTATGATAAATAAATGAAACAGATAATACAAGATCTTAAAAAAGGAGATACAATTTTAGAAGAAGTGCCAGTGCCAGGAGTAAAATCTGGATGTGTATTAATTCAAACTACAAGAACATTAGTTTCATTAGGAACTGAGA
>Ga0307488_10001407_pt1 | contig 20060 bp, 16 predicted proteins | sample SB02metaG_FD_202248 | JGI IMG/M metagenome (GOLD analysis project Ga0307488, IMG submission 202248) | Sea-ice brine microbial communities from Beaufort Sea near Barrow, Alaska, United States - SB 0.2 | ecosystem: Environmental > Aquatic > Marine > Coastal | place: USA: Alaska | collected... | reverse complement strand
TGCGCTTAGAGAAATCTCTATGCCTCGTTGGGTTTGGCTTTTTATAGTATTTCAAATGTGGATCGTTTACACCTACGCATCGGTAGCAAAAATATATCCGGATTGGTTTACGGGGGTGGTTCCTGAAATATTAATGAAACCTAAGGCACACTATTGGATGGTGGGAGAGTTGCTTCAGCAAAAATGGACACATTTCATCATTTCCTGGTTTGGATTTTTATTTGACCTTTTAATAATCCCATTATTACTCTACCGAAAAACCAGAGTTCCAATATTTATAGTTGCCATTTTCTTTCACTTATTCAATAGCTTCATTTTTCATATCGGTATTTTTCCATACCTCTCCCTTGCTTTAATCTTATTCTTTTTCCCTGCAGAAAAAATTAATAAATGGTTTTTGAGGAACAAGAAGAAATATTATGATAAGCGGGAGATCATTGTGCCGAAGTATAGAAATGCTTTTTTAGCAGTGGTTTCCATTTGGTTCATTTTTCAATTAGGATTACCCCTAAGACATTGGTTTTATCAGGATGACGTGCTATGGACAGAGGAAGGGCACCGGCTTTCCTGGAGAATGATGCTACGCAGTAAAAGTGGGATAAGTACTTTTAGGGTCGTAGATAAAAACACTAAAAAAGTGGAATATATAGATAAAAGCAAATTTTTATCCGATAAGCAATTAGGTGCTATAAGTTCCAAGCCGGACCTTATCTGGCAATTTGCACAGCGTTTAAAACGTGATTATGCTAAGAAAGGACAAGACGTACAAGTATTTGTAGATTCTAGGGTAAGTGTAAATGGGAGGTCTTATAAACAATTCATAGATCCCAAAACAGATCTTGCTAATGAGAAGTGGCATCACTTTAAGCACCACGACTGGATTTTACCTTCCAATTTAGACTGATATTTTTACTTGCTTTTGTTACATTTGTTGCTTACCAAAAATTAGTTGGCCTTATGTTACAAGTAAGCAATATTAGAGCGCATAAAGAAGGGTATATCCAAGCCCTTAAAAAAAGGAATTTCAATGCGGAAGATGTCTTTGAAGAGATCTTGACATTAGATGAATCCCGTCGCTCCACACAAACGCAATTAGATGAAACTTTGGCCGAATCCAATCAGCTTTCCAAGGAAATTGGGATGTTGTTTAAATCCGGGGAGAAGCAAAAAGCAAATCTCTTAAAAGAGAAAACTTCTCAATTAAAAGATAAATCTAAAGAGCTTTCAGATAGATTTAATGAAACGATTGCTAAATTAGAGCAACTGCTTTATACCGTTCCAAATGTTCCCAACGATCTGGTTCCTAAGGGAACTACAGAAGATGATAATGATGAGATCTATAAAGAAGGGGATATTCCTGTATTGGCAGAAGGTTCTATGCCACACTGGGAATTGGCGAAGAAATATGATATCATAGATTTTGAACTTGGTAATAAAATTACCGGGGCAGGATTTCCGGTTTATAAAGGAAAAGGAGCAAGAATTCAGAGAGCCTTGATCACTTATTTTCTTGATAAAGCTGCAGATGCTGGTTATACCGAATTTCAATTACCCTTAATGGTAAATGAAGCTTCTGGATTTGGAACCGGACAATTACCAGATAAAGAAGGACAGATGTATCATGTTACAGAAGATGATCTTTATTTGATCCCTACTGCAGAGGTGCCAATGACGAATCTTTTTAGAGACAGAATGCTTACTGAAGCAGATCTACCTGTTTCTTGTACAGGCCATACTCCTTGTTTTAGGAGAGAAGCTGGGTCTTACGGAGCACATGTACGAGGCTTAAACAGACTGCATCAATTTGACAAAGTTGAAATTGTACGTGTCGAAAAGCCAGAGAATTCTTATGCGGCTTTAGATGGTATGATAGATCATATTAAAGATATTTTGAAGGAGCTAAAATTACCATACAGAATTTTGAGATTGTGTGGTGGAGATCTTGGATTTACAGCTGCAATAACCTACGATTTCGAAGTGTTTTCTACGGCTCAGGACAGATGGTTAGAAATAAGTTCTGTTTCTAATTTTGAAACTTTTCAGGCAAATCGTTTAAAATTGAGATATAAAGATAAGGATGGTAAAAAGGAATTGGTGCACACCTTGAACGGAAGTGCCTTAGCCTTACCAAGAGTTCTTGCAGGGATCCTTGAGAATTATCAAACTCCTGAAGGTATAAAAGTGCCGGATGTATTGGTAAAATATACCGGATTTAAAATGATAGATTAATATTAAAAGACTTCCAGAGAAGCACTTTTAATATTATATAATTACAACCTAACACCGCATTTTGTTATATTTACAAAATGCGGTGTTTTCTTTATATAGCCTTATTTTTTATAGGTATTCAGAGCGTTTTCTGCCAGTCAGATCAATTGGCACAGAAATATCTGGATCAAGGTGAATATGCGAAAGCGCTAAGCGTTTATCAAGATCTTGTGAGGGAATTTCCCGGAAATTCAAATTATTTTATGGGCTTGGTGACTTCTTACCAAGAGTTGGAGGATTTTAAAACTGCAGAAAGCTTGCTTCTGGGAAGGTTGAAAAACACCAATAATAATCCATCAATATTAATTGAATTAGGACATAATTATGAGCTTAATAACGAACCGGAACTAGCTAAAAAGCATTATGTAGAGGCTTTAGATTCTTTAAGCGAAAAGACAAATTATGCCTATTCCATTGCCCGAAATTTCGAGAAATATAGCTTGCTGGATTATGCGGAACAAGCTTATTTGCTGGGAATGAAACTAAACCCGGAAACGAATTTTGATCTGCCATTGGCCAGGATATATGGAGAGCAAGGAAAGTTAGATGAGATGTTCTCTTCCTATCTTGATTTTATTATCAAACAGCCCGAAATAAGCATTAATATTATCAGGGAATTTGATCGTTATATTTTAGACGATCCCGCTAATTTGGCAAATATTGCCCTTAGAAAGCAGTTGTTGCAAAAGCTTCAAAAAACGCAGGATGTTCTGTATAGTGAATTATTAGCTTGGCTTTTTATTCAACAAAAGGATTTTGATAAAGCTTTTATTCAGGAAAAAGCGATCTATAAAAGAGGTGATCAGGACTTACAACGTATCATTCAGCTTACTGTTTTAGCAAAGTATGAAGGAGATATAAAAACAGCAAAGGAAATTGTTTCATTTATAATAGCAGAAACCACATCACCTACCATTCTAATTCAGGCAAATCAATTACTGCTGGATATGAAATTGAGTACGGCGAAGGAGTCGGATTTTAAGGAGCTCGAGAATGATTTTCAGAAGCTGCTTTCAGAATTTGGAACAGGTTTGGAAACGATGGCTATTCAAATAGATTATGCCAATTTCTTAGCCTTTAAAATGAATAAAATTGAAGAGGCTAAACAATTGTTGAATACGTTTTCTAAAATTTCACTCAATAATTTTCAACAGGCAGGGATCAAAATGGTATTGGCAGATATCCTGGTGTTGGATCAAAAATTCAATCAGGCATTAATTTATTATTCCCAGATTCAAAATTTAGTTAAGAACAATGAGATAGCACAAAACGCAAGGTTTAAAGTGGCGAAAACCAGTTATTTTAAAGGAGATTTTTCCTGGGCACTCACTCAATTAGATGTTTTAAAAGCTTCTTCTACGCAGCTTATCGCAAACGATGCCATGGAACTTAGTTTGCTTATTAAAGAAAATATTCTGGAGGACTCTACGCAAACCGCACTAAAATTATACGCGAAAGCAGACTTGTTATCTTTTCAGAATAAAACAACCGAAGCTATTGAGATCCTGGATTCAATTTTAAATGATCACAAAGGAGAAAAAATTGAAGATGAAGCTTTGCTGAAACAGGCCTTGCTTTTTAAGCAATTAGAGAACTGGAAAAAGGCTGAAGAGAATTATTTGAAGATCATTGAATTTTACGGGAAGGATGTTTTGGCCGATAATGCTACTTTTTTATTAGCAGAATTATACGATAATCAGTTGGGAAACCCTGAAAAAGCAAAACAGTATTACGAGCAGATCATTTTCAATTTCCCCGACAGCATTTATTTTGTAGATGCAAGAAAAAAATTCAGAACCCTCAGAGGGGATGTGCTAGAGTAACATCTTATAAAAATGTTATTTGCTTGCCTGAAAACAGGTAATTTTAAAGGCAACAATTCATTAAGACCTTTTCAGGAATTGAATAACTATATTTGGGCTTTATTTAATTGATAAGCCAATTAGTAGAGATTAAATCTTACGTTTTCTAAAAACGGCAAGTTAAGAGACAATGTTTAAATTCAAAAAAAACATAAAATGTATATATATAATGTAACCATAAATGTTCAGGAAGACATTCATGATGAATGGTTTAAGTGGATGAAGACTGAGCATATCCCCGAGATGTTGGATACAGGAAAGTTTACAAAAGCTTTAATGTCCAAAGTTTTGGTGAACGAAGAAATGGGAGGAATCACCTATTCAGTTCAATATACTACAGAGAGCAAAGCGATGTTGCAAAAATATTATGAGGAAAACGCTCCTGTATTAAGAGAAAAATCTAAACCTTTTGAAGGTAAATTTGTGGCTTTTAGAACCGAGATGGAAATTGTAAGTGAGCAATAAACTGCACTTTTTGTATAATAGTTAGCAGTAAAAAAACCCTGCATGAAAAAAAATAAGAACAAGCCTTCTAATTCGAAGGATAGTAAATTCAAACAAAGTAAATACACACCGGGTAAAGCTGTTTCTGGCCAAGATGGAGATGTTAGGGCTAAAAAGCACCTTGGTCAACATTTTCTTACAGATGAGGTTACTGCAGCTAAAATTGCAGACACCCTTGACTATGATGTTTATAAGAATGTATTGGAGATTGGGCCTGGAATGGGGATGCTTACCAAATATTTGCTTAAAAAAGACATCAACCTACATGTAATAGAAATTGATTGGGATAGTGTGGCTTATTTGGGTGAGAACTACCCCCAATTAGAAGGTAAGATCCATGAAAAAGATTTTTTGAAAACCGATATCACCGAGTTCTTCGAAAAAGAACAATATGCGATTATTGGAAATTTTCCCTATAATATTTCTACACAAATTGTTTTTAAGACTTTAGAGAACAGGGAATTAATTCCGGTGTTTTCAGGGATGTTCCAAAAAGAGGTCGCTATGCGAATAGCAGCGCCACATGGTAATAAGACTTACGGAATTCTATCGGTATTAACACAGGCATTTTATGATGTAAGCTATTTATTTACGGTACAGCCAACAGTTTTTAATCCACCACCTAAAGTAGAAAGTGGTGTAATTCGATTAAAGCGCAAAGAAAATTTTACACTTCCTTGTGATGAAGCTTTATTATTCAGGGTAGTTAAAACAGCCTTTCAGCAACGACGAAAAACTTTAAGGAATAGTCTTAAGACCTTAGATTTATCCGATAGTTTAAGGGAAGATGCTATCTTTGGGCAACGACCAGAGCAATTAAGTGTACAGCAGTTTATAGAACTTACAGAAAAAATTCAGCAGGATGCAATTTGAATTAAGCGAAGAATTAATTGAAAAAATTGAATACCTCATCGAGCAAAAGAACGATGCGGAATTGCTGTTGCATTTAGAAGAAGTTCACCCAGCAGATATTGCCGAAATCCTTTCGGAACTGGATATTGAAGAGGCGATCTATATCGTAAAATTACTGGATAGCGAGAAAACTTCCGAAGCTTTAATGGAGCTGGAAGATGGGGTGAGGGAACGTATTTTAGATAGTTTGTCTCCCAAAGAAATTGCAGAGGAACTGGAAGAAATGGATACCGATGATGCCGCGGATATTATTTCTGAACTTTCCGAGGATCGCCAACAAAAGGTGATTGCCCAGATCTTAGATGAGGAGCATGCGGATAATATCGTAGAATTACTTCGATATGATGAAGATTCTGCGGGTGGTCTTATGGCAAAGGAATTGGTGAAAGTGAATGAAAATTGGAATGTTACGGGTTGCATGAGTGAAATGCGCAATCAGGCAGAGAACGTTACCCGAGTTCACTCCATATACGTTGTAGACGATAAGAACAAATTAAAGGGGAGATTGTCCTTGAAAGATCTGCTTACAGCTCCTAGTGAGGCGCATATAAGCGATGTATATATTCCGCAGGTAGATTATGTGAATGTGCATACTCCCGGAGAGGAAGTGGCTAGGATCATGCAGAAATACGATTTGGAAGCAATTCCTGTGATAGATGAAATGGGAAGATTGGTTGGTCGAATTACTATTGATGATATTTTGGATTTTGTTAAAGATGTAGCCGAAAAAGATTACCAAATGGCAGCGGGTATTTCTGAAGATGTAGAGGCCGATGATAGTATTTGGTTACTTACAAGAGCACGCCTACCATGGCTTATTTTGGCTCTTTTTGGAGGATTTATAAGTGTTTCGGTCTTAGGAACTTTTGATGCCGCCATGGAAGAACACGCAGCGCTTTTCTTTTTTGTGCCTTTAATTGCAGCAATGGCGGGGAATGTTGGAGTACAATCTTCGGCAATTGTATTGCAGGGACTTGCTAATAAAAGTTTAAAAGGCTCTTTGGCGAAAAGACTTTTAAAGGAGATCGTATTAAGTCTTTTTAATGGGGTGGTTTTAGCAATTCTATTAATAGTTGGAGGGATCTTTTTACTGGGATTCGATATTACATTTGGGCTTACAATTGGGATCTCTTTAATTTCTGTGATAGTGATCGCTTCTCTTATTGGGACATTTGTGCCTATCATTCTGGATAAACAAGGAATAGACCCTGCAATGGCAACTGGACCATTTATTACCACCAGTAATGATATTTGTGGAATATTAATATATTTTAGTATTGCAAAACTCATATTAGGTTTCTAACTTAGTAGAAGCTTTTTCCAATCCCTCCTGAATTTTTATTTTCACCCTTCTCAATATAGATTTCTATGGAAAGTATTAATATCCAATCCAAGTTTAAAAAATTCCATAAAAACTGGAATCCACATCAAATTGCTGTGGTAGATGACATGCAAGTATTACTTGCTAAGCTTAAGGGAGAATTTATTTGGCATACTCATGAGGAGGAAGATGAATTATTTCAAATAGTAAAAGGAACATTATATATTCAGTTTAGGGATAGGACTGTAGAAGTTAAAGAAGGTGAGATCATTGTGGTCCCTAAGGGTGTAGAACATCGCCCAATGACAAAAAACGATGAAGAAGTTCATGTAATGCTCTTTGAAAAATTAGCAGTAAAGCATACGGGGACGGTGGAAAGTGAGCGAACTGTGACAACATATTTAAAAATTTAGAAATCATGATCATTCTGCATGTAGATAGTAATAACCCATTGTTGATTAAAGAACTGCAAAAAGCGGGTTATCATAATGTTGAAGCTTACAATATCTGTAAGGAAGAAATACTTGACAATCAGCATTTATATGATGGAATCGTTATAAGAAGTAGATTTAAAATTGATAAAGAATTTATAGATGCAGCTCCCAATTTAAAATTTATAGCTAGAGTTGGAGCGGGTTTGGAAAGTATAGATGTAGATTATGCAAGACAAAATGGGATAGAGCTATTTGCGGCCCCGGAAGGGAATAGAAATGCTGTCGCAGAACATGCGTTAGGAATGTTACTGTCACTACTCAATAAGCTTAATAAATCCGGCAGAGAGGTTCGCAAGGGCTTTTGGAACCGCGAAGAGAATAGGGGAATAGAGCTGGATGGTAAAACAGTTGGAATTATTGGGTATGGAAATACGGGAAAGGCTTTTGCCAAGAAACTTCGGGGTTTCGAAGTTAAGGTACTTTGTTACGATATCTTGAAAGGAGTTGGAGATGAAAATGCGACACAGGTTAGTTTGGAAGAACTTCAGGGAAAGGCAGAAGTGGTTAGTTTACACACACCTTGGACGCCCTTAACAAATAAAATGGTAAATATTAATTTCATCAATAAGTTTAAAAATCCATTTTGGTTCATCAATACTGCTCGCGGGAAAAGTGTAGTAACGGCCGATCTCGTTACGGGTCTAATTGAAGGAAAAGTTCTTGGAGCCGGTTTGGACGTACTGGAATATGAAAAAGATTCTTTTGAACATTTATTTCGGGGTCAGAAAATGCCAATAGCTCTTAAGGAACTTATGTTTTTGGATAATGTAATATTAAGTCCGCATGTTGCAGGATGGACAGTAGAATCACATAAAAAACTAGCTGTGACCATTGCCTATAAGATTATAGATAAATTTGGAGAAGCATATTAAAAACCACGTACAGATACATTCCTGAAAATATGTAGTTATGAAAAAAAGAGCTACAGGTCTTGGCTAAAACCGAATCTTTAGAAGAAGGAAAATTTGGTTGGATCTTGGATCTGGAAGGGAACAAAATTGAACTTTGGGAGCCTAACGATAAAGTTTTTTTATAAATAGCATTAAAAAAAATCTCCAAATAGAACTGTATAGTTACCATTTGGAGATCCTTCGACATCCCGATAGCTATCGGGACAGGTTGACATTCAATAGCTTGTCACATTGCCCCGAAGCATCGGGGGTCGGAATATGAAATCATTATCTACTTTGCGCAATAATTGCCGACTTAATAGGCTCTTTTCCTTCTAAAGCTTCAATAGTCTTATTTTTCACCAAAGGATCTGCAAGACTCATCACTAATAAAAAGGCGACATCATCTCTGGAGATCTCTCCATTTTCATCTAATTTTTCAGCCAGCTTAACCTTTGCTAATCCCATATCATCATTCAATTTTCCGGGTCTTAGAATTGTATAGGAAAGTCCGCTATTTCTTAAATGCTCATCTGCTGTTTTCTTAGCTTCCATATACACTTTCAGATCCTTATTGGACTCCGGTTTATCGGCACCCATAGAACTTAACATTACAAACTTTTTCACTTTCGCTTTCTTGGAGGCATCTATCATTTTTATTGCTCCATTTTGATCTACCGCAATGGTTTTATCTTCTCCGATCCCGCCGGAACCCGCTGCAAATATCACCTTATCCATTCCTTGCGCAGTTTGGTCAACATCCTTTTCTAGATCCCCCATCACTGTTTCTACATCCATATCCTCAAACATTTGCATATGATCTTCATTTCTGATCATCGCATATGGCTCGAAGATGCTAGAACTGTTTAATATTTCTATGATCCTTTTTCCTGTCTGTCCTGTGGCTCCCACCACTAATACTCTTTCCATTTTGTTTGTTTTAAAGATTTCTTAATATAGTTATGAAATCCTGCAATTCCCAATAATGATGTGGTAATAACATGAAATTAACACCCGAAGCAAAACCTGGTCTTAGTGATGATTTGATTTTTGCTCCAATTCTTTCTGAAGTTCCTCCATAACAGGTTTTACAGTGCTTTCGGGGAGATCTGCAATTTTGATATACATTAAACCATCTATGGCATTATTGAATAATGGGTCGACATTAAAAGCCACCACGCGTGCATTTTGTTTTATATATTTTTTGATCAACACAGGAAGTCTTAGACTTTCCGGTTCCAATTCATCAATGATCTTATCAAATTTATTGAGATCGGCTTCACTTTCATCAAAAACAATGTCTTTATCGGCATCGTTCAATTTTACTTTAAATTCTTTTTTCGGTCTTATATACTGAGCCACATAAGGATCGTAATAATTAGACTTCATAAACTCGATCATCAGGGATTTGGAGAAATTGGAGAATTTATTACTGATGCTTACTCCGCCAATCAGATATTTATGTTCCGGGAAACGCAAGGTACAATGCACGATTCCTTTCCATAATAAAAACAACGGCATTGGTCGCAATTGATATTCCTTAATTATAAAGGCCCTTCCCATTTCTATAGATTGGCTCATCATATCATAAAGTTCCGGTTCGAACCTGAAGAGATCCTGAAGATAAAAGCCATTTATTCCATAAGCTTTAAATATCTCTGTGCCCATCCCCATTCTATAAGCTCCTGCTATTTTTTTACTATCATTATCCCAAAGAAATAAATGATAGTAATAATCATCGAAAGGATCTAGATCAATAGAATTATTACTTCCCTCGCCAACTTCTCTAAATGTAATTTCACGCAAGCGTCCAATTTCATTCAAAATATTTGGGATCACCTCTTTTTTTGCCAGAAACACTTCATAGTTCTTGCTTACCAATAATCGCTTGTCCAATCTTCTACAGGTTTCAATCTCCTCTTCCATTAGAGATAGATTTGCTTGTAAAGCAATTTTTTTAGGGGTTTTAGGAAATTTTAGATTCTTTGGGATTTTGTCAAAGAGACTTTTCTTTTCAAAGGAATTGGCTAACATGAAGGTTTTTCTGCGTAAAAATGCGGTAAACACCTCCATGTTCGGGTTGGCATCCTGATCTTCTACAGAAATAGGATTTCCAATACGCACTAGGATCTTTCTTCTTTTCTGCGAAAGCACTTCGCTTGGAAGTTTCGCTGTGCGCAACACATCACTCATTCCGGCCAGCCTGTAAAAGAAGGTGCTGTTTTTGGCATGAAAATAAATTGGAACCACAGGCACTTTTGCCTTTTTGATCAATTTCATGGCTGCAGGTTCCCAGGGTTTATCTACAATCTGCTTTTCATCTTTATAAGTGGAAACTTCGCCAGCAGGAAAGATCCCCAAAGCTCCTCCTTCTCTTAGGTGTCCAATAGCCTGTTTTATCCCGCTTAAGCTCGATTGGGCATCCTTGTGGTCTTCAAAAGGATTTACAGGCATTATATAAGGTTTTAATGGAGCCAGGCGATGTAAAAGGAAATTGGCGATCACTTTGAAATCTGTTCGTTTCTCTAATAAGATCTTCAAAAGGATCATTCCATCTATTCCTCCAAGGGGATGATTTGCAATAGTTATAAAGGCACCTGTTTTTGGGATCCGCTTAAGATCTTTTTCCGGAATCTCAAAATCGATCTCAAAGCCTTCTAATATCGAATTTATGAATGAAATTCCATCCAGATCTTTTCTGGAATCATATTCTTTATTTAGTGTAGAAAGTTTTGTTGTTCGTAAAACAACCCAACCAAGACCGGTACCAAAAGGCCCCAATTTCTGAAGATTCATAATATTGGCTACTTCTTGTGCGGTAACAATTCCCATTAGAACTGGTTTAAGTTGTTAATAAAGATAACAAAATTGAATCTCGGCTAAATTTTATGAACTTGTTACTATTTGAACGGTGTTTTGCATGACTTGTTTTAAAAGAACTTCTTTATCTTTTTCTAGGGTCTGTATTGCACCATCATCAAAATGCCGAATGGTGTAAAGGGAAACTCCGATAGTATAGCTTACTTTATATCTTGCCTTTAGATGCTGAATAAGCTTCTCGAGATTATTGAATTTATTATCTACACATACCGCAAAACTTATGGCAGAATTCTGGATCAGGGATACTTTTATCTGATAAAGATGAAATAGCCTGAAGATCTCGCTAATGTTTTCTTCTACCATAAAGGAAAAATCCAAAGAGGATAGAGAAATGAGCACTTGATCTTTCTTAACTATAAAACATGGAATAGCGGGGATCAAGGCTTGACCTTTACTCACAGCGGTACCATTTCCGGCTGGATCTATAAATGATTTAACGAAAAGAGGGATTTCTTTTCTCTGCAAAGGCTGAAGCGTTTTAGGGTGAATCACAGAAGCACCATAAAATGCCAATTCTATAGCTTCTTCATAAGAAATCTGATGTAACAGTTGTGGATTCTCAAAAACCCTGGGATCTGCATTCAGAACCCCGGGAACATCTTTCCAGATCACCACTTTTTCAGCATTTAAACAATATGCGAAGATGGCGGCCGTGTAATCACTTCCTTCTCTTCCTAAAGTAGTTGTGAAATTATTAGAGTCTGCAGCAATAAATCCCTGTGTGATATAAAGATGATCTTTTTCAATATTTTTTGAGATCCTCTTTTGTGTTTCTTCCCAATTTACTGAAGCATCTCGATAAATATTATTGGTTTTTATTAGGGTCCGGGCATCCATCCAGGTATGAGCGATCCCTTGCTGATGAAAGTATTCACTAACAATGGTAGAGGAGATAAGTTCTCCAAAGCAAACCAATTGGTCATAAACAAAATCGTATTTGGTAGATTTGTTATGAACCATAAAATTCTGGATCTCCTCGAAGAAGGCTTCCATTTTGCTGAATATAGGAGCTTGCTTTGAAGAGAATAATTCGGTGGCTATTTCTAAATGATAAGAGATAATTATGGAAAGACTTTTAGGAACTTGTTTTTGATCGCTCAAATAATCCTTGATCACTATTTCAAAAGCATTGGTCATTTTTCCCATTGCTGAAATCACGATCACTTTGTCTCTATCTCCAGTTTGTTTTAGAACCTTTAGTACATTTTGTACAGAAGACGCGTCTTTAATAGAGGCGCCACCAAACTTGTATATATCCATTCTTATTTTTCAATATTTTTTTGAATTCCAGATTCGTCCATATGCACGGTGTACCAGTTTTTCTTGATGTCGGCTCCAGAATTCTCGTAAAATTCGATGGCGTTCTTGTTTCCTTCAGAAACCACCCATTCTACTCTTTTAACTCCATTATCATGCCCATATTGCACCACTCGTTTGTACAATGCACCACCAAGACCGGTTCCTCGCATGTCTTTTCTTACAATAAGATCTTCCAAATGAACAGTACGACCTTTCCATGTAGAAAACCTGAAATATACTAATGCCATTCCCTGTAGTTTCCCACCAACATCGGCTACAAAACATTTAAAATTTCCGTTCTCGAAACCTTCTTTTTCCAAATCAGCAACTTCTATTTCAACTTGACTGGAAGCATTTTCGTGAGCTGCAAGTTCTTTGATGAGTTCAAGAACCTGAGGCATATCTTCCTTCTTTGCTTCTCTAATTGTATATTCCATAACTTGTGCTTTTACACAAATTTAGCAAACCATTCTCATATATGGTAGATATGTTAAAATAGAATACTGAAGTGTTTAACTTTCTAAATAAGATTTCATGGCATTTTCATCCATTTGTACTGTGTCCCAATCTCTTAAAACTTTGGCGCCACTACGCTCATAGAATTCTATTGCAGGAGTGTTCCAATCCAGAACTACCCATTCTGTTCGTTTTACACCTTGCTCTAAAGAATAAGCGATCACCTTTTTATATAATGCACTCCCCATACCGGTACCACGCTTTTCTTGGCGGACTACAAGATCTTCTAAATGAACGGTTTTCCCTTTCCATGTAGAGAATCTAAAATAGACCAAAGCAATACCTTCAATTCGTTCTTCAGTTTCTGCAACAAAACAGGTGTAAAATGCATCGGCTCCAAAACCTGCTTTTTCAAGATCCTGTACGTTTATTTCTACGGCGTCCGGTTCTTTTTCGAAAGTTGCTAACTCCTGAATTAATTCTAGGACCTGTGGAAGATCTTTCTTTTCAGCTTGTCGGATGTTAAATGTCATAATTGTGGGATGTTAATTATTTCAAAAATAAGGTACTTAGAAATATTTAAAAGGCGAAATCGTTGTAGTAACTTATATATTTGAATATTTTTACCGCAACTTAACATTATCACAAACAAATGTCCAAGAAAAATCAAACTTTAGGTGAATTCATAATTGAAAACCAAGGAGATTTCGCTTACTCCTCCGGAGAATTATCAAGACTGATCAACTCTATTAGGCTAGCTGCAAAAGTGGTAAATCACGAGGTGAATAAAGCTGGATTAGTAGATATTATTGGAGCATATGGAGAGACAAACATTCAGGGGGAAGACCAGCAAAAACTCGATGTTTACGCCAACGATACGTTTATAAAGACCTTGACGAACAGGGAAATTGTATGCGGGATCGCTTCCGAAGAAAATGACGATTTTATAACTATTGAAGGTCATAAAAAAGACCACCAGAATAAGTATGTGGTCCTCATGGATCCTTTGGATGGAAGTTCTAATATAGATGTGAATGTTTCTGTAGGAACAATCTTTTCTATATACAGAAGGGTAACTCCAGTTGGAACTCCGGTTACCAAAGAAGATTTCCTGCAACCGGGAAATAAACAAGTTGCAGCAGGATATATTATTTATGGTACTTCTACCATGCTGGTTTATACCACTGGAAATGGAGTAAATGGTTTTACGTTGAATCCGGCTCTGGGATCTTGGTATTTATCGCATCCACAAATGAAGTTTCCGGAAAGAGGAACTATCTATTCAATAAATGAAGGAAACTATATTCATTTTCCACAGGGAGTGAAAGATTATATAAAATATTGTCAGGAAGAAAAGCCTGAAGGTCTTTATACTTCCAGATACATAGGATCTATGGTAAGCGACATTCATAGAAATATGATAAAAGGGGGGATTTTTATCTATCCTAAAAGTTCGCAGAATTCAACAGGAAAATTACGTTTGTTATACGAATGTAATCCAATGGCGTTCATAGTGGAACAAGCCGGTGGTAAAGCCAGTGATGGATTTGGCAGAATAATGGATATTAAGCCAAAAGAACTGCATGAGCGAGCTCCATTCTTTTGCGGAAGCACAAAAATGGTAGAAAAAGCTGAGGAATTTATGGCTGCTAACGAACCTTAGATAAATCTTAGTCCTTATTCAAAAGATAATGGTAATCCTCAAAACTTAGATTTCCACTAAATAGACTAATAGATCTATTGATGATGGTACTTGAAGTTTCGCTAGAAAACCCTAAACCAATAGCATACTTTTTAAGTAATTCTGCTTCTTCATTATCTATCCCATGGTCTGAATAGATGATCGTGAAAAGATCGTGAAGTCTTTCCAGTCTTCTTTCTACAGTGTTTGGTGGGTGAATAGGAAATGCATTAGGGTTTTCTAATACCTTATTGTATTCACTTTCATGGATATCTAATTTTCGCGCAAATCTTTGAAGTTGAATTTCTTCCTTTTCATTAATTTCACCATCGATGGCAGCTAAACTAACAATAGCGGCAAAGTGACCTAAATTGCGTAAATGCTCTCCTGAGCCAAACAAATCTAAAAATGACATATTTAAAATAATTTATTACACAAATATAATAAACCCCCGCGGTTGGGAAATCAATTTATATCATTATTAACGTGAGTTTACCCATTAGCTAATCTTTTCTTAATCGCTTTATCAAAAAGTGCAAAAACCCTAACTTCATTTTGTTAAAAAGGAACTCCTTTTTCATTTCCAATAATTAAAGATAAGCTACGAGATAAATTGACTTCAGGAAAAAAGGAAGTTATTTCGGTATATAAAATCTTACCAATTATGAATAAAAGTTTAGCTATTGCAAATTTGTTCTCGGTGATCACGGCTATTATGGCCAGTTATTTTTCTCAGCGGATAGGAATTAACGGTAATACGATAAGCAGTTTAAGTGCAGAATATGCGAATTTATTCACCCCAGCCGGATATGCTTTTGCAATATGGGGTCTTATTTTTACAGGCCTTTTACTATTTGCGATTTTTCAGATTTATAAATCATTTACAGGAAAGCCAGAAGGCATAAAAGATTTTAAAACAGGGCCTTGGTTTTACATCGCAAATTTCGCAAATGCTTCTTGGGTATTCGCGTGGCTTTATGAATATACTTTGCTTTCAGTATTTCTAATGCTAATTATTTTAGTTTCATTAATCACCATAGTATTTAAGAATAATATGGAACGTTGGGATGCGCCCTTTAAAACTATTGCTTATTTCTGGTGGCCTATTTGCTTGTATTCGGGTTGGATCGCAGTGGCAACTATCGCAAATATTTCCGCATATCTGGCAAAATTAGGATGGGATGGCGGATTTTTAACCGAAGTGGAATGGACAATGGTCATGATCGCAATTGCAACAGCAATAAATATCACAATAATCTATACCAGAAATATGCGGGAATTCGCCTTGGTAGGGGCTTGGGCCTTAGTTGCTATTTATGTAAGACACCTAGACAGCCAAAGCACTTTAGCTTATGTAAGTTTGATAGCTGCGGGACTCATATTTTTAAATATTTCCTATCATGGATTTATAAACAGAAAGTCCAACCCGATGTATAAATTAATGTTTAAAAACTCTTAGAGCATACTTTTAATCTCGTTACCCCAAGTAGGATAGACGAACATCAATTTTCTAACAATTTCACAGCTTAGATTTTCGGCAACTAACTTTCCGGGTGTTCCAGAACCAATTACAAAAACATCGTATTCTTCAAAATTGTGACATAGGATTCTCTTAGATCGATTTTAAATTAATTAAAAACGAACTTCAAGGTTAAGATATTATTGGTTTTAGGGTGTAATTAACATGCGCTGCGAATTTTAACCCATTAAATTTTAGTTTAGCACACAAAATAATAATAATATTTTGTGCGGGATAGCTTCAGCGATTATCTTTGCCGCAATGAGTAACGTAACTATTGCCCAAACATTTGCAAAGTCTCTGCAACAGCAGAAACTTGAGAATTTTATTGTCTCTTCCCAAAATAATCTCACAAAAATTCAATTAAAAGGACTTGTAGGATCTTCATTATCCTATGTGCTTTCCAATGCTTTTAGCACTGCAGAGCGACCTTTTCTTTTGATCTTTAATGATAAGGAAGAAGCGGCCTATTATTTGAACGATCTCGAACAATTAATGGGCGATAAAAACGTGCTTTTTTATCCGGGCAGTTATCGTAGACCCTACGAGTTGGAGGAAACAGATAATGCGAATGTGCTTTTAAGGGCAGAGGTTCTAAACCGCATAAACTCCCGAAAAAAACCGGCACTTATAGTTACCTATCCGGATGCTTTATTCGAAAAAGTTGTTACCAGAAAGGAATTAGAGAAGAGCACCTTGAAGATAGCAGTTGGAGATCAGCTTTCTTTAGATTTTGTAAATGAAGTTCTATTCGAATATAAATTTACAAGAGTCGATTTTGTAACCGAACCTGGAGAATTTTCTGTTCGTGGAGGAATTATAGATGTTTTTTCCTTCAGTAATGATGAGCCTTATAGAATTGAATTCTTCGGAAATGAAGTGGATAGCATTAGAAGTTTCGATGTAGAAACTCAGCTTTCAACAGAAAAAGTGAAGAAGATCTCGGTGATGCCAAATGTGGAACACAAACGTTTGGATGAGGTTAGAGAGAGCTTTTTAAAATATATTTCAGAAAAAACCATTGTCTTTATCAAGAACCCGGAATTGCTTTCCGGAGAAATGGATAAATTATTTGGAAAGGCCCAGGAGGCTTTTGCTAAATTAGGTGACGATATTAAACATAATGCACCGGAAGAATTATTTTGTACTTCAGGACTCTTAACCCAGCAGCTGGAAGATTTTAGAGTTGTAAATCTGGGTAATATCAATAATTTACGCAAGAAATCCAGCACTTCTGTTGAAGATGCCGGTGAAATAATAGAATTCCATACCAAGCCGCAACCCTCATTTAATAAACAGTTCGACTTATTGATAGACAACCTGATCGAGAATCAGGATTCGGGATATAATAATTTCATCTTTTGTGTGAGTGAGCAGCAAGCCAAGAGATTCCATGATATTTTTGAAGATCAGGAACGCGAAGTGAAATACAAAACTGTGGTACTTTCCATGTATCAGGGTTTTATAGATGAGGACTCTAAAATGGTTTGTTATACAGATCATCAGATCTTCGAGCGCTATCATAAATTCCATTTAAAGAATGGCTATGCTAAGAAGCAAGCCATCACTTTACAGGAGCTTACAAATTTAGAAGTTGGAGATTATGTTACTCATATAGATCATGGAATTGGGAAATTTGGTGGACTTCAAAAGATCGATGTGGAAGGGAAGATGCAGGAAGCGATTAAGTTATTCTATGGAGAGCGCGATATATTATACCTGAGCATCCACTCACTTCATAAGATCTCCAAATTCAACGGAAAGGACGGGAAACCGCCAAAAATATATAAACTCGGTAGTAATGCCTGGAAGAATTTAAAGCAGAAAACCAAAGCCAGAGTTAAGCATATCGCGTATAATCTTATTGAATTATATGCAAAAAGAAGAACTCAGAAAGGTTTTCAATATGGGCCGGATTCGCACTTGCAATTAGAGCTTGAAGCTTCATTTTTATATGAAGATACTCCAGATCAAAGTACGGCTACCGCAGCTGTGAAAGAAGATATGGAAAGTCCCAGACCTATGGATCGTTTGATTTGTGGGGATGTAGGATTTGGTAAAACTGAAGTAGCTATTCGAGCGGCTTTTAAAGCGGTAGATAACGGGAAACAGGTGGCTATTTTAGTGCCTACTACCATTCTTGCATTTCAGCATAATAAAACCTTTACTGAACGCTTAAAAGATTTTCCTGTAACTGTAGATTATTTAAATAGATTTAGAACGGCAAAAGAACGCAGGGAAACTTTAGAAGACCTTGAAAACGGAAAAGTAGATATCATTATTGGGACCCATCAGCTGGTAAGTAAAGCCGTTAAATTCAAAGATCTTGGATTGTTGGTGGTAGATGAGGAACAAAAATTCGGGGTGGCTGTAAAGGATAAATTGAAGACCATCAAGGAAAATGTAGATACACTAACCTTGACTGCAACCCCAATTCCGCGTACGCTTCAATTCAGTTTAATGGCAGCGAGGGATCTTTCTACCATTACAACACCACCGCCCAACAGATATCCTATAGAGACCAATGTTATCCGTTTTTCAGAAGAAACTATTCGCGATGCTATTTCTTATGAGATCCAACGTGGAGGACAGGTTTTCTTTATTCATAATAGGATCGAAAACATCAAGGAAGTTGCGGGAATGATCCAGCGCCTTGTTCCAGATGCTAAAGTAAGCGTTGGCCATGGACAAATGGAAGGAAAGAAACTGGAGAATCTGATGCTCGGTTTTATGAATAGTGAATTTGATGTACTTGTTTCTACCACGATTGTTGAAAGTGGGCTGGATGTTACCAATGCGAACACCATTTTTATTAATAATGCCAATAACTTCGGTCTTTCAGATCTGCACCAGATGCGTGGTAGAGTAGGACGAAGCAATAAAAAAGCTTTTTGTTATTTCATCACTCCGCCATATTCTGCAATGACAGATGATGCCAGAAAGAGGATTACTGCCTTGGAGCAATTTTCTGATCTGGGGAGCGGAATAAACATCGCTATGAAAGATCTGGAAATTCGTGGAGCCGGAGATCTTCTTGGAGGAGAACAAAGCGGATTTATAAGTGATATTGGTTTTGATACGTATCAGAAAATATTGAATGAAGCGATTGAAGAGCTGAAAGAAAATGAATTTAAAGATCTGTATCAGGAAACTGAAGATGTAGATGAGAAAGTGTTTGTAAAGGACACTCAAATAGATACCGATTTCGAGTTGTTGTTCCCGGATGATTATATCAATAATATTTCTGAAAGATTGAGTCTTTATACGAAGCTGAATAATTTGAAGACCGAAGAAGAGCTTCAGAAATTTGAAGCAGATCTGGAAGATCGGTTTGGAGAACTGCCTGTTCAAGCTATAGATCTTTTGAATAGCGTGCGTATAAAATGGATGGCAGCTCACATTGGTTTAGAAAAAGTGATCATGAAGAAAGGTAAGTTGATCGGGTATTTTATTGCCGACCAGCAATCCATATTTTACCAAACTCCAATCTTTACCAAAGTATTGCAGTATGTGCAATCTCATTCGCAGTCTTGCACCATGAAAGAAAAACAAACCAGAGCAGGTTTAAGATTGTTATTAACCTTCGAAAAGATCACTTCTATAGAAAGAGCTTTGAAGGTGTTGAAACCTTTAGATTTTAGAGTGAAAGTTGAAGAAGAGGTGTCACAATAATTACTAATTACTGGATAAGTTATTTGGAGCCTTTTAAGTTTTTTAAGGCTTCAAAACCTGCCACTATATCAAATAACTCTTCATCTATAGAGCTTTGGCGTAACCTATGATAATCTTGATTTAGATCTTTAAGTAATTCGTCAATATTCTTTTCAGCTCTTCTCATGGCTGCGAGTCGGTTTGTGTTTTCACTTTGTAAAGATTCTGCACATGCTTTAAAAAGCGACACAAAAAGATATTCTCTAATTAAGGATTTTAGTGTAGCTTCCTTATCTCCCGCAATCTCAGGGATCTTCCTTGTA
>Ga0307488_10001406_pt1 | contig 20061 bp, 12 predicted proteins | sample SB02metaG_FD_202248 | JGI IMG/M metagenome (GOLD analysis project Ga0307488, IMG submission 202248) | Sea-ice brine microbial communities from Beaufort Sea near Barrow, Alaska, United States - SB 0.2 | ecosystem: Environmental > Aquatic > Marine > Coastal | place: USA: Alaska | collected... | reverse complement strand
CCCATTAGTCTCGACCGCTGCTGCGCTAGACTATCTGACAGTCCTTCACAATCAATTTTCAGAAGATTGGCTTGTCGCTGTCGGGGCATACAACACCGGCGACGGCAATGTTCGAAAAGCAATTCGGCGTAGCGGCCAAAACATGGGCGCATTAGATTTTTGGAGCCTACCGTTAGCACCTGAAACTAGATCCCATGTGCCCAAGCTATTAGCTCTTGCCGCAACCGTCAACAAAGGCAACACGGCGCAACTGGAGTTTCCGCCAATTGCCAATAAGCCACAGCTACAACTCGTCAATATTGGCAGTCAAATTGATTTGGCTCAAGCCGCTTCCCTCGCAGGGATTAGTCAAGAGATGCTAAGAGGCTTAAACCCAGGCTATCTGCAATGGGCCACTCACCCGGACCAACCTCAATCTTTATTGCTACCCATAGTCAATGCGAAGTTATTAGAGAAGTCGATCGCTCAAGCAGATCCAGACAGATTTTTAACCTGGGATAGGTATGAAATTAAGTCTGGCGACACGCTCGGTCAAATAGCCCGCCGCCTTAAGACTCGGGTGGACGTGCTAAAGCAGGTAAACGGTATTCATGGATCAGCCATTTTTGCAGGAGACTTCCTGCTTATACCTAGAAATGTTAACTCAGCTTCTCAGCTCGCAAATGCGGGATTTAGTTTAGAGCAAAAATCTGCTTTGCCAAACCAACGCTCATTTCCGTCTCCCCCTGATAATTATAGGGTCAGGGCCGGCGATAATCTTTGGAAAATCGGGAGAAAGTACGATCTGAAGTCATCAGAAATTGCGCAGCTCAACGAAATTGAAATGAACTCCGTTCTTCAACAGGGGCAACTACTTAATCTCCAATTCAATGTTGCCAAGAACATCGGAGTCGGCAATGAAATACCTAACGAAGTTAGCTCAACCCTTGGAGCAATCTATTCTGTTAAACGGGGTGAATCAATAGCGTTAATCGCGAGGCGATCTGGCCATTTAATCAGAGATTTATTGAATTGGAATAGCCTGAGCAAAGGCGAAATAATTTACCCAGGGCAACAAATTCGACTCACCCCTCCTGAATCAGGAACTAACTAATATGACAGAAACTGCGGCAATTGCGAAACAAGATAACGATTTTTTAGGCCACCCTAGAGGGCTGGTAATTTGCTTTTTTACCGAAATGTGGGAACGGTTCAGCTATTACGGTATGCGGGCACTTTTAATTTTCTATTTAACCCAACATTTTCTTTTTTCTGATCAGTCAGCGGCCGGAATCTATGCAGCTTATATTTCACTAGTTTATATAACCCCTGTTATCGGCGGCATTGTCGCAGATCGATATTTAGGCCCAGTAAAGGCAGTGATATTAGGGGCTATCTTGTTGGTAGCTGGCCATGCAGGAATGGCAATAGAGGGTGCAGCGGCGGTAGAAATCGTCACCGCAAACGGCATCGAGGTTCAGCGAGATTCTTTTTTTCTTCAAACCTTCTACTTATCCCTAGCCCTTATCATCATGGGTGTCGGCTTTCTAAAAGCGAATATTTCAACTCTTGTAGGCTCCATGTATGAGAGGCGTGATCCTCGCCGTGACAGTGCATTTACACTTTTTTATATGGGTATCAATCTGGGCGCTTTTTTGGGGGCCATTATTTGCGGGTTCCTTTTACAATACGGCGGGTTTAATTGGGGATTTGGCGCCGCCGGTATCGGTATGCTGTCTGGATTGGTGGTGTTTATAAAGGGCCATCATTTATTCGGAGAAGCAGGCAAACCGAAGCGTCCTGAAATTCTCAAAGAGAAAATTATTGCAGGCATCAACCGAGAACAAATGATTTACCTGCTCACTCTAGTTGGCGTTCTTGTTTGCTGGCAGTTGATGCAGCAGCGCGCGCTTGTTGGTGGGCTATTAGGCGCCTCACTAGTCATAATGACCTTAACAGCAATTGTTTATGCCTTTACAAAATGCGAGCCCCTGGATCGCGATAGGATGCTGGTATGCCTCTTCCTAATGAGCTATCAAATTATTTTTTGGTCTTTATTTGAACAAACCGGCAGCTCCCTCAACTTGATGACAGATAGAAACATAGATCGAGTGGTTTTTGGTTATGAACTTCCGGCAGCGATATTCCAGTCAGTAAATGCCTTTTTTATTATCACCCTAGCCCCGCTATTTAATTTACTGTGGATCTATTTAGCGAAGAAAGGCTGGGAAGCTTCTACTCCACTAAAATTCTCGATGGCACTCATACAATTAGGTCTCGGCTTTCTGTTCCTAGTCTATGGTGCTTCACAAGCTACCGACCCAACACAAGTGGCGCTGATTTGGCTGGTACTACTTTTCTTGATGCACACTACAGGAGAGCTCTGCATTTCACCGGTGGGCTTGTCTATGACGACGAAACTCTCAGTACCCTCTGTTGTAGGAATGATGATGGGGTGTTGGTTTCTTGCGTCAGCTGCCGGTAACTATGTTTCGGGAACAATTGCTGCGATGACAGGATCTGACACTGTGGGCGGTGAAGTTACCGATCCAGCTGCGGCTCTAGCAGCCTATATGGATGTCTATGAAACCGCAGGGTGGTACAGCATCGGCGCAGGTTTGTTTGCAATATTATTAGTACCATTTTTAAAACACTTCATGCACGGAATCAAATAGCCACACAGTGGTAAAAATGCAGTAACATCTGCACTTAACACTTGGACAAAGGGAATTCATATGGGATTTTTAACAGGTAAGCGAGTTTTGATTTTAGGGGTAGCTAGCAAGCTATCCATCGCATCTGGAATTGCAGAAGCTATGCACCGGGAAGGCGCTGAGTTAGCTTTTACCTATCAAAATGAAAAGCTCAAAGACAGAGTAGAAAAGTTCGCAAAGTCTTGGGATTCAAATCTTATTTTTCCATGCGACGTACAAAATGACAGTGAAATTGCTGAGTTATTCTCGGCGCTAGGGACGCATTGGGATGGTCTAGATTGCATCGTTCACTGCCTTGCCTACGCCCCTGCGCACGAGCTTGACGGTAATTTCGTTGACGTAAGCACCCGCGCAGGCTTTTTGACTGCTCATGAAATTAGTTCTTACAGCCTAGTTGCACTGGCGCAAGCCGGCCATGACATGATGCGCGGCCGAAACGGTTCAATACTTACTTTGAGTTACTTAGGCGCAATGCGCAGCTTACCCAATTACAACGTGATGGGTCTCGCTAAAGCCAGCCTAGAGGCAAGTGTACGCTATCTCGCCGCGAGCTTAGGACCTGAGGGCATAAGAGTAAACGCCGTTTCAGCAGGTCCTATTAGAACCCTTGCGGCTTCAGGCATTAAAAGTTTCAGGAAAATGTTGCAGCATAATGCTGCACAAACACCCTTAAGAAAAAACGTGACCATAGAAGAAGTGGGAAATGCAGCAAGTTTTCTTTGTTCAGATCTTGCATCAGGTATCAGCGGGGAGATTCTTTATGTTGATGGCGGTTTCAATACCACAGCTATGGGCTCACTAAATGACTTAGATGACAGTTAGTAATAAGTGAATAGAAATAGATTAAAATTGGATTGCAGCAAACTAAGCAACTCAAATTCTTTTTAAAGAACTTGGCTCCCCCCGCTGCTCATTTGAAAATGGATTAAAGTGAGCAGTCGTCTTGTGCTGGAAATTAGAGTATTAATAACTAGGGCAGATAGACAAGAACTGAAGGCTAGCCCCAACCGAAGTTGAAACCAGCCGTCAGTTCTATTTAGAAGTTTTCGTCAGCCAAACTTGATTGAATGTCCGCACTCTCTCTTAAATTACCTAGAAAAGCTTGGAAATCACTGTTGCCAAGATCGCTCAGCATTCGGTCTGTCATAGAATCACGCTGTTCCTCCGGAATAGAATCTATACTTCCTTCAGTTACCTGATTTAGCTCTACGATTACGAAAGTCCCATTATCAAGAGTCAAATTAGATCTCTCTGGGGCGTCTACTGGCTCAGGCATCGCAAATACTTCTTGAAGAACTTGCCGGTTTAAACTAAAACCATTCCTATCAACAGCATCTGCTACTACCCACTCAAGCTGGTTTTCAGCCAGCAATTGGTTTAGCTGAACTTCATCATCAACTGCAGCGTAGAGCGACTCTCCTAAGGCAGTCGCGGCTTTGCGCTCCATGTCAGTGCGGATGTTGACAGAAATCTCACCGGCGACATCTTCGAGTGGCAAAATACTCTCTTCGCTATACTGCTCTAAATGCAGGACCATGACCTGCGAGTCGCTTAACTCCAAAGCATCACTGTTGTTGCCATCACTAAGGACTGCTTCAGAGAATGCCGCATCAATAACTTCTTGAGTTGAGAAAAGACCGCTTCCACCATCTCGCGAAAATGCCTGACTTTGAAGAATAGTCAGCCCCAGTTCTTCAGAAATCTGAATTAAATCAGCTGTTTCAAAAGCTAGATTCGATAGATCCGCTAGTCTTTCAGCGAACAACAATTCCACTTCTGCAGATTTAAGTTCGCGCTCGAGACGAGTCGATAGCTCTTCATAAGTTTGGTAAACGTTATCATTATCTTCAGTTAATTTAACTAGATGCACACCAAAATCAGTAACAATTGGTCCGGATATTTCATCAAGTGATAATGCTTCTAAAGCTTCTTCTAGCTCTGGAGGAAATGCGCTGCCATCGGTAAAGCCGATATCACCGTCCTCTTCAGCAGAGGCTGTATCACTTGAAAGTTCACGGGCAACAACACCGAACTCTTCGCCATTTGCCAAGCGTACGCTTGCGCTCTGAGCGAGTTCTACCGCCTGCGCTTCATTCAAGTCAGCACCGACTTCAAACAGAATATGAGAAGCGCGCTTTTCCGAAGAACCTTCGAAAGCACTACGGTCCTCTTCGTACTTTGCCAATAAGACGTCTTCGGCAACAGCAATCTCATCAGAGATTATGTTTTTATCTAACAGAACATAGCTGACGATTACTGAAGCGTCTTCTTCAAACAGGTTTTGATTCTCGTCGTAGTAGCTTTGGATTTGCTCCTCGCTTATAGGCGTATCTAAGGTTCGTGTTCCCATCGTGACAGAAAGATAGCGGAGATCTCTGGTCTGAGACGAGAGTTTAACCAAGCGATCTAATTCTGCATTGGTGACAAAATTCGAGCTGGCATAGGCGTTAGCAACCTGCGCCATAAGCATTTGCTTACGCAGGGTCTCTCGGTATATAGGAACACTAAATCCCTGGCTGGTCATTGTTCTAACAGCTAAGTCAGGGTCAAACACACCATTTATTTGGAAGGATGGTGTTTGAATAATTGAGCGATCAATTCTGTCACTCGACACAGACATTGATGTGCCTTGTGCCAATTGTCTCATAACCACTTCTTCAATCAATTGGTTGAGTGAAATTTGCTCTATTAGGTCCTGATCAAGACCTTCGATATTGCCCCCTAAGGTACCAATCAAGTTTTGTGTGTTCGCTTGAAGTTGTGCTTCGGTGATCTCTTCACCGTTCACTTCGGCTACCGGTGGCGATGTTATAAAACCACCAATAATTGATTCAACGCCAAAAAGAGCGAATATCGCGATGATAAAACCAACAATAACTTTTGCGATGACACCTTGTGAATTATCTCGAATATTTTGCAGCATGATGTTTTCCAAACGCTAAGCATTGACGTGATGTCGCTTAACTTTACAAATAACATTTCAAAAACTAAATAAAAAAGGCGCATCACAGATGCGCCCTATTTCTACTGGCTAGAAAGCTGCTTAGGATTTGAGCAGTTTAGAGGAGATAAGAATCTGGCTCCATAACTATAAACTGATCGGGCAACCCAAACTATTTCTATGTGTTCACAGAGTCTTTAAGCGCTTTACCTGCTTTAAAACTAGGTACACGCGCCGCTTTAATCTGAATTGGCTCGCCAGTCTGTGGATTACGTCCAGTGCGTGCAGCACGATCCTTAGTTGCAAAAGTTCCGAACCCGACTAGTACAACCGGTTCAGCTTTCTTTAAAGACTCGGTAATTGCTTCTATCGTAGCATCTATAGCACGACCGGCCGAAGCTTTTGGAAGGTCCGCACTGGCCGCAACTGCATCTATCAATTCTGATTTATTCACATTAACCCCTTTTTATAAATATGATGTTTTTATTGCTTAGTATTATACAAAAAATTTTTAGAATTATCGTCTACTTGCCACTAAAATTCAGTGTTTAATATAAATAATTAGTAGTCGCTCGCCAGCTCGGTTGGATTGAGATAGCGACAGGTAGATCTGAATGTGGAGCTAGCAAACAGCCTACACCCTAATGATCTTCGAGCCTTTATACCAATTGCATGAAAGCACTGTCAATACAGTGTCCCTCTATTAATGTGTATTAATGTGCTTTTTTTCACTACTTTTGTCTTTATCCTCTTTTGCGGCTTCTTTCGGCTTCTTATCAGCATCGATTGGCGTGGGCTGATATTGCAATGCCACATCCAAAACTTCATCGATCCACCGAGCAGGAACAATTTCTAATTCGGCTTTTATGTTATCAGGTATTTCAGCCAGATCACGCTCATTATCCGCAGGTATAATTACAGTTTTGATGTTTCCTCGGTGAGCGGCCAAGAGCTTTTCTTTAAGCCCGCCTATCTTGAGAACTTGACCACGCAGAGTGATCTCCCCTGTCATCGCGACATCTGCTCGCACAGGAATTTTAGTTAGCACCGACACCAATGCTGTGCACATACCTACCCCGGCACTAGGGCCGTCCTTAGGAGTTGCGCCTTCAGGCACATGTATGTGTAAGTCGTATTTCTCATGAAAGCTTGGCGCCAACCCAAGGCTTTCAGCTCGGCTTCTAACCACCGTTAAAGCGGCTTGAATAGATTCCTGCATCACATCACCCAACGAACCCGTTTTGATGATTTTACCTTTACCTTCGACAGCAATTGCCTCAATCGTTAGCAATTCACCACCGACAGATGTCCACGCTAAACCGTTGACTTGGCCCACTTGATTTTCTTCTTCTGCTTTCCCGTAATCATACTTCCGAACACCAGAGTATTTCTCTAGCAACTCAGAGCTGAGTTTCACCTCATCGACTTTTTTGCCTAATGAATTATCTTTAACAATCTTCCGACAAACCTTGGCTATTTCTCGTTCAAGGCCACGAACGCCTGCTTCACGAGTGTAATAACGAATAAGATCTCTTATTGGGCCTTCATCGAAAGATAGCTCGGCTTTCTTCAAACCATTGTTCTTAATTTGCTTGGGCACTAAATAGCGCTCTGCAATATTTACCTTCTCGTCTTCGGTGTAACCTGGGATGCGAATAACTTCCATACGATCCAATAATGGCTCTGGGATATTCATGCTATTAGAAGTACAAACAAACATGACTTCGGACAAGTCATAATCCACTTCTAGATAGTGGTCATTGAAGCTGTTGTTTTGCTCAGGGTCTAAAACTTCTAACAATGCCGATGCTGGATCTCCACGATTATCCATACCCATCTTGTCGATTTCATCGAGCAAAAACAGTGGATTCTTCACCCCGACCTTCGAAAGTTTCTGTATTAGTTTTCCCGGCAATGAGCCTATGTAAGTGCGGCGATGGCCGCGGATTTCTGCTTCGTCTCGCACACCACCCAACGCCATACGAACGAATTTACGGTTAGTAGCCCTGGCGATTGATTCGCCCAAAGAAGTCTTACCTACACCAGGAGGTCCAACTAAACATAAGATTGGCCCTTTGAGTTTTTTAACCCGCTTCTGTACAGCTAAATACTCAATAATTCTTTCTTTTACTTCTTTAAGACCGTAGTGATCGTTTTCAAGAATCTCTTCCGCTTTCGCTAAGTCCATTCGTACTTTGCTTTTCTTTTTCCAGGGTATGCTGACCATCCAATCAAGATAGGTGCGAACCACAGAGGCCTCCGATGACATGGGAGACATAAGCTTTAGCTTATTTAATTCAGTAGCCGCCTTTTCTTTAGCCTCTTTAGGCATGCCGGCATCTTCAATCTTCTGTTTTAATTCTTCAGCTTCATTAGGAACATCTTCCAGCTCGCCCATTTCCTTTTGAATGGCCTTCATTTGCTCATTCAAATAATACTCGCGCTGACTCTTTTCCATTTGCTTCTTAACGCGGCCTCGAATCCGTTTCTCTACTTGAAACAAGTCGATCTCGGACTCTATAAGCGCCATCAAGTGCTCAATTCTAGCTTGCAGTCCCGCAAGCTCTAATAGATTTTGCTTTTCCTGCAACTGCAAAGACATATGTGAAGCAATAGTATCAACCAGTCGGCCCGGTTCATCTATGCTGGATATCGATGTCAGCACCTCTGGTGGGATTTTTTTACTTAACTGAACATATTGATCGAACTGCGAAAGCAGCGATCTGATCAGCAAAGCAGATTCTTTTTCCGGGATTTCATCTGAACCAAGGACGGTAGTTTCAGCTTTAAAATGGTCAGCATCAAACACGACATTCTTAATGCGAGCTCGATCTAAGCCCTCCACTAGTACTTTGACAGTTCCATCTGGCAGTCGAATGAGCTGTAAAATGGTTGCAACGGTGCCTATCTGAAATAGGTCATCAATGCCTGGCTCGTCCTCGGATGCATTTTTTTGAGCAACAAGCAGTACTTGCTTATCACTGGCCATCGCGACTTCCAATGCTTTTATAGACTTAGGGCGTCCAACAAATAGGGGCTGGACGATTTGTGGGTACACCACGACATCCCTCAATGGTAAAAGAGGAAAGCTGGTAAATTCTAGAACGTCGGCAGAGCTGCTCATAAACTACCTTTCATAAGAGTTAGGGCGTTGTAGGAAGATGGTGGCTAGCCCTTATAAATCAAGGGCTAACTATACTTATTCGTCAGCGGCGGTTTTATTGGGCTGCTCGACATTTTCGTACATCAGTAGGGGCTCGGATTCACCTGCTATCACGGCCGCATCGATAACGACTTTGCTAACATTCTCTAAAGATGGGATTTTGTACATTGTATCGAGTAAAACCGCTTCCATGATAGAGCGCAAACCTCGAGCGCCGGTCTTACGGTCTTGGGCTTTCTTAGCAATTGCGCGCAGAGCTTCATCTCGAAACTGTATCTCTACATTTTCCATCTCAAACAGCTTTTGGTACTGTTTGGTCAGAGCGTTTTTTGGCTCGCGAATAATGCGAACCAGAGCGTCAAGATCCAACTCATCTAAAGTCGCGATCATTGGCAGTCTACCGACAAATTCAGGAATAAGTCCATAGCGAACTAAATCGTCAGGCTCTACATCTCGTAAGGTCTCTCCGACCTTAATTTCTTCAGATTTGCTACGAACTTCAGCACTAAACCCAATTCCGCCTTTTTCTGAACGGCTCCGGATTATTTTATCGAGCCCAGCAAACGCACCGCCGCAAATAAAGAGGATATTAGATGTATCGACTTGCAAAAACTCTTGCTGAGGATGTTTACGCCCACCTTGAGGCGGCACTGACGCGACAGTGCCCTCGATCAATTTAAGTAAAGCTTGCTGCACACCTTCACCGGATACATCTCGAGTGATTGATGGATTATCAGATTTGCGAGAGATCTTGTCGATTTCATCGATGTAGACAATGCCAACCTGAGCTTTATCAACATCGTAATCGCACTTCTGAAGCAGCTTTTGAATAATATTTTCGACGTCTTCACCAACATAACCAGCCTCAGTTAATGTCGTTGCGTCTGCGATGGTGAACGGCACATCGAGCATCCGGGCAAGTGTTTCAGCCAGCAATGTCTTACCGGTACCGGTTGGACCGACCATGAGTATATTACTCTTGCCTAGCTCAACGTCGCCTTTACCCTTATCGTAATTAAGCCGCTTATAGTGGTTATAGACAGCCACCGCGAGAACCTTTTTAGCGCTCTCTTGACCAATCACGTAGTCATCGAGGGTGTTTTTGATTTCCTCAGGAATGGGCAGCTTACGAGTCGCAGTCTCCGACTCTTTTTCTTGAATCTCCTCGCGAATGATGTCGTTGCAAAGATCTACACACTCGTCGCAAACGAAAACCGAAGGACCCGCTATTAGCTTTCTGACTTCGTGCTGACTTTTCCCGCAAAATGAGCAGTAAAGCAGCTTCCCGTTGTCATCGCCTTTATCGAAACGATCATCTGACATATGGTTATTAAGTCTTTAACTTTCCTGAATTTTAATGGAAGTACCACCGGTTTTCTATCAGTGGTGATTTAACCAACTGAAGCAACTTTGCCAACAGTTAGCCTACTTACAAATAAAGTGAAGGCAAGCATCACTAATTGCAAGGTCTACAAGCCACTTAACTAGATTTAATTGGCTGTATTCGAACTGTTATCTACTCTTCTTTCAATTACTTTATCTACAAGACCGTATTCTGCAGCTTCTTGTGCACTCATAAAATTATCGCGTTCAGTATCTTTGGCAATCTTCTCTTCAGTTTGCCCGCTATGCAATGCAAGTAACACATTAAGTCTTTTGCGTATCTTTATGATTTCATTGGCTTGTATTTCAATATCTGAAGCTTGACCTTGTGCCCCGCCACTAGGCTGATGGATCATCATACGCGAATGAGGCAATGCAAAGCGCTTGCCCGCAGCGCCACCAGCGAGCAACATTGCGCCCATGCTCGCTGCCTGGCCTATACACATGGTGCTAACGTCAGGTTTGATAAACTGCATCGTGTCATAAATAGACAATCCGGCCGTCACCGAACCACCAGGAGAATTAATATAAAGGTGTATATCTTTGTCCGGGTTTTCAGACTCAAGATATAGCAACTGGGCCACTATCAGATTAGCCATGTGGTCTTCCACCTGTCCAGTCATAAAGATAACTCTCTCCTTAAGTAACATGGAGTAAATATCATATGATCTTTCACCTCTGGCAGTTTGTTCCACTACCATTGGCACTAGAGCTGCATGGGGCGCGAATTGCGAGTCGTGCATTTATCTTTCCTTTAAATCTAAAAGTGGGCTGCCAGTGTTATCACAGCACGCCCGTTCAGTTAATCTTAATAAAGTATAGCCGGTCAGGTCGTCAAATGACTGAATAATTAACGCTTTGCCCGTCTATTTAGCAGATTACTTGTCGTCTGCTACTTCTACGTCCGTATCGCCATCCTCAGTTTTCTTCTCTTCGGGCTTAATAACCTCCTGATAGCTAACTTTGGTATCCGTCACAGTGGCTTGTTCTAGTATGTGGTCGAAAACTTGATCTTCAAGTACCCCAGACTCAATGGATGCTAATTGCTCGTCGTTACTGTAATACCAGTTAACGACATCTTCTGGAGATTCATAGGTAGACGCCAGCTCTTCAACTGCCTCACGTACCTTTGCGGGGTCAGCTTTAAGCTCTTTAACCTTAATCACTTCGCCGAGCACTAGCCCAAGGGTAACCCGCCGGCGTGCCTGATCTGAAAAAAGCTCATCAGGAAGCATGCTTGGGTCGAGGTTTTGGCCACCACCGCCCATTTGCTGGAGCGCCTGAGTCTTGAGCTGCTCAATTTCTGCAGCCACCAATGCTGAAGGAACGCTGACATCAACACTTTTAATAATGGCATCCATTATTGCGGTCTTGACCTTATTCCGGCTGGCCGTTTTCATTTCCCGGTTCATGTTATTGACAACTTCTTCTCTGAAAGCGACTAAGCCGCCTTCTTCTACACCGAAGCTTTTATAGAATTCTTCGTCCACTGCCGGCAACGTTTGCTCGCTGATGCTGTTAAGCGTGATTTCGAACTCTACTTTTTTACCTGCGAGATCTTCACTTTGATAATCTGCAGGGAATTCTAGTGGTAAAACAAAGGTATCACCGGCTGACTTACCAATAATTCCGGTCTCAAACCCAGGAATCATGCGCTCTGACCCAAGAACTAAACTGCTGCCTTTGGCATCCCCACCGGCGAATTCTTCGCCATCTTTACGGCCGGTAAAATCGATATTAACCATGTCTTCGTTAGCAGCTGCTCTCTCAATAACCTGCCATGACTGTCTCTGTTTTCGAAGAGTTTCAATCATTTCATCGACATCATCATCATTGACCTCGGCGCTAAGGCTTTTTACTGCCACAGCACTGAAATCAGGTAATGTAATGTCGGGATATACTTCAAACACAGCAGTAAATTCTATGTCTTGCCCTTCTTCCATTTTAGTAGCTTCGATCTTAGGCTGGCCAGCAGGCCTAAGATCTTGCTCATTAATGGCGTCATAGAACGTTTGGCTCATGAGTTCCCCCACAACTTCCTGCCTTACTCCCTCACCAAATCTATCTTTTACAACCTTGAAGGGTACTTTGCCGTGACGAAAACCATTAAGTTTCACGGTTTTGGCCGCATCTTTAAGTTTGGCATTAACAGCAGAGTCCACCTGCTCGCCCGGGACCGCTATTGTCATTCTTCTTTCTAAACCTTCCGTTGTTTCAACTGAAACCTGCATTTGTTGACCTCAATTATCTTAGGTGACACTCACCCGAAATTAGTTCTAATCAATAGCGCTTTGCATCACATTCAGGGATATTGCATGTGACAGATATGTGCTGGTGAAGGCGTAATTCTGATTGTCTGCAAATTCAGTAAGTTGAATCAGATTTACAGACGTGTATAAAGTGCGCGATTCTCCCATACCGTTATAGGAGATTCAATCTCTAGCCTCCCCCTATTTATCGGCATAAGCTTAGTTTAATTGTAAATAGTAACCCTAGAGACGACCATTGCGAGCCACTTGGTGAATTTTTAAGCAATTGAAATCCGCCTCTACCAGAATAGGTGGGTTACATATTGTCGATTCAGCAGAATTTAAGATCACTTGATCTTCCCGTTGAATTGATGTTGTCACTATTTATCAATGAAGAAAATTTTCCGGTTGCTCATTAGCTCAACAGAAGGTAAATTTTACCAACAATATAGATGCGCTTGAACACCCCAAAAACCGTTTTGATAAAGCAGTACTATGTCGAACGTCGTCAATATTTAAAAATAAAAAAACAATACAGCCAAGGAATATAACGATGTCAAAGCCAATCATCCCCGATCAGTTGAACTCAAACTCATTAGATACAGTCTATTTAAATGAAGACCTGTGGTATTTCGATACCGATTCCGGTGAGACGGTAGGTCCCTTCCGCTATAAATCTGAGGCAGAGTCGAATCTCACTCGCTTTTTGGCCCAGCTGCAAAACCAGTTAGGCGTTAAGTCTTAAAGCAGGGCGCCCCTCCTTGTAATCGGCACCTTCAGGGTGCCGAGAGTTCAGTCACCCTATTCAAATCGTCCTATTGCGCTCTATTTTCGAGCCAGGAACTTAAGCCTAAACCGATTTTAGGGCCCTTTCGATTATGCTTAAAGCTTGAGATACACTTGTACTAGACGGATCGAGGCCAACGAAATCATGAACTCTTACACAAAATCTCACCACACACTCACTCTGGTTATGAAGCAGGGTATTCTAGCAGCCAAGTTTGGAACGATATAAAATCTAAACTGATAATCCCCGCTGAGATAATTTCACTCACTACAGCCCAACGCTACAATCCCGCGCTTATATCACTTGATAATCAGCTTCCTCGGGTGCTCGAAATGGGTTGAGGAGTTCACCGACACTATCTTCCTTTGCACTGATTCCATGGATGTTAATGCGGATTTAATATTAACCAGCGAACTTCCCTATCGGCAAACCTGCAAGTTAATCGAAATGGCGTGCCATTAGTGCATACTTAAAAGCGAAAAAACCGAACGCGCAAAGATGCAGCACACCAGTTTTCGGTATCTAAATAAATTGGCTTACATCAGCATCTCTTTATCCGCCGAGGATGATTTGATGAAGCTACTTAGAAAAATAGTGATGCCGCATCAATATTTTTGATTAACGAAATAAGCGATCACGAAAAAGATCTTGTTTTTAAGCTAACCCAAAACGATTCGATGGAATTCCCCTTGAAGAAACGCGCTTTCCCTTGGACGAATCTTAAATAGCAGGTTAACCGGTAATGAACTGAACATCCCCGACTTCTATCAGCTATCCAAAACCGTACCCTACGGACGTAATCATTCATTCGATGAGGAAACCGGCTGCCGCACCAAATCAATCTTTGCGATACTGCTAACCAAGAAACAAAAATCGGTTATTAGAGTTCTACAATTCATTAACCGTAAGAAAGGTCGATCTCTTAAAATTTCCGATGAGAAACCTGCGACAGCCTGTACTCTGCCCTTTGACAGCGAAATAAATTTGTTACTGCAAGTACTCGCGAGCCAGGCAGGTATCGCAATAGAAAACACAATCCTACTGAACGATATCAAAGCGTTGTTTGAAGGTTCTGTGAATGCATCTGTCACCGCTATTGAACAACAAGACCCAACTATCAGCGGTCATTCTTTTAGAGTCACAGATCTGCTTGTGGATCTTGCAAAGTCGGTATCTGTTTCAAATATAACCCGACTTCGAAACACAAGATTTAATGAGGGCAGATCAGGGAACTAAGGTAAGCCGCCCTGCTGCATGATTTCGGCAAAATCTGCGTTCGCGAATCGCTACTAGTCAAAGAGAAAGAACTGACTGTAGGCAGCTTAGATAACATTCACTATAGGATCTTAGTGGCGAAAGAACGATTACAAACTCAATCTTTGAGTAAGCAGTTACAAATCTATAAGAATGGTAATTTCGGTGAGTTAGCTTTTCATGCGTTAGACGTTAGCTTACTTAAAGATATGGCCAGACTCGATGAATTTTATACAACGATAACAGAAACCAATGAACCGTCGATTATGGATCAAAATAATCGCGACATTCTAGATAAGATTAATCACTATCGACTCGGCAAAAATGAAGAGCTAACGATAATCACCCAAGACGAACTCGATTTCCTTTCGACTACTAAAGGTAAGTTTATCCCCAGCTTAAAGAAAAAAATCAAATCCCATGCGGTGCACACACAAAATTTCCTCAATCACATACCGTAGACAAAAGAATCCGCCAACGTCCCCATTATCGCCGGCGCACATCACCAAAAGCTTGATGGCAGCGGTTACCCCGGCGGAATAAATGAAGACCAGATTCCCTACCCTTCGGAAATAATGACTATTTGTGATGTCTACGATGCATACCGGCCTCCGACATCCCCTATAAGCCTGCTATGTCAAATGAAAATGCCATCGATATATGGTCAGTGAATCACAGAAAGTCAGCTCGACGGGTATCTTGTGCAGGTATTCTTAGATGCAAACAGGTCATTGGCAGCGGTGAGTGCTCAAGTACCGCTGAGCTAGCAAATTTAAGCAACCACCCATGTGATTATGATCTTCATTCTCACGATTGAGAAGGAAAGCAGCCTCATTGGTTCCTTGTTGCACTGCCATCAAAGCTAAAACTCTTTGCTTGGATCATTTACATTTTTCTCACAGATTAAAACTTTCTACGTAAAACTCTTATCTTAAAGCTCGCACTCGAAACTCTCAACTGCAACTAAACAGTGAAACCCACAATTAAGGACAATCCGGGACCAGGGCGCCTTTTCCTCATCATGCTCTCGAGTAATACCCTTTTGGGAAGTTATATCTGGCAGCTACTACCTAACAGTTAAAGCCTCTTTAGCTTCAATGAAACGGATGTAAATCGATGCGCGATAGACTCCCACCAGCGTCTATACTCATTGCATGGACAAAAATTCAAATACAAACCTTGGACTATTCCGCCTCAATTTGTGACCGCAGTGATCACGTTTCTGCGCCCTGTAGTCAAATTAATGCTGTACTTTCACATAACCTACCCACAGCTACTAGCGATACTAAAAGCACCCTACATTGATGTCGCCGTGGCAGACTTCCCAAATGGTAACCAGCATCAATCCGATAGCCGAATAAATTTGCTTACGGGAATCCACCGCAAAGACGTAAAACGATTGCGAAATCAGTACGAAGGCGATTCTGAAGGGTCTAAGGTTGAATCGCTAAAAACCAGCTTAGGGGCGAAAATTATTCAAAAGTGGCAAAATTCCAAAGGCTAGCAAGACCTTGGTGACAAGCTTCTCCCCCTTTCGCTTAGAAAAAGCAGTTCCGAAGGACTGAGCTTCGATGAACTAGTAACAGTCATTGTTAAACAAAACATACGACCTAAAGTCATACTAGAAGAGTGGGTCCGCCTTGGCATTGCACTCCAGAAAGACGATTACGTAACACTCAATACTAACGCCGGTTTGGCGGGAAAGGGCTTTGCAGAAAAGCTTGAGTTTTTCGGTCAAAACATGCAGAACCATCTCAATGCCGGCAGCCATAATTTAATGGACCATAAACCCGCCTATTTCTCCAGAAGCGTCTTTCATGGCAGCCTATCTATGAAATCAGTAACTCAGCTAAGTGATTTGGCAAACAGGCTTGAGATAGAAGCCCTTCAGCAAATGAATACAACAGCAATGCAACTGCAAGCCGCAGATGAAGACGAGGCGTTCGAAAATAGCGACCTCAGAATGAATTTCGAGGTCGTCAACTTTAATGACACCCAAAAATCAATCGCCGCTGACATCAACAGTTAAGGCAGGTTGACTCGTATTGCCAAACTATTGATTAATCCCAGGTCCCCATTTCACCAAGAATACCTTCCTCAACCGCGGACAACTAAATTAGAAAAGCTTTATCAGCACCAAAACTTTAGGTCGATAATCCAGTTGAACCCTCAATAGTTCTAGGCTCAAACTAAGATCGAATGAATCTTCTGCCATCATAATATGCTCATTAGCGACGCAAATGCTCTGGATGTTATAAACGAGACTAAATTGAGCAAAATCTTACCCTTGCTGCCTTTAAAAATGCATAAAGTCTGAATTTGCACCGCCAAATAAGAAAAAACCCCAATCTCATAAAGTGGAAGAATAGTTATTTATTTCCTCGTTATAATTACTTAGTAGCAGTCATTTGGATATAGCTGCTTCGTTACAGCCATCCATTTACCCCCCTATAGCTTTTCTTTGCTTTTAATCACAGTGATTTTTAGAATAAGCACTATGATCTCCATTATTAAGGCACCGGTGGCAGTCAATTTTATTGAATCTGAGTAGTGTATGCCGGACATGGACAAAACCTTACCTTCTGAGCCGACGTTAACTGGCTTCAACAAAGTTAGACAACGGATGGTTAAAAATATATCGCGACTAACTACCTATTACCGCGTAACTAACTGTATAGTTTCGCCTTCAGATAGCCGAGTTTAAGAACCCCGGCGCTAATACGAGATCGTTGAGGACACAATGGAATTAATAAAGCAGTCAGACAAGCTGAGCAACGTTTGCTATGACATCCGCGGCCCAGTGCTCGAGCACGCAAAGAGATTGGAAGAGGATGGTCACCGTATTTTAAAATTAAATATCGGCAACCCGGCGGCTTTCGGATTTAATGCGCCCGATGAAATTCTTTATGACGTGATCCGCAATTTAGCCAATGCCCAAGGTTACAGCGATTCCAAGGGTATCTATCCTGCCCGCAAAGCAATTATGCAAGAAGCTCAGCGCTTAAACATTAAAGGCGTTGAGATCGACGACATCTATTTGGGAAACGGCGTTAGCGAACTAATCACCATGTCCATGCAAGCTTTGCTAAATGACGGTGATGAAGTTTTGATCCCAGCACCAGATTATCCACTATGGACTGCTGCCGTGACCCTAAGTGGTGGCAACCCCGTTCATTATATTTGCGACGAAGAGGCTGACTGGTTTCCATCGATTGAAGATATTGAGTCGAAGATTAGCCATCGAACAAAAGCCCTGCTTATCATTAACCCAAACAACCCAACTGGCGCTGTATACAGCAAAGAAATATTGCTAGAAATTGTTGAGCTTGCAAGAAAGCATAAGCTCATACTATTTGCCGATGAAATCTACAGCAAAATAGTATACGACGATGCTCAATACATACCGCTTGCCTCGTTAAGTGACGATGTATTCACTGTAAGCTTCAATGGCCTCTCCAAATCCTATCGACTGGCCGGATTTCGATCTGGCTGGATGGTTCTGAGTGGGCCGAAGCACCTTGCGAAAAGTTATGTTGAAGGACTCGAAATATTAACCAATATGCGTTTATGTGCGAATGTGCCAGCACAGTTTGCCGTACAAACCGCACTGGGTGGATATCAAAGTATCAATGACTTAGTTATGCCAGGTGGTCGCTTAAAGGACCAGCGGGATATAACAATCAAGCTACTCAGCGAAATACCCGGAGTTAGCTGCGTAAAACCCCAAGGCGCCATTTACTTATTTCCTAAGCTGGACCCCAAGGTTTATAAAATCGAGAATGATGTCGCTTTGGTTTTACAGATTCTAGAACAAGAGAAGATTTTATTAGTCCAAGGCAGTGCTTTTAATATCACTGATACTCAGCACCTAAGAATAGTATTTCTTCCTACAGTGGTGGAGTTAGAACTGGCGATCAACAAGTTTTCAAAAGTACTCGCTCAGCTAAGAGGCTAAACCGGCTTTTATGATAACGCCTTAGCTCAGCTTAAACCCTAGGTTTTTGAGAACGGTCAATTCCTGAGAGTTTAGCTGGGGTACTGCAATTTCAAAATCTGAAAATTCAGATCTATTAATCATAGTTTTTCTAAAGTTATCGAATACACCGCCCTGGTTTGCAGATCCTGTTATTTGCCGCTTAAAATCCACCGACCAATCCTCAATAGGTAATGCAAAAGAAACGGCAGTCTCCACAGACGCTAAAATAGTATTTTTGAGCACTAATTTCACAGGCGTAGATTCATCAAGGTTAGGGAAGTGTCCCTCGCCTGCCCACATAAGCTCATTGAATGATTCTGCTAGCATTTTTGTTGCAAGCGTCTTCGCTCTTCTGCTGTAGCCGGCAATATGAGGAGTAGCAATCGTAGCTAGGGACATCAAATCTAGATTTATGTCAGGTTCATTAATCCAAACATCCAATATGCTGAACACATCGGGGCGTGACTCTAAAAAAGCGAGAAGTTCATTTTCTTCTATAACTTCACCCCGACTGGCGTTAATTAAAACTGCAGCATTGGGAAGTCGCGCAAGCAAGGCTAGATCAATCATATTAGAGGTTGGATATTTACCATCGAAACTTAGTGGCGTATGTATTGAGACTGCTTCTTGATCAAAAACATCTTCAATAACTGCAGCGAATTCTACTCCTAGAGAAATGGCTACTCGGCGCTGTTCTTCAGTCAATAAAGGGTCATAGGCTAGAACGTCAATATCTATGGACTTCAACAAACGAGCAAGTGCTGAACCGACTGCACCAAGTCCTACAATACCAACTCGGGCTTTTTTTTCTTCCAGCGTAATTATTTTAGAGAAACTAATCAATGCGCTAAGACAATAATCAGCTACTGCTTGTGCATTGCTGCCGTGAGCATGGGCAAAAATAATATCATTATTGGCCAAGTAAGCCTGATCGACATGATCTGTGCCGCTAGTAGCTGTGCCAACAAATTTTACGTTACTTCTTTCAAGAAGCGCCTTATCCACATTTGTTACAGAACGAATTAAAAGAGCATCAGCATCAGCTATTGTTTGGGTATTTATTTCTCGACCTGCAAGTAAATGCAACTCTCCAAATTGAGAAAAGTAAATTTCAATATCTTTTAAGTTAGCGTCAGCAATTATTTTCATAGAATAAGGACCCGCATCAAGCAAACACTACGTGGTTAACCACTTAGCTCACAATCAGGTGATTTTAAAAACTCTTTCAAATTGATAAAGAAGGCTTTCACGTTCAGCATTTTGAAAATTCAACTCTCGCAGTAAATCTTCAAAACTGGATTTATCAGGCAAACCCGCTTTAAGATCTTCATAATTGGTACTGGAAAAGCTCTCATCTTCGCTCCTAACATCACATTCAATTGTCGCTAGTGCTTTAGAAAGCTGAGCTGCAGCTAAATTATCTGCTAGAACAGGGGGCAAACTCTTTGCCCCGCGGAATTTCAAATCCCCAACAGCATTTAAGTTTTCATAAATCGCTTCAATTGTTGGGAACTCACCCAGTAACGCTTTCGCTTTCACAGGACCCACACTAGGCACGCCGCTAATAACATCGACGCTGTCGCCTACCAATCCTAGGTAATCGGGGAATTGCTCA
>Ga0307488_10001405_pt1 | contig 20064 bp, 26 predicted proteins | sample SB02metaG_FD_202248 | JGI IMG/M metagenome (GOLD analysis project Ga0307488, IMG submission 202248) | Sea-ice brine microbial communities from Beaufort Sea near Barrow, Alaska, United States - SB 0.2 | ecosystem: Environmental > Aquatic > Marine > Coastal | place: USA: Alaska | collected... | reverse complement strand
CGAAGGATGCGGCTAGTTTGTCGTAGGGATTTGCCTCTACCGATTCTGCTACAATATCGAATTTTTTACGACCTTGCTCAATAGTTTCGTTAAGGAATGCTTGCTGCTTCTCAAATCGAGTTAAAGTAGTTGCAGATTTTCCTATACTAATTGCGTATTTTTCTGAAGCTTCATCCAATCGTACTAGAATACCTAATTCGTCTAAAATTTCAGGCTCTAGTTTTGCTGTACCTTTTACAAGTCGAGTAAGTGCATCCCCCATATCTCTACCCAAAGCAAGAGAGGCACCTTTTGCGACACGAGTTAAGTCTTCTAATTGAGAGACTGAGAAGCCAGCACTCATTGCAAGAGCTGTTGCTTCCATAGCTTGTTTCATAGATACAGCTGCACCTGTAATATTTCGTATTTCAGATGCAACATAAGGAAGATTTTGACCAGCAGCTTGACCAACCTTTTTTAGACCTTCTTCTAACTGTGCAGTGGCTTGAGCACGTTGAAGAGCACCAAAAGCGGCAGTGATAGCAAAGACGTTGGCAGCGAGAGTTGCATAAGCAGGCACAAGACCCCCAGAGATACCGGTAGTCATTTTCGAGAAAGCTTTAGTACTATTAGAAGTAGCGCCAGCTACTCCTTTCTGTTGTTTTTGGTAGCTCCCCGCACCTGCGCCTGCCTTCTTCTGGGAATTACCTAGTTTATCGGTGGCATCTGCTGCTTTTTTTGCTTTTTTTGCAACAACGTCAAGAGACCCATCATCCGCTACTTTAATAGTTAATTTAACTTGATTAGCCACTATTTCTTTCTCTTTAGCTTATCGTGCTCCCTTTTAAGTTGATCTTGGGACTTTTTGATAGCTCTTGAATCAAGGAAGCGTAATACTTCTAGGAAAAACTCCCTATCCTCGATCTCATAAATTTCTATATAAGTATTTAAATTAGTATAATCTTTTCCTAGAAACCCTATATCAGGGACTATTCTATCTCCAAGACTATTAAAAGTGTTTAACGCATATACCATTTCATCTGGCAGATCCTCCCAATCGGGAGGTATCTCTTCATCTTTTGGCTCTTTGTCTAATTGTTCCATCATCGTGAAATACTTCTCACGAGTCATCCCACTATCAAGATTCAGGAATAGCTTTTCCAGTCTTCCTAGAGCGAGGTTTTTCTCCTCCGCTACGAAAGTTCTCTAAATCAAAGACTACCTCATTAAGCCAGGTATCAAATTCCGTTGAATTAGTAACTAGGATTTCTCCATTGTCTTCTGAATACTCTACTTCATCGCTAGGCTCTTGGCCATCTGTATTAATAAGAATTAGAGTTTCTAGGTGTTCTATTGTTAAACCAGACCAGCTTTTAATTGTTGCTTTTGCGAATTCTTTTACGAACTTATCTTCGTCTAAAGTCTCCATAATTTGCCGTGATTTACGATCAAATTTGCTTGAAGTACATCGCTTTCTTAGGCCAGTAAGTTCCTTTCTTGATAGGTTAGCTACTTCTACTTTAAACCCATCTAGTCCAGGAAAATCCATCCAGACAGATTTACTGTCGACCATTAATTTCTTTAGTTCCATTTATTGACCTCCTCAGTCAGTTACATAATTAAGTTTTGTTGCTAAATCAGAGACGTTTTCTACCATTCTCCAATCGTAGTTTTGAGTAAACACTGTTCCAGCCCCTACCCGATTAGTAAAACTACATGTTGCAGGTCCGAACTTAAACCCCCTAAAACTAGAGGTGCTAAAATTCCCTAACCCTGCTTGGATTGTCAGACTCGCGTCTGTATCCCATTGCAATGTATTGGCTACATTTGCACCATGTAGGTATTGAGTAATCGAACCAGAAAGTATTCTTTTGGAGAGACTAAATGCAGTAGGATACATAGTATCTGCTGCATTAGTAACTGAAAGAGCATTATGTATAGTAGTATATGGAGTCCATTGAATATCATTTTGTAATTCTATGGCTACATTGACGATGCTGTCAAGCTCAGTACCGTTCAAAGTCACGCCTACTCTAGGTATAACATATGACATTGCGGCACTTCTGGCTTGAAGTGTTCCTACTAGCGTTGCTCCTCTTGATAGCTTTGACGCTTCTCCTTGAACCTGTATACTCAGGGGTCGAGATTTCTCAATTCCGAAACTCCCATTTGTAATTACAGCTGTCTCAAGTTTAAACGTGTCTACTTCAGTTTTTATATATAAATCAAAAGACCCATAATTTAGTAATCTATCTCTTACTATTGTAAAGTCAGCCTGGGTAATAGCTGATATAGTAAATGAAAAGTTTGCTGCATTTGCCTTGTTAATAATACTGCCTTCAAAGACATTATTCTGAGCGTGTAAAGTTCTAACTGGGTAACTCTGCTCACTAAACGTTTGACTAAAAGAAACATCTTGTACGTCTAATTTGTATCGTAGCCCACCAGTTACTAAGAATACTTGTGCTTCTCTTTTAAAATTATAGCTTGGCATTTTGTTTTTTCTCTGTAGAGAGGCAGCTCTCACTTTTACTAATGTATAGTATAGTTCATGGGAGAATAAAAGTCAAGAACTATTTTTGTTAGGTATAATAAAAAAGGGGCCGGAGCCCCTTTTTCAAAAGTTAAATACTAAACATTAAGCTGCAAAGTAGGTAACGGACACTTCATTTGTTCCATCAATAGTTGAGGGAAGCGCCATGAAGTTCGACTCAAGAGAGATTACATCCTCAATTGAGTGGGTAGGAACTTCAATGTGGCACGTAGGCATAGCAACCTCTAAACGAGGGTTGCCTGAAGCTCCACCGATCTTAAAAGTAAGAGCGAAAGAGTTTGTCACTACGTTAGTAATACTACGCAGATCTCTATAGAAATCTGAAGAAGCGTTAACTGCGCCGGTTTCCTCTGTTAAGTAACAAGTGAAAGATCCGGATACTGCTCTAGTACCTGTAACATGACCAATAGGCACGTTTACAATACCTAATTCTTCTGGAGTAATATAACTAATATTATTCGTAATAGTAATATTTCCGCCAGTAAGAGTGAGAGAGTAAGCTGCTTGTAGCTCATTAACTCCATCACTGTCTGGATCTACTGAGGTAGGAGCAACTGTTAATACGGTTAATCGGTTACGAATAAAGTTATTTGTATCAGAAATACCTTCCGTAATATAAGGGGTAGCTGCTTCGCTAGAATTAGTAACATTAGTCATAACGTATAAACGAGATCCATCATTGTTATCTAACCATACATCACCGATAGCAATAGTAGTACTATCTGAAGTTGTATCAGTATGAACAGGTAAGGTATCATCCTCGTGAGTACTTCCTGTAAAATCAATTACTTCAGAAGAACTACCGCTCCAGCCAATCGTTGCAATACCATCAATATCGAAATCAAGAGATGCTTCGTTTACAGTTACATCTTTCAATTTCATAACCTTACGGTTTGAGTCCCCTAGTACGAAATACACATTGGCAGTACCAAGTGTAGAACTATTAGAACCCGCAAAGCTAAGAGGCATTGAAGAGGTGCCGGGGGTGTTTGTAACTACGGGGGTTGATGCAGCGTTATCAAAGTCAAAATCAGTACCACTATAGTTTTTGGCTCCTGCCATTAGTGCCCACAGTAATTCTTCAACTGCGTGAACTTGAGCGGTATCATCTGCCCGTCCTGCGCCTGCAGCGCTAAAAGTAGTACCGCCTGCAGCTTTAAAAGGTCGTACGTATGTTGAAAATGACCATTCTCCTGGTGCCAAAGAGTCGTTAAACGCTCTCCTACCACGACGGCTTACTCCACCTGCAGATTCCATTTCTGCGAGGGTGATCTCACTTGAGTTAGTAGCCTGAGAGAAACTGAATCCGTCCAAAACAGGTACTTCCCATACATAACCATCAAACTCGATGTACATTTTCGAGTCGCGACTAAAATATAGTTGTTGTGCCATAGTTTTCTCCTATGTTCCTTGAAAAGACTTGGACGTGAACGTTTGTTCGTGCCAGAATTTTCTAATAACGAACCTCTACTAAGATTTCTCCAACTCCTAGAGGCTCTAATACACCTTCATCAGTATCTATACTAACTACAGTGATTTGTTGAACGTTGAACAGATTATTCTGAGCATCAGAATACTGTAGATTCGAGTTTTCCTCAATTACTGTTTCAACATCTTCCATTAAGGCGTTGAGTGCATTTTGAGCATTTTCTTCGTTTACATAACAACGAATTGTTATTGAAAGAAAACGGTCTTTGTACCCACCACCTTGATATTCTCTTGTTTCGCTCCCCGCATTTAAATGTAATGCAGGGAACTCATCTACCTCGTCCCAAAACTTGAGAAAGGGATGAACATTATTTGCTACATCTTGAAGCATAGCACCAGAACCATCAATACCTTTCAGCACTTCCACTAGGGCGTCCAATATATTCGCCCTTCTAGAGGTGTATGTTCTTGATACCATTATACTCTCCTGGTGTAAAATCGCCCTAATGCTAATTCTTGTGCTATTTCTCTTATAGACCTATCTAACAATATTCTCGGGTCTCTATCTACGCTTGAAAACCTTGTGCCACTTGTACTCTCAAATACAGAATAAGGATTTTTTTCATAAGTATACCCAATACTGGGATACCCTTTTTGAGTTGTTGCTATATCTGTAACTCTTGCGCTACTTGCAAATCTTCCTGTTCTATAGTTAAGAGCAGGGTCTCCCATATTCTTAGCAACCGTTCTTGGTAGCTTTTGATTTATAAGACCTATAAGTTTCAGAGGAGAACTAGCAACTCCTTTTTTGACCCTTCTTTTTTGTGTGTTTCCTAGGGCTGCTCCGCTACCTTTTACTAGTCCAGATGCTGTAATATTTGTTGACTTACGTTTTTTTACGGGCTGTTTCGCAGTTGTCTTCCTACCTCTCACCCTGACATTTTCATCTAATGTTACTGTTACGCCTGTTCCTTTTGCGAAATCATCAGTTACTTTTTTAAGTAGCTTTTTTCTTTTCATATCTACAAAGCTCGGAGAGCCTGATAGATTTAATATTGTTTCTTCTTCTTCTTTTATTAGCGCATTCGCACCTGCGACTAGTTCCTTTAAATCTCTTTTTCTTCCCTTAGTAGCTAAAGCTTCGTCTAGGTTTGCGAACTTAGAACCGATAGTAACAATCATTCTATCACTGTTGGTGTCCCTAACTATATGCAAGTCAATATTGCTGGCTTCTAACCATGCCATAACGTCTTGATACTCTATTCCGCTTACCCCTTTTAGAGATTCTATAATTGAGTCTCTAACGTGGGATTCTGCTATGCCTTCAAACTCGTCATGCTCTAAAGCAAAGTAATTTTTTGCTTTATCACCAAAGGACTCTCCTGCTACTTCTATAGAGATTTCCGAAACTTTTTCTGCGAAAGCATCAAGTATACTGTTATAGCTTGTGTACACTTGTTTGTATATATTTCTAAAATTACCGTTATCTTGCTTAGTGGCTGAGAAAAAGGCTACAAATCTGTCTGGAGTATCTACAGTGACTCGCCCAACTACTACGCTGTCATTTTCAATACGTCTACGTGTATTTACTGCAACTTCTTTTATTACTCCATGTATATTTGTTTTCTTTAATATCTTTGAAATGATCTTTTCAGCGTTTTTTCTTCCCGCTAACTTTTTTCTCAGAGTATCAACTATACCTTTTGTTATAGCTCTTGACGTAACTACAAATACATGATGCTGTCTATTAGCTTTCATTCTCCTATAAGAGGCTACTTTCCTTTGTAGTTTCTTATCGAAGGAGGCTAAGAACTTTTGTTGATCAGCTATACTCATCTAGAAATTCTTATATAAGTCTAATACTCTCTTAATGTGGTCAGGAAATGCAACATTATTACTTTGGCTCGTAGAGCTTTGATTCTGTATACTAGCTCCTCCGAGAGTTCTGCGTTCTTTATGTTCGTCTTTCAAATAGTAAGTAATTAAATCAATTACTGCTAACTTCAAATCTGCTGGTACAGAAGCGTATCCTGCAGTATAAACTACTTCTACTGATCCAGGGCCCTGAGGCCAAAAAGCGTAACCTCCTCCATTCGTCCTAAAAATACTATCAGTATTATAATCGAAATAGTATTCATGATCCCCTGTTGTGAGAGTTTCATACGTTGCATCATATGAGGATCTCTCTTTTACAGTTACAATACTATTTACAGGAGTTTCTGTTAATTGTACTGCATGTGTGTTCCATGAAATATTAAATGTTTCTGTTTTATTACTTGAGTAATAGTCTACTAGACTATTACCACAATAGGTTTTTATTAATTGACTCACAGACGGGATGAGCGAATTTAATCGCAGATCTTCTTTCGGAGATGCAATTCCCTCTGACTCTTTATACTCTGCTAATGTAATTAAATTTGCCATAAGTCCATTAATAAAAACCTTGGGGAAGGAAACCCTCCCCCTCAGTTCCTAGCTGTTATTAAGCTACTGAATCGATCTTGATACAAGGCTGATTTGTGCCTGCACCTGCGACGATCTCATTGAAGCCCAAAGATTGGGTTGCAACGATAACACGACGCTGATTCATCACTTCATAGTCCTGCTCGACGGTTACACCGCGGAGTCGTGGAGCTACGTAGTTTCGTGCGTATACTGCGAATGCTACTGGTACACCAGCGCCTTCTGCTGCAAACTCTTCAGAAACAATTACTGGAGAACCGAAGACGGCTCCAACAGTACCTGTAACTTTGATAGCTAGCTCAGTACCAACTTCATCTAAGCTTTGGAAAGCTGAATCGCTTAACAAGTCATAGTACATGTTTTGACTTACGATGAAAGTAACATCGGAAGGATTCAAACCATACTTACCCATTTCCTTACGAGCATTCAACAAGTCAGCACCAGTCATGGTGTTGAAAGAAGTACCCGAAGCTCCGTTACCAGAGATATCGTGAGTAATAGCAGAAGCTGAACCGTGTCCGTCAAGACCCGAAATAGTACCGTTACCTAAAAGGAAAGCGGATTCTACTGCACGACCGTGTGAGCGTGCTACACCTTCAACCAACATAGGCATCAAGTTAATAAGAGTTTGCTCATCAACTTCATTATCCATGAACGTGCTTGAGATCAAACGATAAGCATTCAAGATAACTTGCTTAGGCTGGTAAGTAGCGTTTGTTGCGCCACGATTTTCCAAGTTTCCGCCAGTTGCGTTAGTTGCCCAAGCTGCTGGATCCACATCTACCTGGATAGGAAGAACTGTAGACTTACCGTTTACAGGGATTTCGCGGAATAAACGAGCTACTTTCAGCTCATTCATGATTTCTTTCTCGATCAAACGAGAAACTTCTTGGTCAATATCGCCAGCATTAGTTGCATAGTCGATACCTGCTTTTTGTTGAAGATCCTGTGCAAAGTCAGTATTCCAACCCTTTTGAGTCATAACACCCAACATATGCGCATTTAGGAAATCCTTGCCCCACTTGCTGACGTCAGATTTTTCAGCACGATCAGCGAATACTCGCTTAGAATCACGCATCTTCTGAATTTCTTCAGACTTCTCTTCAAGATCTTTCTTGTATTGAGCAAGAATTTTACTCATATCTGCATCTTTCGCAGAAAGTTTTTCTTGCATATCGCTAAGAAGCTTCTCAGCTCCTGACTCTACGCCAGTTCTAATTGCTGACTTAACTTCTTCAGCTTGAAGAGTTTTAGCTTCTGCGTCTGCAGCGGCTTTTTCTTCGGCTTCTTGTACAGCTTTAACTTCAGCTGCTTTTTGCTCGGCTTGCTTCATTGCAATCTTTGCAGCAGTTTCCTCTGCTACCTTCTTAGCAAAAGCTTCCAAGTCGACTTCGGGAGTATTAATTCCTTCCGACATATTAGTCTCCTTTTGGGCATTAGCCCCATCCGGTGCGTCACTAGCTAGTAATGATTTTTCATCCTTAGCCAGAGACGGCTCGGCTAGTTCGACACTATTAATGAAAGTTTTTTTGAATTCTTCGTACTCAGATATCGAGTCAAAAGACTTCGCCAGAGAGAAAGTGGCTGCTTGATTGCAGGGAACGGAAACAACCGATACCTCAAACAACTCAGCGTCCTTAATCTTTAGTCCGTCGGTTTCCGTGATATAATCAGCATCCTTGACTCGGAAACCAACAGAGAAAGCCCCAAGGATACCTTCTTTAACTAGTTCACAAACATTAGCAGGTGCAGACTTGCTAATCTTTGCTTCTAACTCCAGGCCATTCTCTGTTATTTTGAGGCCTGTAGCTCGACCAATTGGTCGATCATAATCGTGATTGAAAAGAATAATTGGATTCTTTTCAAAGTTTTTCAAGCCGCCTTTTGCCCATGCTTCACTGGAGATAGAATCTCCTGCACGATCAAAATCAGCGGTACTTGCCATACCGCGAATCATCACTGATCCGTCATCTATAGAGTGTGTCTTAAAAGTAGACGTTAAATTAAAAATTTTATCCATATTACTTCTCGTCTGTGCTCTTTACTGCTGGAGCAGGCTTTGGCTTAGGAGCAGCTTTGGGAGTAGGCTTTGGCTTAGGAGGGGGAGGATTCTCCGCCTTCTTAATTTCTGCCCATATCGCTGGGAGACTTCCTTCAAGTGTTTGAAGTAATCTTGACCAACTGCCAAAATGATTGAGGGCCATCCCTGAACGAATAGGAACCTCGTTTCCAAACTGGTCATAATCATGCTTTTCAAGAACTTTTCCTTTTTCAAGCATGAACATTCCAATCTCTTCTAAAATTTGGTTTCTTACTCGTAATCTAGCCATCGGTGTCATCTCCTTCTACTGGTCTACCGCCTTCATCTGGATTTGCTGCGCTACCTGCAATGTTTGCTGGTACTCGAAGATCATCATAACCTTCTACTGCGTCAAACCCTAAATGGTCCCTGGCTTCATTTGGAGTGATAACCCCAGCATTTACTAATGAAGTATAATACTGTGATTGATCTCTTAACTCCGGCTGAAGCGCGGGAATATCTGTAACATCTTCTTTTAGTTCAAACCCAAAGAACCTTTCAAATGCAAAGTTCATCTTACGAACAATAGGTAAGACAGTTTCTAAGTAGTACATTCGCATATTTGGGCGAATATTTGCATTGTTTCCGGAGTCCAACATAATAGGGGGTATGCCAAGTGCTTTTAGTATAATCTTTTCATTTTCTGAAATGGCACTCTGGAAATCTAGTTCTTTAAAGTTCACGTTTGCAAAAGAATCAATCTCTATTCCACCATCTAGGATAAGAGGTCTTCTTCCGCCTGCATCTGGTTTGTAACGAATGCTCCAGGATTGTAACATCCTTTCTTTAATTTTCTCTGATAAAGTATTTGGGCTCTTGAGTACTAATCCTGGAACGGCTCCGTTCTTAAAAAAGTTATCTTGAAAATCCCTCATTCTTTTCATGAGAATCATTGTACGAAGAGCAGGTTTTAGTCTGGATACTCCCCTATAGATAGAATAGAAAGAGTTGTCTTTGATATGTATAATTTCACTAGGTCTGTAATCAATTCTTTCATTAAAGGTAAACTTCTCAATATAAGTAGAATCACTAGCGTGTATAACCATCTTGCTTGATGGTAAGTGATATAAATGCACTCCATCAAAGTAAACAAAAATGTTACCATCCAGCAAGAAGTCCGTAATAAGATTACGCCTAAACGTACTAATATCTTGGAACGGGTTTGGTTCTTTATTCAGAAGTAAGGAGACTCGCGATCTCTTAATTCCTTTTATTACGCTCGCTAAGTTTTGAATCTGGGGTCCAACAGCAGTTGGTATTTCCGCTGCATCATCTACAATAAGGTTTACACCTCTGTTTACTACTTCTAGATCTTCATACGCTCTTTCATATTTGAACGTAAACTCTCTTGAAGAGTCCGTTTTATGGTCGTAGTATGACTGTGCAGGATTTAGCTTTTCGTCTAAATCTTCTGGCTTACGTCCTATAAATGTATCATACCATGCCATGTTTTTCTCTTTGAATCTCTACCCAATTTTCCTGCTTTTTCGCAGTGCCTAATCCTGGGTTCCTGCCGTAAACTTTATGTAACTGCAAATGATGCGCATGACACAGGGTGACTGTATGTTCGTATAGTTCGGCCCAGTGCTTCTCTATAAATTCGTCTCTAAAAGATAAAACGTTCTCAGGCAGCAACCTGTTTCTTCTAACGTAAGTATGTACTAAGGGACTTAAGGTGTGAAAATGATGAAAATCTAATTGAGAAGTTTCTCCACAAATATAACACTGAGTGCCTTTTTCATACTTATTCTTTGCTTTATCTCTTATGTATTTTACTATATCTCTTTTCAAATCCATTTTGTATTACCGAAAGTATATCTAATTTGAGGTGTTATGTCAAATACTATTTTTGACTAGGTGTCATTAAAACCCGCTGTTGCTTGTTTCAAATGAGTATAATGCGTACCGTAAAGCGTCCGCCATGTGCGATGCTCTATTGTGTCGAGGCTTTTCTCGAGCCAGATTCGGGTTAGGATCCCATTGATACTGGTCTAATGCGGACATACTTTCTAAACATTTCTGGTTTACAAGAAGACTGTCATTATCAACTATAGCAGCTACATGTGCAATTCCATCAAGTACGGATTTTTTAGCGTTGATAGTACTGAGGTCATAGTTTTGTGCAAAGTCAAATCGAGTTTGCTGAGCAGCAGAGTCGATATAAATATAATCAATGTCCCACTTATCCACCAACCTTTGTATCTCTCGGGCATGGTGCTCTGTTGTTTTTTCCGCATCAAGATACTCATCTAGTAAGTAGTATTTTTGTTCATCCCAGTCGTACGCCACGACACAGAAAGCTGTAGGATCTCTGTAGCCCACGTCCAGACCAGCAAAAATATCCATTTGGTGAGTTTCCATTCCGTCACAGTTAATAACGCATTTTTCATGATCAAAGTTCCAAACCTGTCCCTCATAGATGTTAAAGTCAGCTTCGTACTCTTGTCTGAACTCAGCCTCTGACATAGACTTTCTAGCTTCCATAATATCATTTTCGGATATTCGTGGATTATCTTTATAAGTTGCTTTAATTGACGCCCACTCTGGAAAATCATCTGTAAACCCTCTATCAAAAAATTCAGAGAACCAGTTGTTCCGGCCTCGTGGAGTAGATATAAAAATTGCCTTAGAGTTAGCCTTATCTAGAGTAGGGCGCAGAGCTACGTTAAAAGCATCCTTACCGTCTGCCAGAGCTGCCTCATCAAAAATAATCAAATCATAAGACCTACCTACACAAGAATCTACTTGATTCACAGATCCCATTCGTATAGTAGAACCATTGGATAGTTCAATTACTTTGTCTTTTGCATTGTCTTTAGTTACTTCTAAATCAAAGTGCTTAATTAAGTTTCTTTGTAAGTCAAAAGATATCTGCGAAAGTGCATAGTTCGGAGACATAATTAATATGTTAGAGCCAGGGACAAGAGATACTAATTGACCAATAATATTGGCTATATAAGTTTTCCCCTGTCTGCGAGAAAGAGCTGCGCACACAAAACGATATTTTGGATTATTAATTGCATTTAGAATAGCTACCTGAGAAGGTAGAGGTTCTATTCCTAATAACTCCATATAAGGAGCTACTTGCAGCTTTAGATACTTAGCTTCTTGGGCATAGTCAAACAAGTAGTCTGAAATTATGTCCTTGCGGCTTATTTGAATAGCCATGTTTAGTCTTGTTCCATTGATCTAGTTTTACTATAGCGTCTGCAATAGTCCATTTCTGTAAGGTCTTCAAAAGCTTCTGGCTCTTTCTGGCGAATACTAACTTTGTTTTCTTCTTCGCCCCAGATAAGTTCCCAGGCGTCTGCGTATTTACTAGTATTTACTCTAGATTGTATCTTGTCGCCAGTTATATCATTTGTTGTGCTCATATTACTTCTTCCAGAATTTACCCATTATTAACTTTGTGATAACTACAAAAGGGTTGAACGCATATTTATACGTCCAATCATACTTTTTATAGTCTAGTTCATATTCGGAACGGGCGGTCCACTGTCGTTTCCAATTATCTACGTACATTCCTTCGTACTCTAAAATAGCATGGCCCCCTCCGTTTACTGTTACATAGCAAATCTTGAATTTACCAGTAAGTAACATTTTGAGAAACTTAAACCTACTTCTTTCTGCGAGAAGCCAAGCAACTGTAAGAGCATAGTCTTCACAGTCGCCTTCGTCTTTTTCAGCATCTACATCTAGTACTCGCCAATAATCTGCAGCATCGTACTGTACGGTATCATACTCGTATACGAATAAGTCATTTACTCTTGTTACCGCTTGAAATCTATTTAGCATCACTTTTTGCCCCCGACGGCATCTGCTGCAAAGAAAGCAGAAACTAGTACGGCAATCGATGCAAAATATGTTGGTGCGATATCAGCAATTAAATTAGCTGCTTGATCCAATCCAAACATCGAAGTCAAAAAGATACCGAAAGGGTATAGTAAAAGACCAATTAAAGAAAACCATGCCATCTTACGAATAGCATCTCGCTGTGCATCTTTATCCTCGAGCTCTTTTCGTTTAAATTCTAAATGCATTGCGATTTCTTCGTCTGTAACTACTCCATCGCCATTTGCGTCCGCTGGGTGTATATCGCTCATTACCACTTCACCTTATCTGCCCAGTATGCTGCGGACATCTTGCCTCTAGCAATATTCTTAGCATGGCGAGCCTTGAAGCTTGCACGCTTCTTTTTCATCGCTTCAGATTCACCGGTCTTCGGCTTCCCTGCCGTTTTAGCTCCCTGCTGACCGAAACGAATAGTCTTAACTTTAGCGCCTACTTTAGCCACTACAATGTGTGACTTCTTGGCATGACCAGGAGTTCTTTTTGGTTTATTAAAACCGGAAACTCCTGCTCTTTTAATTCTTGAGTCTTTTTTCTTAACGCTTTTTCTTTTTACTGCCACGTCTCTTCCTCTTCGCAAACGTACTTACGTTCGTTGGCTTGCCTCCTGGATTACCGGCGGCTCTTTTACGACGAATTGCTGACTTTCTCTGGGCTGGACTCATGGATGCTGCTTTTGAAGCCGGTACGCATTTTGGATACTTTTTCTTCCCCGACTTATCTCTTCCACATTTTTCAAAACCCCCGCCCTTTTTAGGACGGGAGATATCGACCCACTTCTCTCCAAACCACTTAGTCAATCCACTGGGTGGTTTAACTCCTGCCATTTTAGTCTCCCGGACTAGCCCCTAGAAGGTCACTTCTTACCTTTCTTCTTTTTCATTAATGCTTTTTGAAGTGCGGGTGGAAGTTTCTTTTGAGCGGCTGTTAAGCCTCCAGTAGACTTCTTTTTACCCTTACCCTTTTTAGCTGGGCGCCCTCTTTTCTTTCCGTACGTTCCTTTACCTGCTGGCATTACTTGCTCCCCATGCGGTATCTACCGCCCTTGGCTTTGTAAGTCTTTACAAGCCATCCATTTGCATAAGCTGAAGGATATACAGCAAATTTTCTCTTTGTCTGTGCCTTCACTCTTGCGTAAAGTTTTTTATTTGTCGGTACCGGCTTTTTCTTCGCTGTCTTCTTTCTCTTCTTTACTGCCATCTACTTCTCCATACCAATCGGCTCTATCGCCTATTTCTTGGAGCTTTTTAAGCTTCTCAGTTCCGTTCTCGTAGGCTTCTGCCTCTTCTTTATTAGAGAAAGCTTTTTTAGACGCGCCTTCACGATATCCGTACCATTTTCCATTATTCTCAAACATTATTTACTCCTTGAGTGAGCAAAGTCGCATGTACAGTCTTGACAGACTTCATTAATACAATCTTTGCATTCTTTGCCGCAGTGACAATCATGTCCACATTTTCCACACTTTTTCATAGATCTCTCCTATGTATTACTGTGCTGAATATACGTCTATTATAGAGCACATTATTTAAAATGTCAAGAAATTTTTTTGATTAGGTTATAAATAAATTATTATCCCTAATAGTATCCCTATGTTCAAGCCTAGAGAGCACACAAAAAATAGATCTTTAATAAAGCTTTTTCTTTCAAAAACTTCTTCCTTCACTAGTCCGACAAGGGGTTATCGAGGGCTCTTTGTAGCTTATTCTCAAGTCTCGCTTCTAGCTCTTTTATCTCTCTGCTAGTATCGGAAGTTAGAGCATCTCTTTTTGTCTCGAAACGTTCACTTGCTTTATCTATCATATCTCTTACATTTTCTTCGGAAGTACGCACCTTGGCTTCGACCCTATCCGTCTGTCGTTCTATTCTTAGTATATCGTCTTTTAAACCTGATTTAATATCTCGAGTATAGTCTATTGCTTCGTCAAGCTTTGTCTCTATTATTGCATTACGAGATTCAATCTGGTTTACATCGATATTTTGAACAATCTCTTTCATGTCCATATAATCTTTATAGAATTCAAACGTAGCCCAGGATGCCCCACCTAAAGTAGAAAGGGCTGTAAGAATTACTGCCATCTTTCCTCCTTTAAATGTCATTCCTGCAACTTCAAACTCTGCCATTTAATTATTTCCTTTGTCTCCCTGTGCCACAACTGATTCAGCAACCGGGATCTGTACTGTAGGAGGTGCCTTATCCCCTACAAATCTTAAGTTTCTTAAGTTATTAAGCTCTGCTTTAAGTTTCTGAACTTCCATCCTTTTTATTTCTAGTTCTAATTTATATAGTGCATTACAATTAAGTCTTTCTTTAGGCGCGCCTATAGGTATAGTTATTCTTGCATATACACTTACGTCTTTCTCTTGTCCTAAGCTAGGAGCGCTTAATGGGTCGGAGCCAAAAGAATTATTAAAAGGATCGTTATTATATCCTTCATTAATTATACCTACAACTCCGAACTCTAAGTTTGTAGACGAACCAATAGCGTTCTGACATTCTACTCCGTCTGCACGAATTCTATCAGAAGCATAACTTTGTGGGCTACTAGGCAGATTTAAGTTTAGAGAACTTGTGTCTGCGTTAGCCACGCTTGCGATTACTAATCCAAGTATCGCGATTATAAAAAATTTCATTTATTTCACTTTATTCTTGAACAAATTTTAGATGATACTACAGTAGGCTCTAAGCCCGGTATATCTAGTATCTTAGACGTAGAACAAATGAATCTTGCTCTTTGTAAATCTATATTACGAATGTATATCTCTACTTTTTTAGCTTCTAAGTACTTTAGTTTTACTACTGCATCGCTGCTAGCAAAAGTTACTGGACTCATATTGCTATCCAAAACAGTTAGCTCATAGTACTCAATATCCTTTCTTTTATTTAATAAGTCCATCTTTGCTACCACTACTCCTGATATATAAGACGGAACTAATTTAGGATATGTTGGAGTAAATTCATGTGCGTAACTTTTGCTAGCAGTAACGAAAAGCAATAGTAATACAAAATACCTCATTACTGAGCAATACACTCCGCTGTTACAGTTGCAGAATAGTTTCCTGCAGGTAGAGCTTTATTAACACCATAAGAAGCAGTTGATGTTACATCAAACCACACGCTGCCTGCGATAGATAAATCAAACTCTGTTACATTATTATAAGTTATTTTTCCACTTTCAAACGCTGACATACCTGCATCTGAAGAGTCTCCTACTGCTACTGATCCGGTCCACGCTACTGTATCTGAAAGAGTGGGCGACTGAGAAAACTGATTAGGATATGTTACGGTAGCGTGATAAGCATTTGCTGTTACGATATCATAACGAATTCTAGGCTTTACTCCACCGTCAGTGGGAGAGGTACTAAGAGTGTATGCATTTGGGTTACCGTAAACGCCATCAGTATCTGTTGTAATTACGCACTTAGACTGAACAGTACCATTAATAGGGACTGTGGCGGCTGCTGTATGCGAAATTAAAACTGTTGAGGCTATAATAGCCATAGTTCTAAGTTTATTCATAAAAGGTCCTCGAGTGCTGTTAAGCACGCTTTGATAACATTAGTTATCGTACTGAAGTTCTAGCATCTTTTCATGTTTTAGTTGTTGCGCAAATATAGCTCTTCTAGCTTTTCTATTATCTGAGATTTCTTTGCGTTCAAACTCTAGAACATCATTATATTCTCCACCGTCTAGTGAATCTAAATAAGCGGTGGGAATAAAGTTCATCGCAAATAAAGCTTGCTCCTGAAGTTGGGCGGAGTCACTCATCATTTGCATATTTAAACCTCCAAGCATTTTCTCTAGATCTACTTTTACTTTTTGGTTTCGTTTTTTTCGGTCGTACTCTTCTTGCTCTTTCTCTCTGTCAAGCTCTGCTTTCTTTTCCATTTCAGCACGAATAAGCTCATCCTGTAAAGGGTCGTTAAACTCTACTACAGGAATAATATCTTCTAAATTATAAGGGGCTTGGTAGTCTGGACAACTAGGGTCGCTTTGAGGATCAAAACAAGTATCATATTTATAAGTATAAAGAACAGAAGCGTTAGTTACGCTGCCTTCGCCCTCTACTTGTATGGAGCCATTGCCCCATCTTTCTATAGGTAGGGCGCCAACTGGTATAACTTTTCGGATACTGTTTCCTAATAAGCCTGACCAATCATCTGTTTCTCGAAAAATGTAGCCATCTCCAAGTGCATCTTCGTTTTGCACATGAACCAGCATATCTGCAGTCTCTTCTTTTACTGCTGTGTACCTATAAATAACGTTACTAACTGTAAGACCTGCTTGTTGAGGTAGTATATTTTGCATTACCCAATTATATCCTGCTGAAGCAGCGTTTTGGCTAGTACCAAATACTTCCTCAGAGTAGGAGTAGGAGGAGCAAACTAGCAACGCCACCAGCACCCCACAATGTCTTCTTAGTTGTATCATCCATTTTTCCTTCGTCTTCGAGTAGCTCAGGCTCTATGTCTGTATGGGTTTCCCACCCCGCCTTAGCGTCAGCTCCTATTAATCCATCGTAAGGACAGGGTGTGCCTGCCATCATCATTGCATCAAAAACTCTTTTGTCTTGACACATTACTGAAACTGCTGCAACTTTCATTCCCATATCGTAAAGGGTTTTTGCATTCTTTAGCTTCTCACAGTTCATATCTCGTTGAGTTGTACCCATTGAGATACCAAGTATCTGTGTTTGTACCGCACCTGCTACCCCTACTGTACATAAATCCGAGTTTGAAATATTCATTGTCGGTGTTATCGCTGAAGGAGGCGGAGACTTTAATGTCGTAGTACTTTCTGTCTTTATTGTACTATCTGTTGTAGAGTCTGTTATAATTACATCTTCTTCTGCTGAGACTGCTGCTGAAAATACTAAAAGCAGTGGTATCCATATTTTTTTCATTTCTTTGCCTAAATTGGTTTATTGCATTATTAAAGTAACAACTAGTCCTGCTAGAAACAAAATAATGGCCCCTCCCATATGAAGCTGTCTTTGCTCCATACGGTCCAGTTTACCGTCTATATCGTCTAGCCTATTAAACGTTGTTTTCCACCGTTCTTCGCACTGTACTTCATGCGCGGTAAGTTCCAGTTTCATTTTATTAATCTGATCATCGTTGCTCATCATTTTATCAACTTTTCCATGAGCTTACCGTAGTTGCCCTGGCCGAAGGGCAGCCCTTCATTAATCTGTACATTTGTCTGATTCTTTACTTGTGTACCTTGGGCTTTCTCTAATTCTGTCTGAGCTTTAATTTCGTCCATTCTCATTTTATGGGCCATTTGAAGTAAGTCAGCAAGATCTTTACTAGAGTATACTCCGCTTACCTGAGCCTCTTCTAACTTATTCGCGATCATTTCGTCTAATAGACTCGCGATATTATTCTTGTTCCGGTAACCCATGTCCAAATAAACAGTGTCAATATATTTCTTGACCTCTCGTTTATTCAAGATCTCAACTACTTTATTTTCTTGAACGCCTAGTTCCTCGACGACTCCGCGAATATTCCCGAACTGCAAATAAGAGTTTGCTACTTCGAGGCCTTCCGGAGAGATTGTGGTTATTTCTTTACCCATATTCGCTATTATACTTCTCTAGTGTTGTAATGTCAAGAACTTTTTTTGGTACCTGCTCTAATATTGTGATAGAAGCAGGTTTTAACCAATAACAACCAATATACGGTACTAAATATACAGATCCACTAAGGTTCCAAGTTTTGAAAGGGGAAATCCATATTTCATATACATAAATTTCGTGCGATTAAATTTCATACCTGCAATTATACTAACAACAGGAAGAAAAGTCAAGAACTTTTTTTGGTACGTATACGAAAAAAGCCAGTGAGCGAGAGCTACCGGCTTTTTATTTACAAAGTAGGAACTGATTTAAACCAATAATGGTGCTAAGGGTACTAATACAAGTACCGAGATTACCAAAAAGGGGAAGAAAAGTTCCATGAGGGGTGCGAGTTTTTTCATCATGCGAGTGTAGGACCTCCTATACGTCCGGTTTCTTGAAATCTTCTTTGATTTCGGACATAGTATAGGGTATTTTAAGCAAAATGTCAAGAACTATTTTTAGAAGGTATTAAAAAGGGGCCGAAGCCCCTTTCCAATTAGAAACGGTAGGAGACTTTAGCTTGATAATGTCGAGGTAGTTCGGGGAGAACAACCGTAGTACCAAATAGGTCTGGGAAGTTTGCTCGGAAGTAACGCTCATCCGTAACGTTCTTCGCTGCAAGGATCAAGGACCAGTCTTCAGCGTCATAGCTGACACTCAAATTCACTAGTGTGTAGGCTGGCAGTGTTACTGCGAACGACTGGCCAGAGGCAACTGCGTCTACATCAATCACACTTCCACTGAATGCTAAACCATTACCAACAGTATAGGTGCCTGTCATTGACATAATGTTTTCGGGCATACCGGCTCGCACACCTTGACTTGGACCTACAGGAATTAACCCACCGACTTGTCCACCCCAGAGAAGTGTAGGATCGATAAGAGGCAAGTCTGCCTGACCAAGGAACGAGAACTCACTACCAGCAGCGATAGTTGCGAGCATTAACGCTTCTACATTGCTATAACCGAAGGTCATAAGGAATTTATCACTCATTACCCAACGTATTTCAACTTCTGTACCTTTTGTTTTCACAGCTTGGTTTACAGTAATTGATTGAGCGTTGAAGTCAGTACGTTCCATTTCGTAGGACGACACCGCAAAGTAGAGACGATCATTCATTAAACTACCTTTGAGGCCATACTCAAGTAGTTCTGAAGATCCGAAAGCATTGCCAGTAAATACATTACCGACCTGCAGTTCTGATCCTTGACCTGCGATGATAGTATTCTGCTCTGATACTGTAACGTAGGGAACAAGTCCAATCGGTGTTGACCAGCTCAAGCTTCCTGACCAAGAAACACCAGACGGCTTCGCTGTTGCAGTATTTACAGCTACATCAACTCCACCTTCTGAAGAAGTAAAAGCTGAGTCTGATTGTGTTTTACCTTCTGGTGTGGTAGATTCCATGTCAATGACATCATAACGTGCACCGAGTAGAAGAGATAAACCACTCTCATGTCCAAAATCAGCCATTACGCCAAAGCCAAGGTCAGTATACTCACCAACGTAGTATTCGCTATACTCTGAGTCAATTCGAGTTGCTAGTACTCGACGGTCGAGAGCTGTAGAAGGGCCAGTAAGGTCACGTCTACTGAAATACTCATTGTAGTAATCATCCCCGTGAGTAAACTCAGTCTTTCGAATCGAAGGAGAGATCTGTACTGAAGTAGTTAAGCTGTCACCGTTAAAGACGCGTGAAAGAATTAATTGATTCTCTACTACAGAAGCATCGTGAGACTGTGAGAAACCATAAGCATTCTCATTTAGATTTTCATAGCTTTCATAGAACAACTTATTTGCTAAGTTCCAGTCGTTAAGCTCTACATCGATATCAAAGTACAGTGTCGTTACTTTATTCTCTAGTAAGTCATCTGCAGCGATCAGAGTAGAGGACATTGGGAGAATTGCTGTTCCTACGTTCTCAAGAGCCATGTTTGAGTTCTCATAGTCGAAACCAAAAGAAGCATCAGACAAAGTAGCCAAATCAATGTTCTGCTGACCGAAGAAGGCGTAAAGAGCAAAAGGATTAATGTTTCCAGCATAGTACTCATCGTGAGAGATGAAGCCATCTCCAGATGTATCGAGAGGA